>JAANMU010000453.1_pt1 | contig 49638 bp, 40 predicted proteins | sample 7279701 | NCBI WGS metagenome assembly JAANMU01 (sample SAMN14094539, study PRJNA606508) | bioreactor metagenome | isolation source: A lab-scale SPAN reactor treating ammonium-rich wastewater day 57 | place: Ireland: Galway | collected 2017-03-13
AAGGAGTCATTTAGGAGAGGTGGAGACCGTGGGGATTGAGGAGAAGTTGATGGATAATAGGGAGGATCGTTTGACGGGCAGGGCGACCGGGCTTACCGTAGGCTCTGTTGCCGAATTTGGCGCTTGAAAGGCTGATACACGAAAGATGGAGGCCAACCCGTCTCCCAGTCCGATTCCTCGCCGTCTCATCCCTCGAGCATAGCATAAGTTCTGCGTTAGGCAGGCTCCCGGCCTCGGGAAGAGAAAATCCCCTTAGCCCGGGAACCTTTCCGGCCCGGGCGATGTCTCTCTCCATGAGGAAGGTTTTTCAAATCCTATGAGTTTGCTTAAGAATCGTGCCCTGGTGGCGATCATGGTGTTGCTGCTGGGGGCCATTCCGGTCTTCGGCATCGAGGGCACCACCCGCGAGGTGCTGCCCAACGGGATGTCGGTGATTATCAAAGAGTCGCACGGTTCCCCTACGGTCTCGCTGAACATCTTCGTGCGAGCCGGAGGACTCTATGAGACGCCCGAGACGAATGGTCTGTCACACTTCTACGAGCACATGTTCTTTCGCGGCACCCCTACCCGGACAGGCTGGCAGTTCAAGCGGGCCATCGAAGCCCTGGGAGGCACCACCAACGCCACCACCGGGCGTGACTTCACCCACTACTACATCAATCTGCCTGCCCAGTACGCCCCGCAGGGACTTGAGCTGCTGGCCGACGCCCTCAAGAACGCTGAGCTCAAGCCCGAGGGCGCCAACCTGGAGCGCGAGGCCGTGCTCGAGGAGTATCGCATCGGCATGGCCAGCCCCACCCGGCAGTTCTATGACAAAATCTTCAAGATGGCGTTCGCGGGCCACCCTTACCAGCGCTCGGTCATGGGCCCGATGGAGAACCTCCAGCGCTTCAATCGGCCCGACTTCGTGGCCTTTAAACAGAAATTCTACGTGCCCTCGCGTACCAGCCTGATTGTGGTGGGCGACGTGCGGGCTGACGACCTGCGCCCTCACATCAAACGGCTGTTCAGCGACTTTGGCGGGGCCGACGCCGGCGACCCCCAGTTCGTGCTCCCGCCCTGGCCCTCTGAGGAGGTGGCCGCAGTCGAGGGCAACACTCTCAATAAAGCCTACGTGCTGCTGGCCTATCGTGGACCATCGGTGCGAGAGCGACCCGACATCTACCAGGCCGACGTAATGACCTTCTTGCTGGGAATGGGCCGAGGCTCGATGCTGAACCGGGCGCTGGTGGACAAAAAGCTGGCCGATTCGACCAGCGTCGACTTCCTGACTCAGCGAGAGCCCGGTTTGATCATCGCCGTGGCCGTTGGGGATGGCGGCGACGAGTCCAAAATCAAAGAAGGCATGCTGGCCACCATCGAGCGCATTAAGAACGGGGACTTTACCGATGCCGAGCTGCGCCGGGCCAAGATCTTGCTGACGAACACCTACACCTTCGGCAACGAGACTAACTCGGGCAAGGCAGACAGCTTGGGCTTCTACGAGAGCATCGACAAGATGGACTTTGCGGTGAAATACCTCGAGGAGGTCAAGAAGGTCGACCGTCAAGGCGTGATCCGTTGCGCCAACAAATACTTCACGCCTGGATTCTACAGCCTGGTTGCCAAGCCGGGCGGGGCCGGGCCGGTCCAGGAGGGGGACAATCGGTGAAATCTATCCTGCTCGCCTGCCTGCTGGCCCTGGTGGTGGCCATCCCGGCGCAAGCTCAGCCACCTCCCACTCACAATGTGATGGCAGCCCGCCACAGCCCGGTGGGCAGGGTCATCTTGCCCAACGGCATGGTCGTTCTGGTCAGCGAGTCGCCCGGAGAAGATATCGTGGCCGTCGAGGTGCTGGTGCGGGTCGGACTGACCGACGAGACCAGCCAGAACAGCGGCATCACGAATTTGATCCTGCGCATCCTGCGAGACCGCATCAGCAATGAGAACGGTGAAGATGTCATCGAGGTGACCGGCAGCCTGCTCAACACTTCCAGCGAGCCCGACTATGCTCGGATCAGCCTGGTGACCACCAGCGCCCAGTTCCCTCGCATGCTCGGTCGAATCGCGACGGCTATGCGTAACACCGAGTTCAACGAAGCCGAAGTAGCCGAGGCCAAGGACAAGATTCTGGGCCAGTTGCGCGGGGATCAAGGCGCATTCACCCAGCTCTACGATATTTTTTGTCAGAACTTTTATCGCTACCATCCTTATAAAAACAACCAGCACGGTACAGAGAGCTCGGTTTCGCGCACCGACGCAGCCACCGTCAGCAAGTTCTTCAAAGCGCACTTCGCCTCCAATCGCACCGTGATCAGCGTGGCCGGCCGGGTCAACCGCTCCGTGATCACCGACATGGCCCGCCGGGAGTTCGCGGCCTTCAAACCGGTCGAGCTAAAGACCCTGGACATCGCCTGGGAGCCCAAAGCCTCCGAGAAGGAGATTTTCCTCTCGGCCAACTCTTCCATCGCCTGGGTTTTCCTGGGCTATCCGGCCCCCAATGTCAGCTCGCGCGACTATGTGGCCATGAAGCTGATCCATGCCCTGATGGGCGACGGGCTCTCGTCGCGGCTCTTCACCGAGATCCGCGAGAAACGTGGCCTGGCTTACGAGCTGGGGGCGGTCTATCCCACTTTGCTGGGTCCCTCCCATATGTTGACCTACACGATCACTCGTCCCAACCAGGTCGGGGCGGCCCGCAGCCAGATCTTTCGCGAGATCGATCGGCTGAAAGAGCACGGGGTCGGCTCCAGCGAGTTGGACGCCAGTCGCCGCAAACTGATCGGAAACTATCTGCTCGAGCGCGAGACCAACACTGGACGGGCATACCACCTGGCCATCGCCGAGGTAATCGGGGTGGGCTACGAGTTCGACGTCAACTTTGTGAAGAACGTGGAATCGGTCACCCCTGCGGAGATTCAGCAGGTTGCCAAACGCTATCTGGATAACTACACTCTCGTCGTTGCTCGCCCGGGAGGGCGATTCTACTTCGACTTTTGAGGGCTCGTGAAGATCAACATCGCAATCGATGGGGTGGCGGCCAGCGGCAAGACCACCGTGGCTCGTCTCGTGGCAGCCGAACTGGGGCTGGTCTACCTTGAAACCGGGGCTATGTATCGGGCCGTTACCTACCAGGCGGTGCAGGAAGGCCTGGATCTGTACGATGATCGCGCCGTGGCCGCGCTGGCCAGCCGACTCAGCATGCGACTGGTGCCAGACCCTGCCGCGCCCGTTGGCTATCGCCTTTTTCTGGGCGGCGGTGAGGACTTGAGCGCCTTTCTGCATACCCCGGAGGTCAGCCGCAAGGTTGCTCTGGTGGCTCAGATCCCGGCCGTGCGCCGTGAGCTCGTGCGCATGCAGAAGGAGATGGCCGCTGAGGGCGGGGTGGTCATGGCCGGTCGCGACATCGGCACGGTGGTGCTGCCCGGGGCGCAGGTCAAGATTTATCTGACCGCCTCCGTGCCGGAGAGGGCGCGCCGGCGGCATCTCGAGCTGGGCTCGACCGCCCCCGAGCTGGGCGAGCTGGAGGCCGACCTGGTGGAGCGTGACCGAATCGATACCTCGCGCGAGGACTCGCCGCTGCGTCAGGCCCCTGACGCCGTGGCTATCGACTCTACTCACCTGACTCCCCGGGAGGTAACCGACCGCATCGTCGCCCTGGCCAGTAGCCGGGTCTGATGGGCCCGAAAGGCGCCATTGTCACCGCGGTCGACCCCGACGGCCCGGCCGCAGCGGCTGGCCTCCTGCCGGGCGACGAGCTTCTGACCGTGAACGGACGCCGACCGGCCGACCTGATGGACGTGCTGGATCAGGCCGCCTGGGGCAAGATCTCCCTCAAGGTCAGACGGGGCGAGGAAATTTTCGAATCGGTGCTGGACAAGTCCGAGGAAGAGCCGCTGGGCCTGGACTTCAGCGACACCCTGTTCGATCGGGTGAAGACCTGTCGCAACAAGTGCGTATTCTGCTTCATGGACCAGATGCCCAAGTTCATGCGGCCCTCGCTCTACTATCGCGACGACGACTTCCGTCTCTCAGCCCTGCACGGCAATTTCATCACCCTGACCAACCTCAGCGAGGAAGAATGGGAACGAATCGAGCGCCAGCGGGTGAGCCCTCTGTACGTCAGCGTCCACGCAACCGACCCCGAGGTGCGCGACATGATGCTGGGCCACACGGTGCGCTCGCGGATGGATATTCTGGGGGCTCTGCGGCGGCTCATCGACCGGGGCATCACCGTGCACACCCAGATCGTGCTCTGCCCGGGACTCAACGACGAGGCCGTGCTCGACCAGAGCCTGGAAGCGCTGGCCGACCTCTATCCAGGCGTCGAGACTGTCTCCGTAGTGCCGGTAGGGCTGACCCGCTTCCGCGAGCACCTGCCCCATTTGCGGCTGGTGACTCCCGAGATGGTCCCCCACCTGATCGAGCAGGTGGGCCGGCACCAGCAGCGCAACCGCGAACGTTTCGGTCATCCGGTGACCTTCCTGGCGGACGAGATGTACCTGATCGCCGATCTGCCCCAGCCCCCGCACTCGCACTACCTCGACTACCCCCAGATCGAGAATGGAGTGGGCCTGGTGCGCCGGTTCCTGCTCGATTTCAACCGGCGCAGGCGTTTCTTTCGCACTCTCAAGCATCCTCTGAGCTGGCTGATGATCACCGGAGAATACGGGCTGAAGATCTTCCCTCCGCTGATCGACGAGTTGCACCGCCGGGTGGACAACCTGACCGTCAAGCTGGTGGGGGTTCCCAACGAGTTCTTCGGTCGCAGCGTCAAGTGCGCCGGCCTGCTGGCCGGCAGGGATATCCTGGCCACGCTTGAAGCTGAGCGCGCCTTCTTGTCCCGGCCAGGCGTCCGTGTCATGGTGCCGGGAGCCGCCCTCAAGGACGCTGCCGTGTTCAACCCGGGCCGCAAGGAGGCCAGCGAGCTCTTTCTGGACGACGTTCCCATGCAGGCCCTGGCCGATCACTTCCGGGTGCCCTTCGTGGTGGGCGGATCCTACTGTCCCGAGTGGCTCGACAATTTGTTCGGGCGCGTCACGTGGCACGAGCTGCGCCCTCAGGAGCCTCCCATGCCTATCGAGATCATCGATTTCCCGGTGCACGCGGCGCGATCTTCATGTCGAACCCCGTAGTCGGGCCGGTGGTGGCCATCGTGGGCCGCCCCAACGTCGGCAAGTCATCGCTGTTCAACCGTCTGGCCGCTCGTCGCGCCGCTATCGTCGCCGACGAGCCGGGAGTGACGCGCGACCGCCTCTACGTGCCCTGTACCTGGAATGGGAAGACCTTCACCCTGGTGGACACGGGTGGCATGGACCCCTTCGATACCGACGAGCTGCGCAATCGTGTCTTCGATCAGGCTCGGCAGGCCCTGGAGGAGGCATCGCTCATCTTGCTGGTGGTGGACGGCCAGACCGGGGTGCACCCCCTCGATACCGAGGTCGCCGAGCTGCTGCGTCGTTCCAAGAGGCCCGTGGTGCTGGTGGTCAACAAGGCCGAGAACCAGAAGGTTGTGGACGAGGGCTACCAGTTTTACGAGCTGGGGCTAGGCGACCCGTGGCCGGTCTCGGCTTCTCACGGAACTCACTCGGGAGACCTGCTCGACCACATCATCGAGCAACTCGGCGAGTTCGAGCCCGAGGAAGAGGTGGAGGAAACACGCCTGGTGCTGGTCGGGCGTCCCAATGTGGGCAAATCCTCGCTCCTGAACCGCCTGATCGGCGAGGACCGCAGTCTGGTGCACGATGTGGCCGGCACCACGCGCGACGCCATCGATACCATGCTTGAGTTTGAAGGCCGCCAACTGCGATTGGTGGACACGGCTGGAATCCGTCGCAAGGCCCTGGTCGAGGAAGAGGTGGAGTATTTCAGCACCGTGCGCGCCCTCAAGGCTCTGAAGCGCTCGGACGTGGCCCTGCTGGTGGTCGATGCCGAGCAGGGGGTGGTGGCCCAGGACAAGCGGGTGGCCGGCTACATCCGCAAGGAGGGCGTGGGCTCGGTAGTCGTGGTCAACAAGTGGGATCGGCTCACGGCCGGAATGAAGCCCGGGGCCATCGCCGAGAAGCAGCGTCGCTTCTCGGAGAAGCTGGTGGGCGAGTTGGAGTTCATCAGCTATTCACCGGTGCTCTACGTCTCCGCTCTCACCGGCTTCAACTGCGAGGACATCCTGCCGGCCGCCATGGAAGTGGCCGACGAGCGGGCCCGCCGACTGGACACGCCCACCCTGAATCGGGTCGTGCGCGAGGCCATGGCGCTCAGACCGCCTCCGAGCTACAAGGGACGCACCCTGAAAGTTCTCTACGTCTCTCAGAGAGGAGTTCGGCCTCCCGTTTTCGCATTCAAGTGCAACTCGGGAAAGCTGGTCCACTTCTCTTACCGTCGCTACCTGGAAAACCAGTTGCGCGACGCCTTCGGGCTGGTGGGCACGCCCATCGAGATGCGCTTTCTGTCGAGGTGAGGCTTGTTCTGGGCACTGTTTCTGGTTCTGGTTAGCTACCTGATTGGCTCCATCCCCTCCGGGGTCATCGTCGCGCGCCGCGCCAAGAAGATCGACCTTCGCAAAGTCGGCTCGGGCAATACCGGAGCGATGAATGCTTACCGGGCTCTTGGTCTAAAGGGGGGGCTCACGGTCCTGGGGCTGGATGCCCTCAAAGGCCTTGTGGCCGTCTTTCTGGCTTACTTTGCCCTGCTGCCTGGTTTTACCTTGCCGGTGGTCAAAGTGATCTATGGATTTGCAGCCATCGTGGGGCACAACTATTCGCCATTCCTCAAATTCAAGGGAGGCAAGGGCATCGCTACCGGGTTCGGGGTGCTGCTGGCCCTTTCGCCCAAGGTTGCTTTCCTTGTGTTGCTGCTCTGGATCGGCCTCGTAGCTTTGACCCACTATAGCTCGGTGGGCTCGCTGGCAGCCTCGGCCACAGCCCCCGTGCTCATGTTCATTTACAAAGACCATCCGGTCTACATCGCCTTCGGGGTGGTCTCGGCCGTTTTTGCCTTCTACCGGCACAAGGAAAATATCCAGCGCTTGCTAAATGGTAGGGAAATTCCGTTCCATGCCGGGGCTGGCCCGGCGGAAAGATCCAGGGGGCGCTGAGGTTCTGCCGCAGCATTTGTCCGCGTTGCGGAGGCTGGTGCAAGAGTCTCAGCGGAAACGCTCAAGCGTATAGAAGGGGACAATATGAACCTCGAGATTGAGAGTCTGCACGGACTGCTAGACCAGGTACTGACGGTTTCGGAGCGCGAGCAAGCCTCCGACGTTTACATCAAAGCGGGCAAGACACCCATGCTGCGCATCGAGGGCGTGGTCGTGCCGATCGAGACTGAGCCTTTGACCCCGATGATGACCGAGCACATGGCTCTGACCATCATGCCTCAGCACCAGAAAGAGAAGTTCGAGATCGAGGGGAACGACGCCAACTTTGTCTACTTCCTCGAGAAGGTGGGGCGCTTCCGAGTGAACGCCTACCGCCAGCAGGGCACCGTGGCCATGGTGCTGCGGCGCGTTCAGGAGAGCATTCTCAGCTTCGAGGACCTGGGTCTGCCCGAGGTGCTCAAGAACCTGGCCATGCAAAAGCGTGGCCTGGTCCTGGTCACAGGTCCGACCGGGTCGGGCAAGTCCACCACGCTAGCCTCGATGATCAAATACCGCAAGGAGCACGCTCCCGGTCACATCGTCACCATCGAGGATCCGGTGGAGTATGTCCACCACGACGAGGAGGCGTGTATCGTCAGTCAGCGCGAGGTGGGCACCGACACCGCCTCCTTCACCCAGGCTTTGGAAAGCGCTCTGCGACAGGCCCCGGATGTGTTGCTGGTGGGTGAGATGCGTGACCCCGAGTCGGTGAAGTCGGCCGTATACTTCGCCGAGACCGGTCACCTCGTGCTCTCGACCCTGCACGCCAACAACGCCAGCCAGACGGTGGAGCGCGTGCTGCAGTTCTTCCCAGAGGAGATGCAGGCTCCCATTTTGCAGCAGCTCTCCTTGAACATTCGTGGCATCATCGCCCAGCGACTCGTGCCAGCCCTGGACGGTCACCGCGTTCCGGCGGTCGAGATCATGGTTGGCAACGCCCGTATGGCCGAGCTGCTGCGCGACGGTCAGCTGCGCCAGATGAAGCGCGAGCTGGATGCTTTCCATCCCGAGGGGATGCAGAGCTTCGACCTGTCTTTGCTCGAGCTGTTCAAAGCTGGACGCATCAGCGCCGAAGATGCCATGCGCTACTCCGACAACGCCAACGACATGCGTTTGAAGCTCAAGCAGCTTCCCACTACCATCACCGGTTCAGGCGACTCTCGCTACGAAGGGGCTTGAACCTGTTGTGAATTTAAGGGAGGCTCGCTTTGGATCCATTAGCCGACCAGACTGACGAGGTGCAGGGGCTGGAGCCCGACATCATCGAGCACGAGGTGCACGAGCAACGCCATCCCGTGCACGGACGCTCGACTCCTCTCCCGAAGCGGGTCAAGGTGGGCAAGGTGACCGACCAGACCCTGCAGTTCCATTTGCCCGACCAGGAGCTGATTGAGTTCCCCTGGGACCAGGTCGAGCTGATGGCCCTGGGGCTGATCGAGGAGCAGGCCACCGATGTCAGCGGCCCCAAGGGGGCCATGCGCCAGATGTTCGGCAAGCTGACCGGCAAGGCCAGTGAGAATGAGGAGCGCAAGACCCGCCAGGTGCGCGAGATCTACCTGCTCGATGTCTACATCAAGAACCAGGACCAGCCCTACCGGATGGACTCGGCCACGGTGAACTACAAGTCCTTTCTGGGCGCAGACATGTCCTACGTTTCCTTCCAGAACTTCTTTCGTCTGGCCACTCGCCTGGCCCGTCACGCCGTGAATGCTCGCTTCGACGAAGCCCTGGTGGCCTTCTTCACCCGCCGCCGGGACGGGGTGAAGAAGTTCTCGGCTGTTTACGATTACGAGATCGAGCTGCAGCAGAGTCGTCAGAAGCTCCAGCACCTCGCCACCCACGACCAGCTCAAGCTTGATCGCGAGACCTGGGCCGAGGAGTGGGGCGAGTATTCGTGAGAGAGCTTACCGGCTCGGAGGTCGACCACGTCGCTCACCTGGCACGACTGGAGATCACGCCTGCCGAGCGCGAGTCTTTCGGACGACAATTGGGCGAAATTCTGACCTACGTCGAACAGCTTTCCACGGTGGACACCGAGGGCGTCGAGCCACTGCTGGCTGTCTTTGCCCGCCACGACGTATTGCGCGAGGATGTCAGCCGCCCGGCCATCGGCCCTGAGCTGGTGCTGAGCAACGCTCCCGAGCAGGAAGCGGGCCACTTTCGCATTCCGCGCATTCTGGAGGAGAGTTGACCGCATCTGAGCTGGTGGCCCGCATCGCCGCGCGCGAGCTAACCGCGCTGGAGGCGACCGAGGCGGCCCTGGCTCGCATCGTTTCGCTGGATGGCGAACTGGGCGCTTTCTTGCACGTCTTCGCCGACTCGGCCCGCGAGCAAGCCCGGGCGGTCGATGCCGGCAGGCGCAGCGGGCCTCTGGCCGGTCTTCCGGTAGCCATCAAGGACAACATGTGCACCCGGGGCCAGCCCACCACCTGTGGCTCGCGCATTCTTGAAAACTTCGTGCCGCCCTATGAAGCCACGGCGGTGGCTCGTCTGCAGGCGGCCGGGGCAGTGGTGCTGGGCAAGACCAACCTGGACGAGTTCGCCATGGGCTCATCTACCGAGAATTCTGCCTTTCAGGTCACCCGCAACCCCTGGGATGCCTCGCGGGTGCCGGGTGGCTCAAGCGGGGGATCGGCGGCGGCGGTGGCGGCCGGGATGGCTCCTCTGGCCCTCGGATCGGACACGGGAGGCTCCATCCGCCAGCCGGCAGCCTTCTGCGGCGTGACCGGGCTCAAGCCGACCTACGGACGCATCTCGCGCTATGGTCTGGTGGCCTTCGCCTCCTCGCTCGATCAGATCGGGCCCATGGCTCGCAGCGCCCGCGATTGCGCACTGGCCATGGGGGTGCTGGCCGGGTATGACCCGCTGGACACCACCTCCTCGGTGGAGCCGGTCGGAGATTACACCTCGCTGCTCGAGTCGGGGGTGAAGGGGCTCAAGCTGGGCATCCCGCGCGGCTTCCTGGGCGATCTTGCCACCCCCATGGCCCGGGCTTTCGAGGAGGCCTGTCAGGTGCTGGTGGGATTGGGGGCCAACCTCGTCACCGTCGATTTGCCGAATCTGGGCGCGGCCCTGCCGGCCTACTACATCGTGGCGCCGGCCGAGGCGTCCAGCAATCTAGCTCGCTATGACGGCACCCGCTATGGCTTCCGAGCTCCCGACGCGGGAGACGTGTTGACCATGTTCAAGCGTAGTCGCTCCCGCGGATTCGGAGCTGAGGTGAAGCGGCGCATCATGGTGGGCACCTACGTGCTCTCGGCTGGCTATTACGATGCCTACTACCTCAAGGCTCAGAAGGTGCGCACCGTGCTGAGCCGCGACTTCACAAAGGCCTTCCAGCAGGTTGACCTGATCGTGATGCCCACCACGCCGAGCACTGCCTTCAAGATCGGTGAGAAGTCCTCCGACCCGTTGGAGATGTATCTGTCGGATATCTACACCGTGGCTCTCAACCTTGTGGGACTGCCCGGACTCGTGGTGCCAAGCGCCCCCGTGAACGGACTTCCGACCGGTCTTCAGCTCATTGGGCGGGCTTTCGATGAGGGCCGTCTGCTTGCAGTTGGACATGCCTTCCAAGAGGCCACTGACTTCCATCTCAAGCGACCGGAGCTGACATCGGTTTCCTGACGGCAGATCAGGCCTTGATGTAGTCGCTCCACTTGTTGAAGGCCTTGTCCTGGGCCTTGGCCTGGTTGACGGTGACGTCCTGTTGGATCTCGAAAATCTTGGTCTGGGTCTCGCGCAGGATCTTCCAGCGCTCGGCCTGCTGCTTTTGTGCGTCGGCCTGCATCTGGGCTTGAATGGTATGCGCCTGGTCCTTGTCAGCGTGAACCATCTGTTGCTGGGCTGCCGCGTTGGCGGCTCCGGTGCCTGCGCCTCCGATCATCGATGGGGGACTCCTTCTCTTAAGGGTTTACTCTGTTGTCAGGGAGGGAGGGCGCAGTGTCCAGGGTCGGACTGCCTGGATTGGATGAGAGTTTGATGAAGGTTTGATGGTGTTTTGATGTGTGGAATTGCAGGAATCGTAGACCGCAAGGGTTTGCGCGAAATCGAGCCGGATGCCATGGCCCGCATGGGCCGGGCCATACGACATCGCGGTCCGGACGAATCGGGCCAGTTGCTGCAGCCTGGCCTGGGGTTGCTCTCCCAACGGCTGAGCATCATCGGGCTGGCCGATGGTCGCCAGCCTCTCTTCAATGAAGACCGAACCGTGGCTGTCGTCTGCAACGGGGAGCTGTTCGACTATCCCGAGCGTCGCTCCGAGCTTCAGGCTCGAGGACACCGACTGGCGACCTCGACCGATACCGAGATTTTGGTGCACCTGTGGGAGGAGCACCAGGAGGCGTTCTTTTCATGCCTGAAGGGTCAGTTCGCTTTTGCGTTGGTCGACCTGGCCCGCCGTCAGCTGATTCTGGCCCGCGATCGGGTAGGCATCTGCCCCCTCTATTACGCAGAGCGTGACGGTTGGCTGATCTTTGGCTCCGAGATCAAGGCTCTGCTGGCGTCGGGTATGGTGCACCCCGAGGCGGATCCTCTGGGGCTCGATCACATCTTCACCTTCTTTGCCATGGGGACGCGGCGCACGATGTTCGCCGGAGTTCAGGCCCTGCTCCCCGGCCACTACCTGACCGTTCCGCTGGGCGGCGGGCCGATCAAGGAGCGATGCTACTGGGAGTTGGACTTTCCCGACCAGGGCCAGGAGCTCGACCATCCAGGCCTGGTGGATGACTTCGGTCAGGCCCTCACTCGGGCGGTGGAGCTACGTTTGCGGGCCGACGTGCCGGTCGTGAGCTACCTCTCGGGCGGAGTGGACTCGAGCACCGTGGCCTGGCTGGCGAGCCGCCAACTGGGCCGTCCCATCCCGACCTTCACCATCCAGATCCGCAATCCCCGGCTGGATGAGACTGCGCGCAGTCTTCTGGCAGCCCGAGCCATTGGGACCGAGCCCGAAGTGCTGTCCTGCGGCGAAAGCGAGATCGCCGCAGGCTACCCCGCCCTGGTGATCTCATCGGAATCGCCGGTCATCGATACCTCCTCCTCGGCCATCCACCAGTTGGCGGGATTGGTTCACTCCCGAGGCTATAAGGTAGCCCTGAGCGGCGAGGGAGCGGATGAAGCTCTGGCCGGATACCCCTGGTTCAAGGTCAACCGGGGGGTCTCATTGCTCGACCGTGTGGGTCTGGGAGGGCCCTTGCGCCGGATCATCTTCAGGGCGGCCACCCCCGATGCTTGGCAATGTCAGAAGCGCCGTTACGAGTTGATGGGCGGCTACCACGCCACCTCCGACCTCTACGCTTCCTGCGCCCTGAGCGGCTACCGCGTCTATTCGCGGGCCCAGCGCGAGGCCATGGCCGGCCGCACGGCCTGCGACGATCTGGAGATCAACCTCCAGCGCATGCGTTGCTGGGACCCCCTCAATCGCTCACTTTACCTCGGCTACAAGGTGATGCTGGCGGGACTTTTGATGACTCACAAGGGCGACCGACCGGCGATGGCCCACTCGGTTGAAACCCGCTTCCCCTTCCTGGACGAGGATGTCGTGGCGCTGTGTGCCGCGGTCTCTCCCCGGCTAAAGCTGCGGGGCTGGTGGCGCGACAAGGACCTCTTGCGCTGTTTTGCCGGTCGGTTCTTGCCGCCTGCGATTGCTGATCGGCCCAAGCACATTTTTCGAGCTCGCTACAGCGGCTCGTTCCTGGATCCCGAGCCGGCATGGGTGAGCCAGTTGCTGAGTCGCGAGTCGTTGGCCCGAACGGGCTACTTTCGCTTGCACCGTCCAGCCCTCTACGATGGGGTGGGCATGGTGGGGATGATCTCCACCCAGCTCTGGCACCATCTCTTTCTGGGTGGAGGGCTGTGTGAGCTGCCGATGTGGAGCCCCCCCGATTAAGGCGCCGCGCGTTCTAATTCTGAACAGGTCAAAGCGCGGGAGTGTAAGCCTGCACCGGCCGCCACTCCTTGGCCCGAAAGAAGTGCTCCACGCAGGCGTGCATGCGGGGGTCGCGGCGCTGGAGAAGCTCTCGGTTGGGAGGGAAGGGATGGTCGATCATCTGGCCGTCCGGAAGGGTGTAGCGATAGGTCTTGAGCGCGTCCTGGTGGAGGTAACAATAGAGGGTGTCAGCAAAGTACTCGGTGGGATGCTTGTCCGGGCTCAGGGTGTCCAGATGGCCGCGAGCCGGACGCTCGGCCAGTTGCCGCCCGGCCACGCGCTCGACCCCGGTGACGTAATCCTCGTAGTAGACCCGGGCTACCGGGAAAGGAGGCGTCTGGGGGAGCCATTTCCCTTCGCGCTCGAGTTGCTGCTTGCGCCGGTTATAGTCTTGCAAGAGGCCGTCATAGGCCTGGCCCATTCGGCGGCGGTGAGCATCGATGCCCAGTTCGGGGCGCTGGCTGAGGGGAGGGCCCTCGGCTTCCCAGAGAAAGTCCAGGGCGTGGGCAAACTCGTGCAAGATGGCGTAACTTCGAAGGGGCGGGTCGGTCTGGCGGGAGAGGGTATCGCGGTCGAGCACCAGGGTCTTCGTGTTTGTATCGTAGTGGGGAAAGCCGTCCTGGCCAAGCTCCAGGCGCAGTCCGTGGTTGGCCAGCCGTTCGATGACATCAGCGCCAAAGGGTTGTAGGCTGCGGGCCACCAGATCCAGTTGGGCGGGGTCGGCGGGCCGGGTCAAGATGCGCTCCAGGGTCTCGCGCATGCCCGGAGGCCTGGTCGGGCTCAGCTCCAGCCGGGTGGGGGGTCGCCAGTCGGGCAAAGGAACTCTGCCAGCCACGACGGGTGAGGCCTTCACAAGACGCGAGGGGAGGGGACAGGGCGGCGCCAGGCTGGCTATCTGCATGCCGCGATGGTAGCGCCTGGACGCCTCGCCCGGGTTACCTCGATGTTACCTTACTTGCGGGGCCGTCCGACCAGGTTGATCGGGTTCTTGTCCTTGTCGCCGTAAATGTAGAAGAAGCCGGCGTCGTCTGCTTGTGGCTCGCGCAGGCATATGAAACCGGCTTGCTCGACGAAGGCCCGCGCTTCCTCGACTGAGCCGGTGATGGTGAAGCCCAGCGCGGTGTCCAGGCCGGCTGCCTGGTGGTCTGTCCAGGAGTGCAGCACTAGCTGGAGTCCCTCGGCATTCTTCAGGATGGCCATGTCCCGCCCCATCTGGCGGACGACTTCGAAGCCTAGAGCCTGGTAGAGCGGTAGATTGGCCTCCACGTCCTGAACGTAGCGAGCGACGTTGCGAAAGGTGATGGGCGGCATGCGGGGGGCTTCCTGGCTCGGGTTGCGACCCCTGCCGGGTGACCCGAAAGCCTGTGTGTTCGGCAGGAAAATTGGCCATGCGTGGCAAAAAACCATCAGTCATCCCATCTCGTTCTGGTGCCAGCGGCAAAAAAGTTTACCGTGTTAACAATTGTTTAACTTTCCGTTTCTAAACTCTGCGCCAGACCGTGTGATAAGATGGGTATGCCGGGGATCGGCACAGGTTTCGTCTTTCGGGCAAAAGCGTAACGCTCGCGTGTGAAAACCGGATCAGAGGAGGAGCACTGATGGCCTACGGTGGTTTCATTCCCGGGGGAGGTTTCCCCCAATACGGTTCACCGGGCGGTATCTCGCCCTACGGTAATCAATTTTTCCCGTCTGCAGGTCCAACCGGCCTGTTCAACAACCCCCTCTCTCAAAATCCGCTGGCTTCGATGCAGCAGAATCCAGCGATGTTGATGCAGTTCCAGCAGATGATTCAAATGCTGCTGGCTGCTTTGCAGCAGCTGAATTCGGGCTACCGTGGATTCGCCGGTCAAGGCGGTCAGGGTGGCATCGGCGGCGCGGGGAACGCCGGGAACGCGGGGAACGCCGGGAACGCGGGTAATGCCGGGAACGCGGGTAATGCCGGGAACGCGGGTAATGCCGGGAACGCGGGTAATGCCGGGAACGCGGGTAACGCCGGGAACGCGGGTAATGCCGGGAACGCGGGTAACGCCGGGAACGCGGGTAACGCCGGGAACGCGGGTAACGCCGGGAACGCGGGTAACGCCGGGAACGCGGGTAATGCCGGGAACGCGGGTAATGCCGGGAACGCGGGTAATGCCGGGAACGCGGGTAATGCCGGGAACGCCGGTGGAGCTGGCGGTGCCGGTGGCGCTTACGGTGGCGGTGGCGGCCTGACGGCCGGCAGCATGCGGCCGGGCGGAGTCGGCGGCGGCGGTGGCGGCTACGGTGGTGGCGGAGTCGGCGGCGGCGGTGGTGCCTACGGTGGCGGCGGAGTCGGTGGTGCCGGCGGCGCAGGTGGTGCTGGCGGCGCAGGTGGTGCGGGTGGCGCGGGTGGCGCCGTTGGCCAGGCCCCTGGACCGAACTTCCGCTACCAGGACCTGAACTCGCAGCAGCGCCAACAGGTCAGCGGCCTGAGCGATGCCCAGCGTGCGGCCGTGCACCTTTACGGTATTCAGGTTACCTCGGCCGGCAAGAACGACGGCGGCGTGATCCTCAATGTGCTGCAGAACCCCAGCGGCTTCAAGCCCGCTGAGGTCGAGCTGGCCAAGCGGATCTACCAGTACGAGATGCAGACCTACGGCGGCCTGACCGGCAAGGGTCTCGACGCAGCCTTCTTCGAGGTCTACAAGGCCGAGACGGGCGTCGACCTCAACCAGCGCTACGGCAACCGTCCCATCACCTATGCCCAGGGCCCGGTCAACATGGAGAACCGGATCAACGGGAACAACGGCCTGGGGAGCATGAGCAATTCGGTGCTGCGCCTGTGGGGCCACGACACGCTCGACAACGGCCTCAACGACGGCTCTGTGGTTCAGTGGACGCTGAACAGCCAGAACTCGCTCGACGCCGGTCTCAACCGCGGCGACCTGCAGGCTCTGCTGGCGGCCGATGGGGCCGACAACGGCAGGCGCGACGGTTCGGCTCTGGGCCGGGCGTTCATCCAGACGCTCGACCAGGTCAACTTCGGCACTCAGGGTCCCACGCAGCAGAGCGTGCTGGGTCAGTCGGGCATCACCAACCAGCAGCAGATGCAGACTGTGCTCCAGCGCATGGCGCAGAATCCCCCTCCGGGCGTTCCGCCCGGAGTCGACATCACCAACGTCCAGAACATCGGGCGATGCCCGGTGCTGGCGCCTTCGGTGCAGCAGAGCGGCCTGTCGGGTCTGGCCTTCCAGTAAGACACTCGCTTGCCGTATGAAGAAGAGCCGCGGTTTCCCGCGGCTCTTTTTCTTTGCGTGCGCAACTCTGGCCCGCACTCTGGGTGCTGATCCGATTTCTCGGTAAAAACTTTGGCCCAGTCGTGGTCGGCTTTATGAGCGACTCGGCCTATGCAGCAACCACCCGACGCGAATTGCGGGCCCCGAGCATCGATAAGGTGCACACGGATCAGGCTCGCTCCAGAGTAAAGGAGAGAAGGAGAGGCTGGGGATTCGGAGATGAGAGACGGGTTGGCCTCCATCCTTCGAACATCAGCCTTCTCAAGCACCAATTGGGCAACAGAGCCAACGGTAAGCCCGGTCGCCCTGCCCGTCAAACGATCCTCCTACTATCCATCAACTACTCCTTAATCCCCACGGTCTCCACCTCTCCTAAGTGACTCCTTATGGAAGCCCGGCCAGTCAGACGAACGTCGCCACCGATTTGAGAGTCTCAAATCCGCATGATTACGGCACGCCTGAGTTACCGATCTTTCGGGTCAGCACCCCGCACGCTGCTTGACTCACATGGAGCACTGTGCGTAACATAAGATATGTATCAGCGCACGACTGTCATGCTCGATGAGGAGTCTCTCCGCGCGGCTCGCGAGCTTTCCACTCGCCTGAACGTGTCCACCTCGGAAGCCATCCGAAGGGCCATTGTCGGCTATCGCGATCAACTGACACAGACTCCGACGCATCTTCGCCGCGAGCGTCGCCGAATGTTCGTGGAATTGATCGAGGCCTTTCAAGGCCACGATCCGGCTGAGGAGGTTCGTCGACTCAAGGATGAGGACGAAGGCTTTTGAGCTCTTATCACCTGGATACCGATTTCCTGATCTACGCGGTGGAGGTAGCGGGGCCCGAGCGCGACCAGATTTTTGCCCTGTTGGATGCGGGCAGTGATCTGCAACTCTCCGCAGTAGCGTGGTACGAGTTCTGTCGCGGCCCTCGCACTCCCCACCAGCTGGCTCTGGCTCGCACCTTCTTTGGTTCGCAAGGAGTCTTGCCCTTCAGTGAGGAGGTCGCTCTCCGGGCCGCCGACACTTTCCGAAGTCTTGGTTCTCCACGTCGAAGGGCCGCGGACATCGCAATCGGAACCACGGCGGCCTGGTGTCACGCCCCGCTTCTGACCCGCAACGTCCGCGATTTCGAGGGGATACCTGACCTGAGTTTTGGTTGAGGTTCTCCGTGGCCAGTGCTACCATCGGTTGGTCAGTCACACAGATGAGGGAGCCTCGGGACCAGGGTCGAAGGTGCGCGGCGTGCGACGAAGAACTTTTTTGGCCCTCGGGGCTGTCTTGATATCGTGCGGCGGCGAGACGGTAGCCGTCTCGGAGGCTCCCGTTCCGCCACCCGGAACATTGGTGCCCGACTCAGAGCTGCCGGGCGCGGCTGCCTTTCTTGGCCCGGCGCGACGTGTGCCCGTGGGTGACATCCAACTGGCCTACCGCCAGTTTGGCAGAGGACCGGAGCTGGTCTTAATCATGGGCGAGAGTAGTGCGATGGGTCTCTGGGATCTGTCCTTTCTCCAGACGCTCTCGAGCCTTTATCGGGTCACCATCTTCGATAATCGAGGCACCGGCTATTCGACCGACAACCCCGACGTGCCGATGACGATGGAGTTGATGGCGCAGGATACCGCGGCTCTGATGCAACTGCTGGGGCTGGGGCCGGCTAACATCCTGGGCTGGTCCATGGGGGGACAGATCGGTCTTGTCCTGGCGGTGGAGAATCCTGCTGTGGTCCGGCGTCTGGTTGTCAGCGGAGCCACCCCGGGTGGGCCCGAGGAGATTCCACCCCCTGACTCCACGATCGCCATTCTCACCAATCCCGACTCGACTCCGGAGGAGCTGCTGGCACTGCTCTTCCCGGACACTCCAGCCGGGCAGGCGGCCATGGTAGCATACGCGGCCAATCTGGCCCTGACCCGACCGATGCCTGTGCCGCCAGTCACCCTCCAGCGACAGGGTCAGGCTCAGTTTGCCTTCTCGCAAGACACCACGGTTGTGAACCGGTTGGTTTCGCTGGGAGAGAGGCTGCTTATCACGGCCGGCGGGTTGGACGTGGTCGTTCCCCCTGGCAACGCCGAATTGATCGCGACGGCCAATCCATCCGCTCGGAAGGCCATCTTTCAAGAGGCAGGGCACGCCATGTTGTTCCAAGACCATAGCAGCTTCATTCCGTTGTCGCATGGCTTTCTAAGCCAGCTGCCCTGATTACGCAACCGACAGAGAGGTGGCCTACCGGCTCAGGACCGGCTAGCTTCGCCCCAGCGGCGCACGGTTTCCAGCACTTCGGACAGGGGAAGTCGGGGTTGGGCTGCGGCCAGACCCGGCTTTCCCCCTCCACCCAGAGTGTGGGCCAGCTGGCTGGCCAGCTCGGGGTCTTGTGAGCGAATGGCCACGTGCACGCATTCGGGCTGCTCCCACAGCATCACCGCCAGGGGCATCTGGCCGGCCAGGTGATCCAGCCGCCCGAAGAACGCATCTTGCAGGTCAGCCCGGTTGGTATCGGGGTCGGACAGCTTGCCCGAGCTGGTGGCCAGCTTCTGGGCCTCCGTCGACACGACCATCAGGCCCAGTTCGGGGGAGAGCTCCTCGTGGTAGGCCCGCTGCTGAGACAGCGCCTCCTGGCGCAGTGCTTCGCCCGCGGGCGAGAGCAGCGCCCCCTTGAATCGCACGGGCTCCATCAAGAGCCCCCTGGCTTCCTCGGCCAGATGGCTCTCGACTCGCCGGCAGGCCTGCTCGAGCTCGCCCCCGCCTCGTTTTTCGAGCAGATACTTGAGGATGGGGCCGGTCTCGCCGCGCACCGGCTTCTGGAAGAGCTGGGTATCGGTCAGGATGCCGGTAACCAGGGGGGGAGCGATCCCCTCCCAGCTCGAGGGAGCCAACTTCTCGGACACGGCGGCCACCAGCATGGCGGTGGCATCGGTGGGAGCGATCCACTTCGTCAGCTTGCCCTGTGTGCCGAGCGACTCGGGAGTGGGATCGTCGTCATGGTGGTCGAGCACGGCCACGTTGGGGGCGCGGCTCACCAGCTCCCTGGCCCGGCCGATGCGGTGGGCCTGGGCCACGTCGACCACCACCACCAGATCGTAGTCCTGATGCTGGACCTCTTCGAACGACTTGAACTCGCCTGGCTCTGCCTGCTGGCGCATCCAGCCAGGCAGGTTGCCATCCAGGAAGAGATCAGCCTCCTTGCCCAGGGCTTCCAGCGTGCGCCGCAGCCCTAGCCCGCTGCCGGCCGTGTCGCCGTCGGGAGGTGTGTGGCACACCACCAGCACCTTCCGGGTCGCTCGCAGAGCTTCCAGCACATCCTTCGGAGGGTCGAGGAGGGCCGCCGGGTTGGCGGCCGACACGCAGGAAAGGTCGGGCCGTGGAGGAGGGGGAACCTCATCGCCCGGGATGACCGCGAGCACGGTGGGGGCATAGGCCTGGCCGGTTGAGGTGGTCAGCAAGACCTGGGATTCGACCGGGACCGGGCCGTCGATGGAGAGCGTCAACAGGCCCTGGTCGCCCTGAGGGATCACCTCGGCGTCGCGCACCTTCGGGACGCTCAACTGGTCCTTGCACACCAGGTTCACTACGTAGCCCGATAGGCCCCCGACCATCGAGGACGGGATCTGCATGGTCACCTGATACGGCTGGCGGGCTGTGGGGGAGGCCGTGCGGGTCTGATGGATGGTCTCGAGCAGGGTGACCCCCGAGCTGAAGATCTCGGTGGGCTGCGCCTCATAGGGGTTGGAGGAGAGCGTGCGGCTGACCGTCCAGGAGGGAGAGGCCACCTTGCCCAGCAAGCGGATCGGGTCGGACATGCTTTTCTATTGTATCCTACCGAGGGGCAGCTTGAAAGGTATCTACGGTGTGAGTTTAACACCCTCGTGTCGGCCCATCTGGGGGGGAAGCGCGGTGGTGCTGGAGGCGGTCAACCGCTCGGTTCAGGTCGTGCTGGCGCTTTCGAGCAAACGATAGGGTTGCCCGGACCTGGCTTCGAAGAACGCTCGACTGTGGAATCCCTGAGCATCCTCTTGCTGGAAGACGATGAAACGCTACGTGAGCTGCTCGAAGGCACTCTCACCGGTCGCGGCTACCGGGTGGTGGCGGTGGGTCGAGGGGATGACGCCATCGAGCGGGGTCGCCAGGGTCAGTTCGACCTGATCATCGCCGACGTCCGCATGGAGGGAACCGATGGCCTGACCGCCCTGGGCCAGGTCAAGAGAGAGCAGCCCGACATCCGCAGCATCGTCATTACGGGCTACTCGACCGAGGCCGATTCCATCCGGGCGATCCGACTGGGAGTGAGCGACTACCTCAAGAAGCCGTTCCGGGTGGGGGAGTTCATGGAGGCTGTCGAGCGCCAGGCCGAGCGCTGCCGGCTGGCACGGGTCGTCAGCCAGCGTGAGCTGGACCTGCTCAAGACCGCTGTCTGGGGCCTGGAGCAGGCCCTGGAGGCGCACGGCTCTGCTCGCGAGGCCGGACGCCTGGCCGAGATCGTTTCTCTGGCTCTGGGAATGGCGGCCGGACCCGCCATGGAGACCCGTTTACTGACCCTGGCCCGGGCCCTGGGAAAGCCTGCCCCCGGCCAGCCCAGCGACCTGCAGCAGCGCATCGCTTCCAGCTGCCAGGCTCGGGCCGACGGGGTGGAGGAGGAGGCCGACGCCGAGATTCTGGCCGCCCTTGAGCAGGCGGCTCTGCCGGAGCCGAGCGGCAACGGGGTGAGCGTGCTGTCGGTGGCCCGCGCCCTGGAACGCTCGCAATCGGTCGAGAGCGCCCGCGGTGCTTATCAGGGGTTGCTCGAGGGGGGCTCGGCGCGCGAGCAAGTGGAGGCCTTGCTCGGCCTGGCACGCCTGGGCGACCCCGAGCAGGCCCGCAAGGCCGTGGAGCTGGCTCGCCAGGTGGGCCCCCTGGCAACGGCTCGCTCGGCCCTGGAGGCGGCCCTGTTGCTGGGCGGCGCCGAGGCAGGCGATCTGGCCGGCGAAGCAGCCGGGCTGGCGGGCCGCCTGGGTCTTCGCTCGCAGTCGGCCCTGGCGGAGATCGTGCAGGCTCGCTGGAGCGGGCAGGATCCACCCGAAGGAGCCCTGGCAATCTTGCTCGAGCCCGAGCAGCTTCCGGCTCGGGCCGATCTGGCCCGCTGGGGGCTCGACTGGATCCTGACCCGACCAGGCAGCGAGGCCCTGCTGGCCTGTTTGGCCCGGGAGGCCCCCCGCGAGTTCAATACGGTCTTGCTGCGCGGCCAGCTTTCGGTGCCGGCCCGGCAGGCGGCGGCCCGGGCCCTGGCTGGCTCATGGGGGCTCTGGGCCGAGGAGAGCCTGCGATTGCTGGCCGAGGATCCCGATCCGAAGGTGCGCCAGGAGGCTCAGCCCCGCGGTGGCGCTGCCGGACCTCCCATGTTGCGCCTCTTTTCGCTGGGTCCCTTCGAGGTGTTCCACGGTGATGAGAGGGTGGAGGACCGCCAGTGGAAGAGCCCCAAGGTTCGCCTGATGCTGGCGTTCCTGGCCGCTCAGCAGGGACGGCCGATTAGCGAAGATCTCCTGACCGAGGTCTTCTGGCCGGAGGAGCCACGCGGCAAACGCAACCTGTCGGCCACGCTGTCGCATCTGCGGAGCAATCTACGCCCGAGCGGCTGGCCGGGCGAGCTGAACTACGTCGTGCGCGCCTCGCAGGGCATCTCGCTCAACCCCGAGCTGCCCCGCTGGCACGATTATGACGAGCTCGAACGGGCTGCGGCCGGCGCCGCCCGGGCCGGGGAGGGGCCTGAAGCTGCCCGGCTCTGTCGCCAGGTGGTGGACCTGTATCGAGGCCCCTACCTGGAGGGTCAATACGCCGATTGGGTTCTGCTGCGCCGCACCCGGGTCGAGCGGCTGGTGCTGACGGCCCTCGAGACGCTGCTCAACCGGGAGGCCGATGCCGCCTCGGCCCTCGAGCTGGCTGAGCGCACGATGGAGCTCGACTCCTACCACCAGGAGGCCTGTCTGCGCCTGCTCAACGCCCACCTGGCCTTGAGGAGGCCCGAGGAGGCGGTGCGCCGCTTCGAGACCTTCCGCAAAGTGTTGCAGCGTGATCTGGGCCTGGAGCCCTCCATCGAGCTGTTGCGCGCCTACGAGACGGCCCGGTTGAGTCTCTAACCGACTTTCTCGCGCTGGCGCACGGAGTTCATGGCCGAGCCGGCCTTGAACCAGTCGATCTGCTCGGCCGTCATGGTGTGATTCAGGCTCAGCTCGTGCTTATTGCCCTCCTTGTCGGTGACCACCGCCCTGACCGGTTTGCCGGGGGCCAGCTTGTCCAGGTCGAGCAGGCTGATCGTGTCGTCCTTGTGAATCTTGTCGTAGTCCTCGGGGGAGGAGAAGGTCAGGGGCAGGATGCCCTGCTTCTTCAGGTTGGTTTCGTGGATGCGGGCGAAGCTGCGGGTGATGACCGCCTTCACGCCCAGCAGGCGCGGCGACATGGCCGCGTGCTCGCGCGAGGAGCCTTCGCCATAGTTGCGGTCGCCCACGATGACGCTCTGCTTGAGCTCCATGGCGCGCAGAGCCCAGGGAGAGGCCGGCCTCTCCACGCCGGCCACCTTCATGGTGACCGGATCGGCCACTTTGCCAGTGGCGGCGTCCACCGCTCCGTGCAGCATGTTGTGGCTGATGCCGGTGAGGTGACCGCGTAGCGGCAGCCACACCTTGCCGGCCGGCGAAATGTGGTCGGTGGTGGTCTGGCCCTGGGTCTTCACCAGCACGGGCAGGTCGACGTAGTCCTTGCCGTGCCAGGGATCGAAGGGCTCGAGGATGGCCAGACGTGAGGAAGCGGGGTCGACCTTCACGGTCACCGACTTGCGGTCCTCAGGCGGGGCCACGAATCCGTCCCAGCTGATTACGAAGCCGTTCGGGGGCAGCTCGGGGGCGGTGGGAGGCTCGAACTTGAGCCCCTCCAGCGAATCTTTGACGGGGTTGAAGTCGAGCCGACCGGCCAGAGCCGCTGCCATCACCAGCTCGGGGCTGGCGATGAAGGCCAGGGTATCGGCGTTGCCGTCGTTCCGCTTGGGGAAGTTGCGGTTGTAGCTGGTCAAGATGGCGTTGGTCTCGCCCGGGGCCACGTCCTGGCGGTTCCACATGCCAATGCAGGGGCCGCAGGCGTTGGCCAGCACGACCGCGCCCACCTCGTGGAAGGCCTTCATCTGGCCGTCGCGCTGGATGGTCTCGAAGATCTGCTGCGAGCCGGGCGTGACCATCAGGTTGGAGCGAGCCTTGAGTCCCTTGGCGGCGGCCTGGCGGGCGATATTGGCGGCCCGCTCCATGTCCTCGTAGCTCGAGTTGGTGCAACTGCCGATGAGGCAGGCCTTGTAGTCTTGAGGCCAACCCTCTTTCGCGACCTCGGCCTTGAGCTCGGAGAGGGGGCGCGCCCGGTCGGGCGAGTGGGGGCCGACAATGTAGGGCTCGAGGGTGGACAGATCGAGCACCAGCACCTCGTCGAAGTACTTCTCGGGGTTGGCCTCCACATCCGGATCGGCGGTCAGGTACTCGCGGTACTTCTCGGCCAGCTCGGCCACCTCGGCCCGCTCGGTGGCCCGCAGATAGGCGGCGGTGCGCTCGTCGAAGGCGAAGACCGAGGTGGTGGCTCCCAGCTCGGCCCCCATGTTGGTGATGGTGCCCCGCCCGGTGGCGCTGATGCTGCGCGCGCCCTCACCGAAATACTCCACGATCTTGTTGGTGCCGCCGGCGGTGGTGAGCTTGCCGCAAACCCACAAGATAACGTCCTTGGGCGAGGTCCAGCCGCTCAGCTTGCCCTTGAGGTGCACGCCCACCAGTTTGGGCGAGCGAACCTCCCAGGGCAGCCCGGCCATGACCTCGGCGGCGTCGGCTCCACCCACGCCGATGGCCAGCATGCCCAGGCCGCCGGCGTTGGGGGTGTGACTGTCGGTGCCGATCATCAGGCCGCCCGGGAAAGCGTACTTCTCCAGCACCACCTGGTGGATGATGCCGCTGCCCGGCTTCCAGAAGCCCAGCCCGTAGCGGGCCGCGGCCGACTTGAGGAAGGCGTAGACCTCGTTATTCTCTTCAAGAGCTTTCTCGAGGTCCGGCCCGGCGCCGGCCTGAGCGCGGATCAGGTGGTCGCAGTGGATGGTGCTGGGCACCGCCGCTTCCTCGCGCTGGGCCTGCATGAACTGCAGCATGGCCATCTGGGCGGTGGCGTCCTGCAGGGCCACCCGATCGGGGTAGAGGAGCAGCATGCTCTCGCCACGCACTCTGGGGGGGGCCTGGGTGGGGATCAGGTGGCTGTAGAGGATCTTCTCGGTGGCGGTGAGCGCATCGCGGCCCAGCACTTTGCGGATGGCCTCCTGGCGGGCCGGGAAGGATTCGTAGAGGGCCTGGATCCGTTTCAGGTCGGCTGGGTTCATGGCTTTGATCTCCTTACTGGTTGCTGCGGCGTCCGGCGCTGGCCGTCGTCGTCTCGGGGTAGTCGTGATCGCTGGATTCGTAGATGACCCGGGCCTGGCTCCATAGGCCCTCCAGGTCGTAGAAGCGGCGCTCGGCCTCGAGGAAGATGTGCACCACCACGGTGCCAAAGTCCATCAAGATCCAGGAGCCCTCACGCATTCCTTGCAGGGGCTTGCCGGCGACCTGTTGCTGGCCGAGCTTCTCTTCGATGGCCCGGGCGATGTCGCGGGTCTGGATGCGCGTGGGAGCACTGACCACCACGAAGTAATCGCACATGATGGAGATCTGGCTCAGGTCCAGGATCAGCACTCCGCGACCGAGCTTGTCTTCGGCCACCTGGGCCGCCAACCGGGCGATGTCGATAGGTTCCAATTCAGCCTGCTCCGTCTTCTTGTTGGGTAATCGCCGCGCGCTTCGCTTGCAGATACGTGCCGGAGTGTTTTCACTCCTCCAAGCCGCTGTAAAGACCGGCCTGGAGGATGCGCAGGCGCACCGCTTCAGGCACCAGGTATCGGATCGAGCGTCCCTCCCGGCGGCGAAGGCGAAGGTCGGAGGCCGAGATCTCGAGGGCCGGCATGTCGAAGCGGACGATGCGCTCGCGATTCTTCAGCTCGAGACTCTCCAGGTGGCGCTCCAGCTCGCTCCAGTCAAAGCCCGGCCGTCGCGCTGCCACGAACGACCCCAGCATGCCAAGCAACCGGTCGAGCTCGCGCCAGCTGTTCTTCAGCAGCGAGTCGGCACCGGTCAAGAAGTGGAAGGTGTGCTCGGGGTGGCTTTCTCGCAGGCGCTCGACTGTCTCCACGGTGTAGGCAAGCCCAGTGTGGTCGAGCTCCACCCGTGAGACCTCGAAGAAGGGATTGGACTCCACCGCCAGCTCGACCAGCCGGAACCGCTCCTCGGCGGGCGCGAGCACGCTGCCGCGGGCCCGGTGGGGAGGGGAGGGATTGGGGATGAACCAGATCCGCTCCAGCCGGTATTGCTCGCGGGCCTCCTCGGCCAGGCGCAGGTGCCCCAGGTGGATGGGGTTGAACGTGCCCCCCAGCAGTCCGATGCTCGCCACGAGGCCGCTTTAGGCACTTCGCCCCCTGACTCCTGGAATAGAAGGAAGTTCAATTTTCGAGCCGTTTTCGATCCTCTGAGGTGGTCTTGGGCGGGCCTGCTCTGAGAGGGCTCAAGCTTATCACGGCGGGATTTTCCTGGCAGACAGGAACCCTTGCCCGCTGGCAGAATGGGCTTCAAATGCTCCCCCGGGTGCGTTGGTTTTTCTTTGTGGTCTGGCTCTGCGCCGTTTTGACGGGGGTCGGAATGGCGCAAAGCCAGGAGCGGCTCTTTTTGCAGGCGGACGCGGTCAAGCGTGAGGGCGGCAAGGTGGTCGCCTCGGGCCACGTCCGGGCCGAGATCGCCGGCATTCGCCTCGACTGCGACTACCTCGAGTATGACGAGACCTCGGGCATCGTCGCTGCCAAAGGCGATTGCGTGTTCTTCTTCCAGGACAGCTTCCTGGCTGCCGAGACCATCGATTTCAATACCCGCGCCAGGATGGCTCACATGACGAAGGTTTCCGGCCGGGCCCGCGACTTCGTGGTGGATCGGCGCAATGTGCAAGAGGACCTTTTTTTCTGGGCCGACACGGTGGAATGGCGACCCGAGAGCGTCGAGTTGCTGGGGGCAATCGTGACCAGCTGCGATCTTCCCCCTGGCCGCACCGATTACACCCTGGAGTCGGCTCGCCTGGAGATCTTGCCCGGCTCGCGCATGATCGCCCAGGACGTCCGCCTGGTGCTCGGAGAGACCCCCATTTACACCCTGCCCACGGTCAATCTCTCCCTGACCAGCCGGGCTCCTCAGCGTGTCCAGACCTTCTTTCCGCTACCCGGTCACAACGGCATCGACGGGGTTTTTCTGCGCAACGCTTTCGACTATACGCTGGGAGACACCAACTACGGCCAGATTCTGCTCGACATCTACCAGAGGAGCGGCATCGGGGCCGGCCTCAAGCACCATTACGAGGTCGGTGACCTGCTCGCGGGCGACTTTTACTTCTACGAGCTGCGCGGCCGCCAGTCCACCCGTTCTCGCTATCAGATCAACAGCAACACAGTACTGCGTCCCGACGATTACTCCAATCTGACCCTCAACTACAGCGCCAACAAGTTCGAGCTGCCCGGCTTCGTCTCACCTGCCCAGGAGAATGCCCAGATCAACTACCAGCGCGATACCGAGCGCCAGCACCTGCAAGTGCTGGGCAACTACAGCCGCATCGGCGACAATCAGAACATCGTCACCCGCCTCTTCTATCACCTGCACATGACGCCCGAGCTGGCCACCCGCTGGTCGGCCGACTACTACCGCTCCACCACGCCTATCGGAGGAGCCACCAGCCGCTACCACGTGCTGGGCAGCCTGTTGCACACCACCGAGCTGTTCGATTCCGCCCTCGACCTGGAGCGCAGCGGAGGCGACGCCACCTTCTACTACCTCAATCGCAGCCCCGAGGTCAGCGTGCGCTCCAAGTCGCTCTACTTGGGGCCGGTTCCCATCCAGGTGGCGGGTAGTTTCGGCAACCTCTTCGAGTCTCCCAGCATGTACGGCACCAGCCGCGGCGATCTGCGCTTCACCATCCCTGACCAGACCATCGAGTTCGGCTCGGGTCGCATCCTGGCCGGGGCGGGTGCGCGCCAGATGCTCTATGGCAGCGGGGACGCGCAGTACTTGCTGGCCGGGCGCGGCTCCTACCTGCAGAACCTCGGCTCCAACGCTGTGGCCCGTATCGACTACAACTGGCAGGACCCGGAGGGCTACTCCCCGTTCCAGCACGACCTCCAGTTCCAGTATCAAACCCTGACCGGGGGTTTGGAGCTGTACGAGACCGACAAGTGGAAGCTGGGAGCCCTGGCGGGCTACGACCTCAACGGCGATCGCCTGCACGACCTGATCCCCCGGCTCGACATCCATCCTCTAGAGGGAGTTCGGGTGGTGGCCTCCTCGAACTTCGACCCTAACTTCAAGCTTTGGCGCAGTGTCGATTCGCAGATCCGATTCGACCTCACAGACTCGGTCTCGGTGGGCAGTTGGAACCTGTACGACCTGGTCAACGAGCGCATGACCTACCAGGACTACCAGCTCAACTACGAGGATCACGATTGGATGGCCAGCGTGATCTATCGAGGCGTGCAAAACGAGGTCTACTTCCAGTTCTCGCTCAAGGCCTTCCCGCTGCAGCAGCCTCAGATTGGCCCCGTCACCGACCGGGCCATCTTGCCCAACAGCTACGAGCCGTATCTGCGCTGACTTTAGTGCAGGAGTCTTGGTCGCAAGAAGGGGAGAAATCGGCCCACTGCCCAGCTGCCGGGCCCGCACAATGCGATCGGGGCCAGCAGCCCGATCAGGGCCAGGTTATACTCAAAGCCGCTGTTGTGCAGGAAGAACCCGTTCTTGCCGTGCACCATGGCGATGGCGCCCAGCATGATGAGAATGTTGGAGGCGGCCGAGAAGCGGGTCAGCACGCCGAGGATGAGCCCCAGTCCCCCGAAACACTCTCCGATGGCCACCAGGTAGCCGACCACCGGGCCCAGCATCTCGACCATACCGCCCATTCCCTGACCCCCGAAAACCCCGAACAGCTTCTGGGCGCCGTGGGCGGCCAGTATCACTCCGGCCACGAAGCGCAGGATGAAGAGGGAGAGATCGTTCATCTTCTCTGCTTCCACACCCTACCGGCAGGCCCTTTGGACGGTGACGAGTGGTCTCAGGCCGGGTCGGGTCGCTTGCCGTTCGTTGAATGGAGAATCTGTGAGCTTCCTGAAACCATTTTCAGGGCATGATCCGCAGCCGCGGCTCGACCAGCACGCGCTGCTCGGGAGTCAATTCCTCGAGCAGTCCCTCGAGAGTCGGTCGGGTCACGATCTGGTGGCGCAGCAGGGCGCTCACGTAGTCGAGGTCCTTGGTGCGGCCGGCGGCGAGCTTGCTGATGGCGATGTCCGCCGGACTGAGGCAAAGACCCGTGACTCCGCCCGTATTCTCATTGTGCAAAGGGACCAGGCGCGCTTGCCACGAGACTGGCAGCACGGCTGTAGACGGAGAAACCCCGTCGGCATGGTAACCGAAGGTTTCGGAGAAGAGCGAGAACTCACCGATGGAGCCGGTGATCAGGTCGGCTTTCTCGGGTGCGTCGCGAGGATAGAGGTCGGCCTCGAGCGAGACTGTCAACTCGCCCGGAGGCTCGGCGAGCGAGGCCAGGATCGCCTGGCTGCCGATGACGATGAAGACCCGCTCGTCGGCGATAGCCCCCGAGGCTCGCAGGATGTGCTCGAGCTGGCTACGGAGCACGATGGCTCCGAAACAGGTCCAGCCGCTCGCGGGGGCTGAGGATGCCGGCGAAGGGGGCGCTGGATCGCAATCGCTGGCCCTCCTCGCCCTCGTCGAGCAAGATGGGGCGCAGCTCTTCCCAGGAAAGCTTGAGCAGGTCCAGCCACTCGGCCACAGCCCGGTTGGGACTTTGTTCATGCCAGCGTCGGGCCGTAGCGCGCGCCTTCTCGAGCCCGCTTCGAGCCGGGTCGGCATCGATGCGAGCCACGATCTCGCGCATCATGGCCAGGGTCCAGTCGTCGATTCGCTGGTGCGGATTCATCGACCACTGAGTTCGAGCCGGTCAGGCCAGCCGCCTTCGATGACCCGCAAAGCAAGAGAGGGCGACCTCGCGGCCGCCCTTCTTTTGGCGCGGCGCCGTTCAAAAGATTGTCTACACTCCCGCGCGTTCTGATTCTGAACAGGCCAACGCGCGGGAGTGTAGCTCGGAGCAGGAAACGCTTACTTGTCCTGCAGGTGGTTGTTGGCCCAGTAGCCGTAGGCCGCCATGGCCCACTTGGTGCTGCTCGGCTGGTTCGAGAGCTCGATGTTGTCGCGGATCTGCTTGTAGTTCGAGTAGACCCCGTAGATGTCGCGAATCCAGGGCGAGAAGAACATCACCATACCGGCGGTGCCGGCCACGCCTTTGAGCGCGGGGTTGATGTAGCCCAGGTTGGCGACCGCTTTGAGGCCGGCCCGGCCCACGTCGAAGGCGGCGCTCACCACGGCGTCGGTGTCTTGCAGCTCGGTGGCGCTGTAGTGGATGTTCTTGGCGGCGTTGATGGCGTCATAACCGGCGCCCACCATACCGACGTAAGGCGTGTAGGCGGCCGGGATGCCCAAGAAGCCACTGGCCTCGGCCCCACGCCAAGCGTTGATGGCGTTGAACCAACCAGCCATCGAGGCGATGTTGCCCACAAAGCCGACCTTGCCGGCGTGCTTGCCGGAGAAGTCGCTCCACTTGTCCAGCGCGTTCTCCGAGAAGCCGAGCTTCTTGAGGGCGTTGTTGAAGCCCGAGTCCTGGGCACCGGCCGTGAGCACGTCGTCCCACACCGTGTCCTGAGCGAACTTGGTGCTTGAATAGTCGGCGTCCTTGATGGAGCGGTTGGCCACCGGCGTTCCGTCGGGGCGGAAATAGCCGTAGTGGGTGGGGGCGAAGACCGAGAGGCCGTGGGCGTTCTTAACGTACTTGCCCACCGCGGCGTCGCCAACCAGGGCGCCCTCGATGGCGGCCATGGTGGCCTTGGCGGCGTCCTTCACGCCCTGATCGGTGATCTCGGGGTGCTCAGAGATGCGCTTGGCGAAGTCGAAAGCGTCGCGCTGGTTCTGGTAGGCCTCGTTTTTGGAGCGGCCCTGGAAGTCCTGAGTGTCGTCCAGGATGCGGTTGAGCGTCTCGCCCGGAATGTTGGCCGCCAGGATCTTCTGGGACATTTCGTCCCAGCTCTGCTTCACGCCGTCCATCTTGGTCAGGTCGATGGCCGAGATTGTGCTGGAGATGTTGGCCATCCCCGAGCCCATCGAGTTCATCAAGCACCACATGCGGGTCATCGTGACCGGGTCCTGCACGTGATCCTGGTTGAGGTTCTTGATCTCGTTGGCGATCTGGCCGATGAACATGCCGCCGCCGGCCTGGATGCCCTGCGAGCCGATCATGTAGTTGACGCTGTCCTTGAGCTCGTAGGCCAGCTCCATGGTGGTCGAGGTGGAGCCGTCGATGGCCACCACGTCGATCTTCTTGCCGGTGGAGGCCTTGACGTTCTCGAACACCTGGCCCACTTCGCTGATCTTCATCTTGGAGCCGTGCACGTCGTCGTTCATCATGCCCGACAGGCCGGTGGAGGGTCCCTGCATCACGACCATGTAGTGCTTGGCCGGGTAGGCGGCCATGCCCCACTCAAGGAACTCTTGCAGCGTCTGGGCCTTGCCCATGTTCTTGTCGCCCAGGTCCTGCACGACCGGGGACTCGATTTTGGTGGAGCTGCCCGGCAGCCAGCCCAGCAGCGCCGTGGAGATGAGCACCGAGGGGGTCAGCTTCTCGCCGTTGTGCACCATGTTGTAGCGGCGCACGCCCGTCCAGTCGCCCTTCCAGCCGTCCATCAGGCCCTTGGAGCGGGAGGCCTGGGCCACCCAGTTGATGTTCTTGTCCGAGCCCACATAGTCGAGCTGGCGCAGGTTGCTGATGACCGAGGTGGAGAGGCCGTTATTGCCGTTCATGTACATCAGCACGGTCCACTCCTTCTCGGGCTCGAGTGGAGTGACCGGGCTCTTCTGGCCCGTCTGACCCGCCGGGGGTTGGGCGGGTTGCTGGGGCTGCGCGGGAGCGGGGGAATTGCCGCCGGCCCCGATGGGCTTCGGCTTCCCTTCGCCCGCTCCGATGCGGCGGGCCTCGGCGCCCGTATAGGCCAGACTGGCTGTGGTGACGTTCATGACAGGCCTCCCTGATGTGGCTGGGAGGATTATATGCGGGGGGCCCAGGGGAATCGTTGCGGTGATGTTAACGCATCGGGACAGGCGTGGGAGCGGCCGGGTCGGGCAAGTGCACACAGATGGGCACGAAATCCTCCTGGGCATACAGCCACCCCAGCGCCTGGCGGTCGCGGCTGGAAAGCCGGGCCGCCTCCAGCGGGAGGGGACGACGGCGCCGGTTGACCACCACGGTGTACATCACGTCGCCCGGATCGGTGGAGTCGCTCAGGCCCAGGCAGTGGCCCAGCTCCTGCAAGAGCACCCGGGCTCGCACTCCCTCCGACACGCTCCAGGCGCCGTCGACGGCCATGCCCTCAACGAGCAGGTGGCCCATCACCGGGTTCCACCACACTGCTCCGGCTCGACCGGCGGGCAGGCGCGGCGAGCTCCAGTCCAGGCGCACGTCGGCCTCTTCGGCCGAGGAACGAGCATAGAGTTGGCCCTGTCCGGCCTGGTTCCACCGGGCCAGGCAGTGGTCCACCAGGCGCTCCTGAGCGTTCGAGAAGAGGCGGATGGGAAGCATCTCGCGTCGCCAGCGGGCCGGCTTGCCGAACTGGCGCATGACCTTGTAGCCGGGGGGAAGCTCGCTCTGGGCCGCGACCGGCAGCGTCAGCAGCAGAGCAAGTGCCAGCCAGCGTCTCAGGATCGAACCTCCACGGCGATGCCCCGCTGTCGACAGAGCTCTCGCAGCGATTCGGGAAAGCCTGGCTCCACGCTCACTTGCTCGATGTCTTCGAGGTTGAGGGCGCCGTGGATCTTTGCTTCCAGATACCACAGTCGGTGCTTGACGAGCACATCAGGGAGCTCTTCAGGAGAGGCTTGCAGAAGCTCGTCACGGGCTTCGGGCGGCAGCTTCCCGAGGTGGCTCACGATTCCGGCAGCGACCGTGGCGCTGTAATCGGGCGGGGTGGTTACCCATTGAGAGAACCGCTCGCGCGCTGCTGCCAGCAGCTCGGGGGTGGCCCGATCGTATTCGAGCGGCTCCTCGCTGACCCGGCTCAGGGCCTTCCACCCCGAGGCAAACGAAGCCCAGGAGCGCGCCTTCCAGACCTCCGAGCGCAGGCGAACCACGACCGGGCCGTAGCGTTCGTCGCCTTGCCCGAAGCCGAGCGCTCCAAAGGTGTGCTCGTAAGCACCGAACATCTGGTCTTCCACACCGGGAGTGTAAGGCGAGACGGGGCGCTCGAGCAGGCGGGACACCTGACCCGTGGAGAGGAGGGCGCCATCCTCCAGCACGCGTTGCAGGCGCGCTTCGGTCATGCGAAACGAATAGTGCGGCTTGAGTTCGAGCAGGCGCTCGAAGAGGCCCCGTTCCGCCTCGCCCACCTCTCCCATGAGCTGCAGCTCGCGCTGGAGGTTCTCGCGGGAGAGATCCCCCAGCGAGCGACCCAGGTGCTGCTCCAGGGGGTGCTCCAGCGAGGGCTGGCCGGAGGTGAGCGCCTCGTAGACGGCCCGGGTGTAGCGATGGATGTGGGAGTACTTGCGCTCGGTGTCCTGGCGGGTGAGATTGGCGTTGGGGCTGAAACGACGCTCGACGGGGAAGTCGGTGGCCAGCACCCCCACCCCCAGTTGGACCCCCAGCCCTCGCAGGGCCTCGGCCGCGTGGCCGAACTCCATGTCGAGCGTAGTCACCCCCCGATGGGCTGCACCGCTCAAGACGTCGGGTGTCTCGGCCAGGGGCGAGAGCACGCTCTCGTGGACCAGGTTGGTGGTCCGGGTAGAGAGCAGGTTCGCTGTCTCTCCGATCCGGTCCGGGATGACGATGCTGTAGGGATCGCGGATGTGGAGCGAGCCCCCCGAGCCAGCCAGAAAGACCTGGCGGATGGAGGGATGGTCCAGCACCAGTCGCTTGAGCGACTCACCCAGGATCTCTCCCTGGAAGTTGCCCTGACTGGTCAGGGCGGCCAGTCGCTTCCCGTTGGGGAGGGTATAGACATCCGCCTTCCAGGGCGAAGTCGAATCGAAGACTCGCTGACGGGGAACCCCGGTCCAGGTCTCCTGGAAGGTGCGCGCGTAGCCTACGGCCACGGCATCTACCTGGCCGAGCTCGGGGGCGTTGCGGGCGAAGAACTCGGCCAGCTGAGTGTAGCTGGCCTGATAGGCGGAGGGGGCCTCCACCACCGACATGGCCGGAGCGTCCGCCTTGCCCTGCATGTGCTTTTTGACCAGCAGCTGGTAGTGGCGATGGACGATGCGGCCCGGCAGCTCGCCCACGACCAGAGTCCGCGTTCCATCCTGGTGCTCGAGGAGGTCCAGGCTGCGCGCCCACGAGCTCACGGGCAGGTTCAAGCGCACGGCGGCGATGGTGGCAGGCAAACCCTGCAGCGACTGCTCCAGGGGCAGGTTCGAAAAGCGCACCCGATCGCCCGGGCCGAGGTCGTCGAGCAAGACCGCCACGGGACCGAGTCGGGAGGGGGCGTAGTCGCTGACGCCCCGCCAGCGCACCTGGTCCACCGCCACTTGCATCACCTCGGGGTGGAACCCCGGCTCGAGCCGGGCGTCGGGCGGGGGATTCGAGGCCACGACGGGCCGGGGAGCGATCAGAGGTTTGTCGTCCAGGCCCAGGTATTTGCTGGTCATGATCAGAGAGCGGGCCAGCAGCATGCTCTGGCTGGAGCTGATGGCTCGACTGCCGATCAGCCTGTCACGCAGCCCCCGGGCCAGCTCGGACCCGACCGGAATGGCGTTGCTCGCCCGAACGGTCTGCTCGAGGGCGAGGTCTCTGGACAGCTCTCGGCCCTGTGCGGTGCGCCGCAGGTTGTAGTCGAGCTCGTCGAGCACCGTGCGGGTGGCGGCTTGCAGGGTCGGTCCCAGGCTGCCGCCCAGGAGCCGGAAGGCCAGCTCGCTGGCCGGACCCACCGAGGCCGGCAGGGCCGGCTGGGCCTTCTGAGAGACCGGGCTGAAGCCGTCGACTGGCTCGACCGCGCCCGGATCGGCCGCAGGTGCGGTCGCAGCCGTCGACACGAGCGGCCTGGAGAAAGGCATGAGATGACCCACGATCACGCCTGGAGTATGCCTCAAGTGGCTGAAAAGAAACCTGAAAGGTCAGTGGCCGAAACAGTGGCGTTCAGACCGGACCGCTCGTTACGTGTGCGCGTCGTGTGTTCGGACGTGCGGATAGGCCAGGATGGGACCATCCGCGGTGATCAGTGTCAGATCGTGCATTCGAGCGGTCGCGACCAGGAGACGGTCGCCCGGGTCCTTCTGGAATGGCTCGGGCAGCCGGTAGGCCTCGATGGCCACACGGTGATCAACGTGGAGGTCCCTGGCCGCGAGTTGCTCACACGACAAACGCACCCAATCCTCCAGGCTGAGCTTCAGACGGACGAAGCCCAGGGAAACCAGCCGGGAGATCTCGACGGTGGAGGCAGCCGAAACGTAAAGATTCGATTGACTGTCTTGCAGTAGGTCTCTGGTGCGCGGCCCAAGTCGCGAGGGATCACCGTCCACCCAGAGCCAGACATGGGTATCCAGAAGCCACCTCATCGGAGATTCTCCAGGTCCCAGGTCCACTCATCGGACCAGTCTTGGCCCAGAAGGTCGGTCGTGATCGCCATCCGATCGCGGAAGGCACCCAGGACGCGTTTTTTGCGATCAGGAATCGGCTCGATGCGAGCCAGCGGTTGTCCGCGATGCGTGATCGTCAGGCTGACCTGCCGGCGTTGCGCGTCCTTGAGGATGGCGATGCACTTGCTCTTGAACTCGGAGATTCCGATTGTTTCTTCCATGGGAAAATGATAACCTGGTTGATAGACCAGGTCAATCATGACCGCGCCCCACGTCAGGTCCCACCGGAGGAGGCGCGAAGCCATTCGAAGAACCCGCCACGGGTCAAGGGGGAACCGAAGCCATCCGTTACTACGTCCTGATCGCCCTGGTTTGCGCCCTGCTTGCGGGCGGGGCTGTTCTCATCAGTCGCTCGAGCGGTCCCTTGCATCCTTACGAGCTGCGCTGTCTGGACGAGCTCTTCTGCTTGCGCTACCGTTTGCACGGACCCCAGCCTCAAGACCCACGCATCGTCCTCATCGGCGTCGACCGGAAGACATTTCAGCGTCTCAACAAACCCACCGTTTTCTGGCAGGGCGAGTTGGCGACTGTGATCCAGGGCTTGTTGGATTCCGGCGCGGCGGCTGTGGGCGTGGACATTCTCATCAGCTTTTACGACTCCCAGGCACCCGGGGGGCTCAACTCCCCGGAGTATGACCGGGTTCGCGAGGACATCATCCTGCCCCAGGAAGCCCGGCTGGTGCTTCCCATCCTGTCGGGCAAGGTGGTGCTCGGCGCCTACCACGCGGAGGGTGGAGCCGCCGGCACCCGGAACGCCGATTTGCCAAGCCGGGCCCTCTGGTCCGCGGCCGCGGCCAATGACAACATCGGCTATGGCAACTTCTTCCCGGATCCGGACGGGACCGTGCGCTGCGTGTACTATACCAGTAGTGAGAAGACCGCGCAGGATCAATCCCAGGAGAGCGTATTCGCGCTGCGTCTGGCCGAGCTGGCCACCGGCAAGCGGCTGACGGATAGCTCCTATGGCCTGCAGCTGGGCGACGAGCCCCTCGTGACCGAGACAGGAGAGCATCCGGTCCTGCGGATCAACTATCCAGCGCCCGCTGACGAGTGGGGCACGTCCTTCCCCCATTACAACTTCTCCGACTTGCTCGACCGGTTTGCACGTGGCGAGAAGCTCCCCGAGTTCGAGGGTGCTCTGTGTATTCTCTGCATTCAAGACAGGGCCGGGCAGGACTACCACGCCACCCCCTTCAATCCGCTCAGCGGCCGGGACTCCCTCGGCACCGAGGGGCACGCGGCGGTGCTGAACACCGTCCTCAACCGAAACTTCATCCACTCCACGCCAGCCATCGTCTGGTGGAGCGTGTGTCTGCTGCTGGGAGCGCTCAGCGGTCTGGCAACCTACCGTTTCCCTCTGTCGCGCAGCCTGCTTGGCTCGGGTCTGGTCTTGCTGATCTACCTGGTGGTGGTCGAAGAGGTGTTCTCGCGCAACGGCCTGTGGCTCCCTGTTCTGGCCCCGATCGTGACGGTGCTGGGAGCCACCGCCCTGGCCTACGGGCTTCGCTTCCTCACTATCGAGAAAGAGCGGCGCTTCGTGCACCAGATGTTTGCCCGCCTGGTCAGTCCCCAGGTGCTGCGCGAGGTCATGCACGCACCCGAGCAGCTCAGTTTCGAAGGCGCGGACGCGCGCATCTCGGTCCTTTTCTCAGACATCAACGACTTTACCCCTATTTGCGAGCGCCACACCCCCCAGGAGGTGATCCGGATGCTCAACCGCTACTTCGAGGAGATGGTGGCCATCGCGTTCCGCAACGATGCCTACATCAAGCAGTTCGTGGGCGACGAGATCATGCTCGTATTCGGAGCCCCGCGCCCTCAGAAGGACCACGCGGCCCGGGCCGTCAAAACCGGACTCGAGATGCTGGAGCGGCTGGCTCAGATGAAACAGGAGGCGGGCGACCAGGAGGGCTTCTTCGAGGTCAAGATCGGGATCAACACCGGGAATGTGGTGCTGGGATTGGTAGGCTCCTCACTGCGCCAGGAGTATGCCGCCGTGGGCGATGACGTCAATTTGGGAGCCCGGATCGAGTCTTTGACCAAGAAACTGGGAGCCCAGATGCTGGTCAGCGAAGCGACTCGCAACGAGGCAGCGGAGCACCTGCCCGATGTGGAGTGGATCTCGCGCGGAATCCACGAGCTCAAGGGGAAGACAACCCGCCTCGAGCTCTTCGAAGTCAAACGGAAGGAGGGGCCCTCATGCTTGAGCGTGTCCTGATCCTGGTCTGCTTGCTCTGTTTGCCGGGACTGGGGGCAGAGAAGGCCGCCCTCCTGGCCAGGCTGAACGGCGAAGTTACCGTCCAGGAGCCCGGGGGCAAGCCCGTGGAGGCCCGCACCGGCCAGCAGTTGGCGGTCGGCACGGTGGTCACCGTCAAGAGCGGGGAGGTGAGCATTATCTTTCTGCGCAATGCCCAGCAGGAGACGCTGCGGGGCCAGGGCAGCCTGACGCTGGGAATGGAGGGCAGCACGACACACACGGGGGACCTCCAGATCAAAGCCGGGCCGGGCCAGATGCCCAGCCCTCCGAAAGGCAACACCGCCCAGGCGGGCCTGGGGGTCATGCGCCCCGCGGTGCACAAGTTCCACAAAGCGGTCTTTGGAGCGGACGGCTCGCTCGTCGTCCACTGGGAATCGTCGGAGGTGATGAAGAGCTTCGAGATCACCATCGTGGATGGCACGGGCAAGACGCTCCTCAAGGAGGAGGTCCCCGTGGGCAGCCCGCAGCTCCAGGAGACGAAGGACGGCCACCATGAGCTGCGGGTGGGCCCGGGCTTTGAGCAGGATCGTCTGTACACGATGCGGATTTTCGGCGATCAGGATACCAGCCCGACGCTGTTCGCCTTCGCCCACAACTCGCCAGCCCGCCAGACCTCGCTTAAGGGCATCCGGGACTGGGCCCGGCAGGCCGAGCCGGACGACCCTTCGGCCTACGTCTTCCTGGCCAACTTCGCGCTCGAGTGCGCGGAGTTGGACCTGGCGCTCCAGGCCGGATTGGAGGCCGACAAACGCGCCCAGGGGCAGGATATCGGGATTCGGTCGCTCCTGTACGAGATCTACTGCCTGAAGGGCGATCGTCCATCGGCCGCCAGCATTCTGGCCAGCATCAAGGAGAAGGTCAAGTTGGACGCAGATGGACGGATCATCTGGCCATGAGAAGGCTGATTCTCTGGTTGCTCCTGCTCATGTCGCTCCCATCCCGGGCCGAGGACTGGGCGGTGGTGGTAGGCGTCAACGACTACCGGGGTGGCCTGCCGCCGCTCAAATTTGCGGCCGCGGATGCGACCGCCATCGCCGGCCTTCTGCCCGGACGCGTCTATCTGCTCACCAGCATGGCCACCGATCCGGCACTGGCGCCGACTTCTGAGAACGTGCTGCGCTGTCTGGACGAGGTCGCGCGGCAGGCCAGGCCGGGTGACTCGGTGGTCTTCTTTTTTGCCGGCCACGGCGTGGCGATCGGCGGCGAGACCTGCCTTTTGACGGCCGACTCGGACAATCTGAGCGCGGGATCGCTTCTGGCAAGCTCGCTCCGGGGCACCGCTCTGATCGGGCGCCTCGAGGCCTGCCAAGCCTCCAGGACCCTTCTATTGATCGATGCTTGCCGCCAGGATCCCACCGGTCAGAACGTGCTCACCAGTCAGTTCTCGCGGAACCTGGTCCTGAGCGGCGACTACGGCCTGGCCGATAAGAGCGCAGCCACGTTCTTCTCTTGCAGTCTTGGCCAGCGCTCCTACGAGCTGGAGGGCAAAGAGCACGGGCTATTCACCTACTATCTCCTGGAGGGTCTGCGTCCCACCGGCCAGCGCGTCACGTTGAGCAGCCTGGTCTCGTTCGTTCGCCAGGAGGTCAAACGCCAGAGCGGGGACGAGCAAGCGCCTATGTTGCGCTACGAGGGGCCGGGCCCCGAGGAATGGACTCTGGTGGCCGGCACCGTCGAGCCGGGCCAGGTGCGCCTGGCTCTGGACCAGGAAAGGGCTCAGGTGGACGAGGATCGCGCGCGGCTCGAGAGGGAGCGAGCCTCCCTGGAGGCCCGGTTGGCGGCCCTGCTGGCGGCCGAGCCAGCGGTTCGGAGCCCGGCCGCCGCGCACGAGGACCTGCGCCTCAAGCAAGCCCGGGAAAAGTACGCCGATTTGCTCGCACGGCAGAAGACGGTCGAGGCTGAAGCCTCGCAGTTGGACTGGCAGTCGGCCCGCGTGCAGGCCAGATCCCTCCAGCTCGAGAGCGAGCTGGTCCGTCTCGACCCGAAGCAAGCGGCTGCGGCCACGGCCTCAATGCAGCGAGCCCAGGACGCCATGGCCGCGCTCTCGCGCAGCGAGGACGTGCGGGTCACAGCCGACTCGGCGGCGCGGGCCGCTCAAGCCCGCGCGGACGCTCTGGCGGCCGACAACGCCGCCCTGCTTGCGGCCCGACTCAGAGCCGAGCAGGAGAAGGCCGCTCTTCAAGCCGAGAAAGCCCGGCTTCTCGCCGACAACGCACGGTTGGAGGCTGAGAAGGCGCTAGCCCAGGAGGCCGCTGGCGTGCCCCTGGATCCCGCTCAGAAGGAGCTCGTGCAGCGTGCCCAGCGAGCAGAGGCCGCTCAGGCGGAAGCCGAGGCCCGGGTGCGGGGGCTGGAGGCGGAAGTGGCCCGTCTGGAGGGTGAGCGCCGCCGGCTCGAGGCCAGTATCCAGCGGCTCGAGGCGGAGACGGCCCGCATCATCGCCTACCGCCATTCGGGCGATCCCGTGGCCGTGCAGGCGGCCGTTAAGGCTGCCCAGGAGGCCGAAGCACGCGCCCTGGCGGCCGAGAGAGCCCGCATTGAAGCCGACCGGCGGGCCGACGAGGCCATGGCCCGCGCCGACGAGCTGGCCCGCAAAGTTGGCCGGCCCGGCACTTCTCGTCCGAGCGATCCGCGCGCCACGCGTCGCGGTCGCTTAACCGATATCCTGGATTGGTCGGTGCCCGAGGCCACCGAACTGCCTCCAAAGTAGCTTGCGCCGGCTCGTCCTTTTTCTGCTGGTCCTCAGCCTGACCGGCGCTCTCCGGGCCGAGGAGAGCGGCGTGGCTGCGCTGTTTGCTTTGCGCGTGGGCGACTACGAGGGCGCCCAGCAGTTCCTCGTGGAAGCCTACAAGGCTCCGAACGACCCATTTTTGTATGGCCCCGATGGCGTCGCTCCGCTCTTCCTGGCCTGGGGCCGGGGTGACTACGAGCGCGTAATGACCGAAGGGAGCAAAGCGGCCGAGCGCACTTCGGACCCCGAGCTGGAGCTGGCTTTGCGACTCCTCGTGTGCCAGGCCGCCTTTCAATCCGGACTGCCGGCGCGGGCGCGCGAGCAGCTCCCGCGGCTCGAGGCGCTGTCGCAGAAAGATCCTCATCGCTATCTGGTCGCGACGTTCCAGGCCCGCGCCGCCCAGATGGCGGGCTCCCCCATCCCCGAGCCTCCGCCGCTCGGTGTTCTGAAAGCGCACGAGCACGAGCTTGTTGAGCTGGCTTTGCTGCCCGATGCTTTGGCCTTCTGGCAGGAGAGTTTCCTGGCCCGCGGCGAGATCCAGGCTGCACGCCAGCTCTACGAGGGCGAGATGCTGCCGGCTCTGCAGGCGATGGTTCCGGATACTGGCAAGCTCGCGGGCCCGGCCCTCTGGAACGCCCTCGGTCTTTACTGGCAGGTGGCCCTCACCACCGACCGGATGGCCTTCGATTTCTACCAGAAGTCCCCCGTGGAGCCCGCCCGGCTGCGCCTCTGGATGAGCCGCCACGTGGCCGACCTCCAGGCGCAGAAGAAGGCGCTGGAGGGCAAGGGCGGCCTGTTTCCCTGCGTTCTGCACGGGAGGCTCGGGCTCGCTCTCGCGCAGGCCCACGTCGCGCTGGCATCCGCCTATCTTGGCGACCGGCCCCCGGCCAGCTTCACCCCGCAGGAAACCAGCCAGGTACTGGATCAGCTGGCAGCCGCGGCGGTCGAGGCCTCGGCCACGTCCGACCGCGCCCTTATCCTGGGAATCCAGCTCGAGTATGCCCGGGCGCTCTGGTATACCCGGCCGTCCGGTTGGGAATCCGAGCTCGGCCTGGCGCTCGAGCGCCTGAAGGGCGCGTCGACGCGACCCCAGCGAATCGCGGTTGGAGCTTACCAGGGCCGCCTCTGCGCCATTCAGGGCCGGAAGGCGGAAGCGATCAAAGTCCTGACCGACACGGTCGGCCTGCTTGAGAAGTACATCCTCGAGGCCGGCGGGCGCGAGTTTGGAAGGGCGCTGCGCTCGGATTATCGCGAGGTTTATGAGTTGCTGGCCCGGCTGCAACTCGAGAGCGGCCAGCCGCAGCAGGCCATGGACGCGCTCGACCGGGAGGCCCAGTTGGATACGTCCTTGCGCTTCCGGCCCGACCGCTTGCGCCCCCGCAAGTCCGGCCTGCAAGAGCGGCTGTCCCGAGCGGTCGAGCTTCAGGACCGCGGCCTGGCCCTGGAGACGCAGGGGCCGGGGGGCAACCGTCTGCTGGCTGAAACTCGCCGGGACTTCTACAAGCTGCTCGACGAGATTCAGGCCAGCGAGCCGGGCTACACACGCCTCGCAGTGCGGCCGAACAATTTTTCCCGCCTGCAGCGCTTCGTCCCGCCCGGGGCCGTGGTGGTGCAGATCTTCCCATCCGAGACCAAGACCTTTCTCTTCTTGATGACGAAGGATGCGCTCAAGATCCGCGAGGTGATTGTGGGTCGCGCGCAGCTGGAGGCCTGGGTGAGCGACTTCCGCGACCAGGTGATCCGCTACGCCCGAACCCGCGACCCGTTCACCTGGGGGGACGTCACCGGCCAGGCCTTGTTGAAGCCGATGAGGGGCCTCAGTCAGGCGCTGCTCGACCCCATCGCGGCCGACCTCGCCGGCCAGAAGCTCGTGGCCTTCGTGCCGACCGGCGTGCTCAGCTACTTTCCCATGCAGTGCCTGCTGGCGGACGACAAGCCCACTCTGCTCATCGAGCGCTTCCAGGTCGCGCACTTGACCAAGTCCAGCGACATGGACGCGCTCATGCTCCCGCCGAACCAGGAATTCGATGCCCTCACAGCTCTGGCCGACCCGGATGGCACGCTCGAGGGGGCACGCCTCGAGGCCGGCCAGATCGCCCCCATCTTTGCCAGCTCGAAGGTCTATCTCGGAGTGGAAGCCACCGCGGCCCGGCTGAGCGCGCTCGAGCCAGGCACCGACTTCTTGCACATGGCGACCCACGGGGCGGTGGACAGCAGAAAGCCGACCGAGAGCTACCTCGTGGTCGCGGGTCAGCCCCCCAGGCTGACCGTAACCGAGATCGCCGGACTGGATCTGGCCATGCTTCGGATGGTGACCTTGTCGGCCTGCAGCAGCGCCCTGGCCCACCGCGACCCGGGTCTCGGGACCGATCTGTCCAGCCTGGCGGACGCCTTTGGCTTCGCCGGCAGCCCCAGCATGGTGGCCAGCCTGTGGAAGGTGGAAGACCAGGCCACCTGCGAGCTGATGACCGCCTTCTATCAGACTCTGAGCCAGGGTGCCGGCCGCGGCGAGGCGATGCAGGCCGCCCAACTGGCCCTCCTCCGGCGGCCTGAGCGAGCTCATCCTTACTTCTGGGCCTCCTTCATCCTGGTCGGTGACTGGCGCTGAGCCGCGCCCCAGGCAGGACCGTCGCCCGACTCGGAGAACCACGGTCAATTCATTTTGTGGGGGTCACGGTGCGACGGGTCTACCTGCTTTTTTTGCTCCTGGTCCTGGCCGGCTGCTCCGGACAGGCCCCCTCGCAGCCGTCTGGCGCCGCTGCCCCAGACGAGCCGATCGTCCGCATCGAGCACGAGCTCGTTTCGGGCCGTGGCCTGCCGGGATCGATCACCCACCTCCGGTTCGTGGGCCGTAACGCTCAGGGCCGGCTTGTCTACGGCCCTGAAACCCGCGCCGCCGCAGCCAGGATCGAGCTGGTGGGCGTCCCCCTCGAAGCCAGGCAACTCGAGCTGCACTACCTCACCGGGAGCGAGTTGGAGGGCTTCTTCGTCGTCGCCATCGACATGTCGGCCGGCAACCAGCTGATCAGCAACCCGTCCTGGCGGTCACTCGACGACCTGACCGGGCTGGAGATTGCCCCCTCCAGCGCCACCGTTCCGGTGGGAACACAGACGGAGCTGGGCGTCGTCGGCGTCTTTCGGGACGGAGCACGTCTGCTGCTGACCACCATCGTGGCCTGGTCGAGCCGCGACGAGCAGATCGCCACGGTCTCCCAAGAAATTCTCCAGCCGGGAGTGGTGCAGGGCGTGTCTTTCGGCTTCACTCGCGCTCTCGCGTCACTGCGCAACCTCAGCGCCGAATGCCCCCTTACGGTCAATGACACTCCGCTGCAAACCCTCCGCGTGCAACCGGTCAACTCGACCCTCTCGGTGGGTCTGACGCAGCAGTATCAGGCCACGGCCGTGTTCGCTGACGGGCGCGAGGTGGACGTAACCTCCACGGTCGACTGGTCGAGCTCGGATCCCGAGGTGGGTGCCATCGAGCCCGCCGGGCTGCTCACCGGGGTTGCGGAAGGAAGGGCCGTGATCGTGGCGGCCCTGGGCCCCGTGCGGGGTACGACCAACCTGCGAGTCTCCGATGCGGCCCTTTTGAGCCTGGCCATCCAGCCCGACAACTCGTCCTCCCCCCTCGGCGTGCCCGTGCAGTTTCAGGCTACCGGCACCTTCTCGGACGGCAGCACTCGCACTTTGACCGATCAGGTGCGTTGGCAGTCGAGCAGCACCGATCTCCTGGTTGCGTTCAGCGGACTGGCCCAATCGTTTGCCGTCGGAACCTACACGGTGACGGCCTCGCTTTTCGGAGTGACCACCTCCACCCAGCTCAACGTGACTCCGGCCACGGTCGTCGAGCTCCTCGTTCTGACAGCGGCCGGCTCGGCCCCGGCCGGGCGGGAGGTCCAGTGCACAGCTGTTGGCCAGTTCAGCGACGGGACTGTGGTGGACGTGACGCAGCTGGTGACCTGGAGCACGTCCGACTCGAATGTGGCCACGGCTTCCAACGCCCCCGCTCCGGCCGGACGGGTGCGCGGCCTGCAAACCGGCCCTGTCCAGGTCCTGGCCACGCTCAACGGGGTCGAGGGCTCGGCTCCCTTCCAGGTGACGGCGGCCGTGCTCGACTTCATACAGGTGACGCCGACCAACGGCGTCCTGGTCTACGAGACGAGCATCACCCGGCAGATGACGGCCACCGGAGTCTGGACGGACGGCTCCCAGCAAGACCTGACTGCCTCGGCGCAGTGGAGCACGTCTGATCCGCAGACGGTCGGCATCGATGCCAGCGGTCTGGCCAGCGCTCTCGACCGCGGTCGCGTGCTGGTCTCGGCCCGGTCGGGTGCGGTCACCGGCAACACCGAGCTGACCGTGCGTTCGGGCACGCTCACGGCTCTCACTCTGGAGCCCGGCATCGACCCTCTGACGGCCGTCGGCGCCACCCGTCGCTTCCGTGCTTTTGGGACCTTCGTTGGGCGTTGCCATCCAGAATGTTGCCGCCGGCGCTGATCGAGATGGGAGCGGCTGCGCTCTGGTTGATCAGGCCCACCTCGACATCGCCCCCGGCGGATAGAGAAACCGGGCCATCCGCGAGAACCAGAGAGGCCGTGAGAGAGCCGTTAGCGACGGACATCGCAATAGAGTCGCTGAGCACGCTGGCGGTCAGGTGCGGCCGGATGCTGCCGTCGTGGCCAATGGTCGTGCTGCCGTTGAGGTTGTCCACGATCAGCCTGTCCACGGCTCCCTGACCCTGGTTCAGGCTGATCGTGCTGGCGCTTGCCAGCACATTGAGGTCATTTGCCACCACGTCCGCCGTCACCGAAGCTCCCGACAGCGTAGAGGTCAGATTGACCGAAGTTGCCGTCACATTCGTGGAGGCGCCATTCAGGTCGAGGATAGCGCCGGCCGATTCGATGCTGACGTCGCCGGAAGAAGCCACCACCCCCAGGCCGATCTGAGGTGCTTTGAACGCCAGGCTGCCCGGCACGGACGCGTTCAGGACGTTCCCAGAGGAGAAGTCCATCTGGGCCATTCCATCCACGGACACGGGGCCGGAGGTTCGGACCTGGAGAAGGCTGGGGGTGGTGAGAAGCGTCGCCCTCGTGGGCGCCAGGGTACCGTTCTCGGTGTTCAGCGACACCGTGTCGCCGGACAGCTCCAGCGGATTGGCGGCCGACCCGATTCCGACCGGGGAGCTCAATTGCAGGAGCGTGGTGGCGGTGATATCGGCACCCGGGTTCGGATTGGCGTCCAGGATCTGACCCGTGCTGCTGGTCAGGACCACCGAATTGGCCGTGACTCCGGTGACCAGGATGTCCCGGGGGGAAATCACAGTAAGGTTGGTCCCGGGCAGGTTGGCGCCCAGCTCATCCGGGCCACTGAGCCCGAAACCCAGAAATGAGGCAGGGTCCGGTCCCCACATGACCAGCTCCTGAATGCCCGCGTTCCCGGAAGTGTGGGTGAGGCTCAGACTGGAATTGCCGGCCACAGGAACGCGCACGTTATCGATGAGGACTCCCAACTCGGTGAACACCTGCAAATGGGCCGCGTCCACGGTCAAGAAGCCGGGTCCAATGGCGTCTCGGCCGACCACGGTGAGAGTCTCGGCCGTGACAGCCACCGTACCCGCCGGGGTCGCAGGAGTGGTCTGCAGGGAGAAGAGCCCGGAGTTGAGGAGGACCGTGTCGGCCACGACTCCTCCGTTGGCGGCGTCCAGCGCCAGGCCGTTGGACACCACTCGGATGGTGCCCCCGGGGGCAAGCAGGCTTCCGATCAGGGCCGGGCCCTGGACGACCCAATCAAAGCCGCCCCCGTTGCTGGTCGTGAAACGGTCGTTGCCATCCAGGAACAAGATGCTCGAATTGATGAAGTTGAAGCCATCGATATTCAGGCTGACGCCCGGCTGCAGGGACACCTCGTTGTCGGCGATGTCGAAGACAGTGATCTGGCCGCCTTGCAGACGGATGGTGCCGGAAGTGACCCCCTCCAGGGCGAGCTCGGACAGGGTGTTGGGCGGGATGCTCGGGTCGGCCAGCAGGATGCTCGGCAGTCCGGGATCGAGGGTTCCGCCACCACCATTGACGATGTTGATGACGGGCGGGTCGATCAAGAGCTCGCCCGGGACGCCCCCGGGAGCGGACACGTCGGTGCTGCCCTGGAGATAGAAGTCCCGGCCGCTCACCTCGATGAATCCGCCCTGGCCGGCCTCCCCTCCGCGGGCGGAGAGATGGCCCGCAGGAGAGAGGACCGTCGTGCCCTGGGACAGGACGCGGATGTCACCACCGACCGAGCCGGGGCCCAGCCCGTCAGCCGAAATCTGTCCCGCCATCACGGTGGTTTGGCTCGAATCGAGGCGGACCCGCCCGGCCTCGGCCTGGATGGTCCCGCTCTGGAGCAGGACCCCGCCGCTGCCGGTCAGCCGAACCTGGCCGCCTTCCTCCACGATGGCACCCGCCTCCACCAGGTTCGGGCTCTCCACCAGCTGCCCCAGCAGCTCACTGACCTGATCGCGGGGAACCAGCACGGTTCCCGGCTCCTGCGTCGAGCCCTCGAGAACGAAGTTCATGAGCCCCTGGGCGTCGAAACTGACCGTCACCTCGGTGCCGGCGGCCAGGCCAACCTGGCCGGTGCGGGCCAGGATGAGGCCCTCGTTGGAGACCAGGGGCGCCGCCAGCACGACGAACCCTCCGTCTGCCACCCGGATCTCTCCCTGGTTGACGACCGCTGCCTGAGGCAGCGACAGATCCTGAACCAGCCGATAGTTACCGTTGAGGAAGTCAGCGTCCGACATGCCCAGCGTGCTGACCAGCAGCCCGGCCGTCTCGATGCGGGCTCCCGAGCCGATGAAGACTCCGTTGGGATTGAGCAGGAAGAGCCGCCCCGTGGCCGTCAGCGAGCCCAGGATCAGCGAGGGGTCCTGGCCCGTCACGCGACTGAGCAGGGTCGAGGTCGGGCCAGGCTGCAGGATGCGCACCAGCTCACCGGCTCCGATGTTAAAGCTACGCCAGTTGAGGATGGCTTGCTGGGTCTGTTGGGTGATGTCCATGCGCGAGCCGGAGGTCTGGACCGTGACACTGCCGGAGGCCGTCTCGGGATCGGTCGGCATGGCCTCGGCACCGGGCGACAGCAGCAATGTCAGCGCCAGCAAGGGCGCGAGGGCGCGCCTCACGGCGTCCCCGCCGCCGAAACGGCCGGGCTCATGGCCAGAGGATCGCGCAGGACCAGCCTCAGACGGTCGGAGATTGAATGCCATTCTATATCGACATTCGTTACTACGAACAGAATGCCCTGGTTGGGATGCACGGTGGTCTGCAGGGGAATTCCGCCGGAGGGCGGGTTGTCGCCTCCGGTTGGGTAAGGCGAGCCCGGCAAGGGATCGAGCTGGCCCGGATTGCCCCCCGGGGCGCCCACCAGGTAAGCCAGCACGCTGCGGGCGCCGTTGGCGCGGTTGGGGCTGAACAAGTAGCGTTGAGCGCCCGAGATGGCCAGCGAGATCTGGGGTCCTCCGGAGATGACGAAACCCAGGAGTATGCTACTGCCGACCGCCGGATCCACTCTTGCCACGGAATAGTCACCGTACAGGATGGTCTCTCCCGGGTAGAAGCTCCAGGTCGCATTGGTCTGAGGGGCCTGGAAGAAGTTGGTGACCTGGATGAAAACGCCCGAATCCGGATCGACCTCGATGATCCCCTGGACGGTGCCGTTGGCCAGGGCCACGAAACGCGAGTTCGGGTGCACGACCAGGCCCGTCGTGTTCGTCAGGACCGGGCCCTGCAGGATAAAGTTGGCCTGGCCGCTGGCCGCATCGAAGGACCAGAGATAGAGCTGGTCATTATCCCCGCTGGCATAGAAGAAACGACCCCGGGGCTCGAAGGCCACGTTGCGAACGGCAGTCGAGGTAGCGGCGACGTTCTCGAGATCGGTGAACGCCAGGGCGCCGGTGGCGGGATCGATGAGGAAGATCCCGATCAGAGGGCCGTCGACCAGGATCAGGTAACGCCCGGCGGGGTCAACCAGCACCCTGACCGGATTGCTCGAGACGTAGGCGAAGTTGGGCGTGGGCACGCTGGTCTGGGCCGTCAGATCGATATCTCGTCCGATCAGCTCGCCGCCCTGGCCCAACAGGTACAGGAAGAAGTTCACGTGGAGCGTGCGCGTGGCGTTGAGGCCGGTGACCGGGTCAACGGCCGTGATCAGGCAGCTGCCTTCCGAGACGCCGGTGGCCACGCCCGCACTGGTGGCCGAGTTGCTCTGGGTGGCTGTAGCCGGATCGTCGGTGCTCCAGGTCAACAGATCGGTGGCCTCGCCCGTAGCCGACAGCGCCGAGGCGGACGGTGACGCCATCGGCAGGAGCGTTGCGCCCATGCTCGCAAGCACCGACCGGTCCTTGGGCTCCCCGAGAATTTCCGGTTCAGTTACGCCCGAGGCTGCGCGTGGAAGCTGATACGGAAGCGCCGTGGTCAGGCGCGCAATCTCGCTCATGGGGAAGATATTCTACCCGAGTGCTAGATCGACCCCTGAGCTTCCATCGCCCACGTTGGCTCGCGGTACCATCGCGGAGCGGAGACCAGCCCGCGCAGCCGGCTGACCCGCAAGCGCGCATGCAAGACGCTGTTGACCCATCTGGATCAACAGCGTCTTACATGCGTCATGTCCAGGCTTGAGAGCCATGAACCCTTTGCTAAACTACTCAGCAGTCGATCGCCTCCACAGGGACGCGGGTCAACAGCGATGGTAAGAAGGGCAATCGCGCTACCTGGGTGGCCCGGAGGTATTCCTCGGGCGTGAACTCAAACCCCCACCTTTGCGCCAACCCGGCCAAGTAGCCAGCGGCGCTCTGTCGCGAAGCCATCCTCTCGGCCAGACTCGCCTGCTGGCGCAGGTCGGGGTTCCCCGCAAGGTGGCTCCAGAAAGCCTGAACACTCGAAGACATCTCGCTCTCCTTTCAATCATCTCCTTTCGTCATCAGTGTATTCGCTGCACATGAGGAGCCTCTGAGCGCTCGATGAGAATCCGATGAAGAGGTCTCGGCAGTCTTGCTCATCGATGAGGGCACTTAACTCCGAGCGCACTCATATCGTCGATGATCCAGTCCCCGTAATAGCGCATGTGATGACCATTGTGACAAGCTAGCAAACTGGCTACTTTTTCCGCCTCATCGCGATTCATCACGCGCACTCCGAGAATATCGTGGCCAAGGCTGAGTTCTTCTCGATACTGGTGCGCGAACTGGCCTTCTTCGGTCAAGCTCATGAGACGATGTAAGAATTTCCCAATGGCGGAGGTTTCTTCGGAAAATGCGTTCAAATACGCTTCTTTCTGATTGAACGGGCCGCCAGAGCGATGTCGCATCTGGTCTTCGCCTACTCCAAAACCCGCCCCAGCCAGTGTTATTCTAGCCGCCTTCACATCCTCCGAAGGAATGGCCGCGACCAAAAAATGATCGAACTCTCCCCCCATCAGCAGACTCAAGTAGTGTTGAAGTGAACCCCCCTGTGCCAAGATGGGGTGAGACACGGTGAGACCCTGGAATTAGTGTAGAGCTCTCGCCCACCCCGCGCTGGTGGTGGGGAGAGCGGAGCGAAACC
>JAANMU010000455.1_pt1 | contig 49539 bp, 34 predicted proteins | sample 7279701 | NCBI WGS metagenome assembly JAANMU01 (sample SAMN14094539, study PRJNA606508) | bioreactor metagenome | isolation source: A lab-scale SPAN reactor treating ammonium-rich wastewater day 57 | place: Ireland: Galway | collected 2017-03-13
GGGGGGGGGGGGGAGGAGGGAGGGAGGGAGAAAAAGCTGCGATGAAGAGTATTGTAACAGTAACCGCTTATGCAATGCAACATATCGTGATTGTGGACACTAGCGAACCCTTTTTCGTTACGCCTTTCCCCCTCTAACAAAAATCCGGCCTTCCCCGCGAACAACTACGCGAGAAGGCCGGATTAATTCATGTAGCCAAGCGATTGTGCCGACTTGACCTACTGCTTTTTGAGCGTCGTCAGGTATTCCACCACGTCCACCAATTCCTTCGTGGTCATGGTCTTCTGAAGATCGACGGGCATGAGCGAGATCTTTTGCTTGACTAGTTCTTCGATCTTGGCCGGTTCGAGCGTCACTGTTAAACCATCTTCCTTTTTGAGAGTTACGGCCGCATCGGTCTTGCTGACAAGCAGGCCCGTAACAATGTTGCCGTCTTCAAGCACGGCCGACCAGGTTTCGTAGTTGTGGCTGATCCCGGCGCTGGGATATAGGATCGATTCCAGCAGAGCTGGCTTGCTCAACTTGCCGCCGATCTCCGATAGATTCGGCCCGACCTCCTTCCCTTCGCCATTCACGACGTGGCACTTGGCGCATTGGCCCGCTTTGAGGAACACCTCGCGACCGAGTTGCACGTCGCCGCGAGTCTCCACCAATTGTTTCAGCGGGGGAAGCGGCTCGTTATTGCGCGGCGGAGGTAAGGGAAACAGCGTCGCGGCCGCCTTACGCACGTCCTCCCACGGCGCCGAGTTCAGCGGGAAAGCAGCGGCGGGCTTGAGCGCCTCGTCCAATTGGTTGGCCTTCGCCAGCGCAAGTAATTGCTCGGCGCCATTACGAACTTGGGCTGCGGCTCGGGTGGCTTCACGCCGCGTCTGGAGATCGCGCGATGAATCCTTGACGACCGGCATCAATAGCTCGACCGCTCTTCCGTCCGCCGACGATCCCAAAGCCAGGGCCACGGCCGCGGCAGCCTGCGGATCGTCGCCGTTTAACGCTTGCGCGATCATCGCCTTCTGTCCTAGCGAGAGCAATGCGCGCATTGCCTCGGCGCCTAGCTGTTCGTCCGGGTGTTGCCGCGCCAGGGCAAGCAATTCGGGATAATGCGTTTCGAGCTTGAACTGTTCTACCAGGATCACGAAGTCACGCGTGCCTCGCGCCCGCTGTACCGCGTCTTCGACCGCTTTGGCGAGATCGGCTTGATTGCGAACATCGACGCCTTTCAATCGCGCCAGTGTTTCTTTGCTAATCAATGCCTGCCGCTCCGCGTCGTCCGTCTTGGAGACTGCGAGCAACGAGATGGCCACCTCTTTTCCGGCTCCCGATTGGAAGTCAAAGGCGCGGAAAAAGCGAGGTAGTTCTTCGCGCGGCGTGTTGGGGTCGCTAATGATCTTCGCGAGATATCCCGGCGTTTTGGCGGCGCGCGAACGCCATAGAATGTCACGACCGGCGGGCGTATTCCAGCCTTCGCCCACTTTCTTTAACCAGGCGTCAAGACATGCATCCCACTGATCCACGGCCCCGATTCCTAGCGCCTCAAGGTACCAACGGTCGTCGCCGTCGTGGCGCGCGGCCAATTCGGCCCATAACTCAGGAGTCTTGGGGGAGTCATTACGATGTAAAGCGATTGCGCAGTCGCGACGGACCTGCGGCGAGGGATCCTTTACCAATGCGGCGACAATCGGCGCCAAGTCCAGTTTGAGTTGTCGTGCAAGACGCACGCCGACAATGCGAATGTCGGGATTCTTATCGCCAATTGCCTTGCTCACATAATGCTCGCCCCGGCCGGGGATCTTGCCCAGCAACCACAACGCGCGAGCGCGAAACCGAGGGTTCTCCGCGCCTTCAAACATCTTGACCAAAGCTGGCTCGGCAGCAGTTCCTCGCTGGTGTAGCTCGGTCCACGCCAGATAACGCACGGCGAAGTTCGGGTTTTCCAACGCCGCAATGCAGCCTTCAATCGAGTTAAAATCGAACTTGGGAACCTTGTAACTGGCGCCAGGTGGAGCAACGCGGAACAACCGCCCTCGCTCCAGGTCTTGCATGTTATGTCCGCCTACGCCGGGATCGTACCAGTCGGTGACAAATAACGACCCATCGGGCGCCACGCACACGTCAGCGGGACGGAACCAGTTATCACGCGCTCCGTGTAACACATCGGCGATCCCCGCCGCGTAACCTGCGCCATCATTTTCCGCGGGGTAAGCGCGTACGATGTTTGGCCCCGCGTCGCAGTGGATCACTTGATTGCGGAATAATTCGGGCAGAGCTACGCCTTCGTTGATAGTGATGCCGGTGGGCGAGCCGGCGCCGGTTTGCACCAGGTTGGGAACCACGCCAGGATCGTTCAAATGCCAATGCCGCGTGGGAATGTCTTCCTCCATGTTTGTGCGCGGCGTTTGCCAGGCAGCGCCGGTGAACTCATCGCGGTAACCGAAGTTGCCGTACTCCATCACATAGTTAATGCGCACGCCGCGATTGCCGTCATCATCGTTATCGCTTTGCCAGAGCGTGCCGAACGAGTCCACGGTCACCTCATAATTATTGCGGAAGTTGTGGCCCAAGGTTTCAAATTCGCTGCCGTCCAAGTTGCAGCGAAAAACCATGCCGCCAAAGTATGGCTTGCCGTTGTCGATCACCTGGTTGCCCAATAGATCGACCACCGGATTGCCATTCTTATCATGTACCGCGTGTCCGGTGTTGCCAAAGTTCCAATAGAGTTTGCCATCGGGACCAAACAGGAAGGAATGTGCCGAATGGTCGTGTTGTGGTTGGCCGGTCTTGGTAAACAGGGCTTCTTTGCGGTCGGGTTTGTCATCGCCGTCTTCGTCGGTAAAGACCCAGATATTGGGCGTGACCGAGACAATTACCTTGTTTCCTAGTACGCAGATGCCCATGGCCGAATCGATGTCGCGGCCTTGGTAATACACCGTGGTCTTATCGGATTGACCATCGCCGTCGGTGTCTTCGAGAATCAGAATGCGATCGCCTTCCGGCCGCTGTCCGTTGTGACGTCGATAGTTGACGACCTCGCATACCCACACGCGGCCGCGGTGGTCCACGTCGAGATTGGTCAAGCTGAGAATGTTCGGCTCGGAGGCGAATACGGTTGCTTCCAGCCCGTCCGCGACATCGAGAGCGGCCACGGCTTCGGCAGGTTCGCGACTTCCCACCGCCGAACTGCTATGTGAGCCTCGGATCGCCGTGAGGGGGGGCTTTTGTGTATAGACCGCAAATCGCACGCTGGATGATTGCCCGCCACTCTGGTCCGTGCCGCCGTTGTCCAAGCCCGCGCGGGCGCGGAACTTAACAAAGCCAGACGGCAGATCGTATACGATCAGTGAGTTCGCGTGGGCGCCGATACCATACTCGACCGACTTGCCGTTGATCTTCAGCGGATGCCCTTCGGCATTCCGGTTGACGCGCACCTGGCCCCAGTCGGCGCCTGCGTACTTCCACGGAAGTTCGGTCAAGCGTTTCTCTTTGCCGTCGGCCGATATTAAGCGAGGCTCAGCCCAGTCAGCCCAATCGCAGGAATAGCCGTTGTCGCCATCGGTGACGACCAAATAAAGTTCTTTAGCGCCCGCGATATCAGCTTCAACATTGACCGCATGACCGGGAGTTTTGGTGGTAATTACGTCGCTTTGAAAGGCCGGTTTGACGGTCGCCCCGCGTTCAGTCGTTTTTTTTTCCGTGGTTGGGGATTTTGCACCGCCGTTGGCGGGCAGGTTCAACCGCTGGCGGATTTCCTCGCGGTTAAAGTTGGCTGGCTGAGGGTAGTCTTGATTCATTTCGAGTTCGGTCACCGCGATCGGCTTCGCTTGTACGCCTTCTTCGGGAACGTCGCCCTTGGCGCACCATACGATCGCGTTCAGCACCACTTTGCGGAAGTTGGGATCACCCCAATTCCAATGAAAGTGTCCGCCCGTGAAACCGAACCCGCGCCCGCCATCCTCGCGCTCGGTGGCCCAGGCCACATGTTGCGGTTCACCTTTCGCGACGGCCTGCCGCACCCCGGGGTTGCCGCTATGCGGGCCATCGGGCCGAGACAGGGTTTCCTTGGGAGGCACGTCGCTCAGGATCGGCGTGACGCCTTTCATCCCTTCGCGAAACCGCATGTGGTAATACCACTCGTCGTTAATCGAGAACGGCTCGACGCCCCGCGTGATAGGATGATTCGGAAGATTCTTGAAGTTGGCCGTCCAGTGAGGGTTGACCGACCAATGGGTTTCAAAATACCCGCCGAGCCAATCGAGGAACCGGTCGCCCGGTTCGCCTTTGGGAATCTCGACGGCGTAATGGAGACACACAACGCCCACGCCCCGCTTAGCTAGCTTATCGACTTCTTGCAAGTGCGGAATGACAGGGTGGCCGCCGCCGCCATCGGCGTACATCACAACGCAATCCGCGCCGTCAAATGCGTTCGCTACTTGCGGCCAGCCGTTTCGGTAGACTTCCGTCTCGATGTTCGGCATCGCATTCTCCAACTCCTTCGCCAGGAGAACGCAGCCCGCATAATGTTCATGCGAGCCATAACCGTGGCTAGGCCGCCCCGCCACGAACACCACTTTCTTTTTTTGCTCCGACGCATTGGATTGCGCTGCGCCGTCCGCTTTCTTTTCAAGTTTCTTGAGACGAATCTCCTTGAATTGGACCGTCATGGGCGGGCCAGCATGGAGTTGCAGCGCGAGTAATCCCGACGTGGCCGCATTGTCCTTTTGGTTATCGGTCACGTCGATCGTAACCAGGCCATTCACCTTCTGGATCAGATGATTACCTTGCGCGATGATGGTGTAGTCGTTCCACTCGCCCTTTTTGTAGCTGGCCAGAATTTCCGACTCGGGCGTGGTCTGGCCCGTGGTTTTCTTCTCGCCTTGCGGGGTGATTTCGACTTTTTGGCCACGTTTGGCCAGAACGCCGCGGCCGCGCTCCTCGTAAAGTGTGCCGGTCCAGTTGCCATCTCCATCGAAGTCGGCTTGGTACCCCGCAACAACCCACTTTTGCGGCTCTTTGCTGCGGTACTGAATGCCCGAGTTGCCGCCAACAATGCGGAACTTCAACCGCAACTCGAAATCGCCCAATTCTCCTTTTCGCCAAAGGATAAACGTATTGCCGGAAGTAGGATTCTCGGCCGTCGTCTGGCCGGTGATGGCGCCGTCACGTACGCTCCAGAACTTGGGATTGCCGTCCCATCCCTCCAGCGATTTGCCGTCGAAGATCGAAACAAAACCGTCATTATCGGCCTCGTCGGCGGCCGGCGCTCCCATCGCCAGGGCGCCGATGGCGGTGCACGCCAGGGCGGCGGAAATCCAAAATCGACGAAACATGTGTGGCATCCTTCTTTCCCGTGGATGGTATGAAGTGGCGAGGTGGGCTTAAGGGGGGGTTAGCTCGCAGCATCAAGTTAGCCCGCTCCCTGCGCAATGTCAATCAAGCTCAAGCACCGCGCTTCCGGTCTTGGTCGATGATAAGGTTGCGGGGGCTGCGCCCAACCGCGATGATCGTAAGTGGCGGAACTCGTTGCATTTCTTTTATACCTGGCATTGAAAGGCGCCTTCTCATGCCTGAGCGGCTCGATGACTACCTGCGCCGAATTCTCTCGGTCGAGCCACCGTCCGGTTCGCCCTCGGCGCAACCAACGCCAACGGAAGAATTGGTTCAGGCCCAAGTTGTGGAAGTTCCTCTTGTGCCGATTTCTGGCGTGCTTCCGCGCAATCAATCTTTCGCGCCGAGCCAAACACAACTCGGTGGCGTCTTGGAATCAACCGTGACGAAAGCAACGTCCGCAATGTTGAGTGAGGTTCGGCCGCTTGTTGCGGAAGGACATCGTCGCTTGCCAATTCAGGAAGCAGGCGAAACGCCGATTGTGGAAGACACGACTGCGCCAGCGCATCTCACCGGCGCCGACGTGGCGCAGCTTCTTCGTTCCCCGCAACGTTTGCGCGAAGCGATTCTCGTTAGCGAGATACTTCGCCGTCCCATCGATTGGTGACGAGGGACGGGGGTTTGCCCGGCAGCGTGGTTTGCTAGAATCGTGCCGTTTCGCCTGGATTAGAACTGCGCAACTTCGCTCACTCGTTTTGAGTCACGTCCTAGCGCGGTGGAGCGTCGGCGACGTGTCGCGTTACATCCAGCAAGTAACCTCACTTTGAAATCCTCATAGGTCATGAAAACAATCGCTCCCGGCGACACTAAGATTGGCTGGATCGGTACCGGCGTGATGGGCAACAGCATGTGCGGCCACCTCATTGCCCAAGGGTTCTCGGCGACGGTCCATAACCGCACGAAGGAGCGGGCCAAGGCATTGCTGGACCGCGGCGCCGCGTGGGCCGAAAGCCCTCGCGCCGTGGCCGAGGCCAGCGACGTGATTTTCACCATTGTCGGTTTTCCGCGCGACGTACGCCAGGTGATCCTAGGCAAGGATGGCGCGCTGGCGGGCTGTAAGAAGGGCAATATTCTGGTCGATATGACCACGAGTGAACCTTCTTTGGCGGTTGAGATTGCCGAGAAAGCGCAAGCCCAAGGCGTATACGGAATTGATGCGCCGGTGTCGGGCGGCGATATTGGCGCCCGAGAGGCGCGGCTCTCAATTATGATTGGCGGCGACGAGCAAGTCGTCGAAGCACTGCGGCCCTGTTGGGAGGCGATGGGCAAGACCATCGTTCGCCAGGGCGGTCCCGGCGCCGGACAGCACACCAAAATGGTCAACCAGACGCTAATCGCCACAAATATGATCGGCGTGTGCGAGGCATTGCTGTACGCTCACAAAGCGGGCTTGAACCTGGAAACGGTCATGCAGGCGGTCGGCCCCGGCGCGGCGGGTAGCTGGTCGCTGTCGAACTTGGGGCCACGAATCATTAACAACAACTTCGATCCCGGCTTTTTCGTCGAACACTTCATCAAGGACATGGGCATCGCACTGGATGAGGCGAAACGAATGAACCTGGCCTTGCCGGGGCTGGCGCTCGCCCACCAGCTTTACGTGGCGCTCCAGGCGCAAGGTCACGGGCGCGACGGCACGCACGCGTTACAACTGGCGCTGGCGGGGCTTTCGAACATTGACTGGAAAAACCGCTAAAAGGTGCAAGCGTCTCGCGAGCGAGGGTGGTTTACTCCGGTCCTAGCGGCCTCGCGCCTGGATTTTTGACCTACTCTTGAGGTGTCGTTTCTCCTTGTTGTCACACCTCAAGAACCGCTATGGCACTCACCGATTCGTCGCCCGCCCCCGGTAGCTTGCTTGCTTCACTTCTTTCCAACGAAAACTTCCGCCCGGCCGAGCCAAGCTCGATCGAAGAAACCGGCCTAACCGCAACCTTTATCGAAACGCTTATTTGCAAGTACGTGCTGGCGGTCGGCTCGGCCAGCGGGCGAAAAATCTCGGAAGAAATTTGCCTCCCCTTCCGAATTTTGGAAGGACTTTATCAAACGTTGCGGTCACGCCAAATTCTGGTGCATACCGGCTCGGCGCCGCTGAATGACTACTACTACACGCTGACCGATCAAGGCCGGGAACGGGCCCGCAGCGCGATGGAGTCGTGCGCGTACACGGGCGCGGCGCCGGTTCCATTAACCGATTACATTGTCTCGGTCGATGCGCAAACCGTGCGGGCCGAGGCGCCCCGGCGCGAGCAACTAGAAAAGGCGTTCAGCGATATTCATGTCGAATCCGACATGTTCGAGCAACTGGGACCGGCGCTTAACTCCGGCGCCGGCCTGTTTTTGTATGGCGCGCCCGGCAACGGAAAGACGACTCTCGCCAAACGGATGACCGCCTGTTACGGCGAGTCGATCTGGATTCCCCGCACCCTGTTTGACGACGGCCAGTTGGTCAAACTCTACGATGCGGCCTTTCACGAGCCAGTTAAAACGCAAGAAAGTTCGATCCTCAAGTCGGCCGACCATGACCGGCGATGGGTCAAGATTGTACGACCGACCGTGATCGTCGGCGGCGAATTGACAATGGACGCCCTGGAGATCAAGCACGACCCCGCCAGCAACGTGAGCGAAGCCCCCATTCAGCTTAAGAGCAATTGCGGTTGTCTTTTGATCGACGACTTTGGCCGGCAGCGGGTCGAACCGCAGGAGCTATTGAACCGGTGGATCGTGCCGCTGGAAAACAAGGTCGATTACCTGACGTTGGCCAACGGCAAGAAGATTCAGGTGCCGTTTGAGCAACTGATCATTTTCTCCACCAACCTGGAGCCATCGGACCTGACCGACGACGCGTTTCTCCGTCGTATCCCGTACAAGATCGAAGTGGCCGATCCGAGCGAAAAGGAGTTCCACCTGCTGTTTTCGATCTTCTCGCGCTCGGTCGGATGCCGGTACGAAGCATCGGTCGTGGACTATCTGATCAACACCCACTATCGCCCCCGCAATCGCCCCTTGCGTCGTTGTCAACCGCGCGACCTGTTGACGCAAATTCGCAATTACTGTGTTTACAACGACCTGCCCATGGAAATGCGTCCCGACTATTTCGACCGCGTGGTTAAGAGCTACTTTACGGTCGTCGCGGGAACCTGATGGTACTTTTGGGCAAAATCCCCGAAAAACTCTGTGGTTTCGCCCGTTACGGGGTGAATGACAATCTTGGCTAGGCCGGCGTTTTTGCCTTTTCCCCGGCCTACGTTGCCGGTCGCGGTAAAGTGGCATTCAATGCGGTGAATGACCGCGTTTAGGGCTTCCGCTCGTTGCCTTAAACAACGCTCATCCCAGTTGCTCATTGCGGCTTTCGTTTTGCGGATTGCTTGCCAGTAAAGCGAAGCTACTCCCACGCGCAAGAGTCATTCGCGGATCTACTTTGCGATAACTTCCGGGCCATTTTCGCTCCGAACTTGGCGGGGAACGCCGCGTGTGCGGAAGCGCTCCGTCAGCACGTCCAGCTTGCCCGGCGTAGCAAGGCCCCAATTCGGCGGTAGCCGTGCCGCGGATGCTCCCGCGATAATGCGTGCATCCGCGCCACCAGGCCAAAGGATTCGCCGAAACGTTTGATCCTTGCGAAGGTTTTATCTTATGATCTCCAAAAGATAGCGTCGGGGGACGCAATCGCTCTCGGCAATCTCGTGCAAGACAAGTACGAGAGCATCGCAACCGCTTCCGCCGCGACGTTACGCCAAGGCTTCCCATCTCACCCGCAGATCGATTCGATGAACCTTCGCCCATGGTTAGCCGGATTGTGGTTTGTTCTCCTTATGGGGCCGGCAATTGCTGGCGAATGGCCGCGATTTCGCGGACCAGACGGGTCGGGAATCAGCCGCGACCCCCCGCCGCCGACCACCTGGAGCGAACGCGAGAACCTGCTTTGGAAAACACCGCTCCCTGGCCCCGGCTCGTCAAGTCCTATCGTGTGGGGTGAGCGGGTGTTTGTTACTTGCTACACCGGGTATGGCGCACCCCAGGCAAGCGGTGATCCCAAAGATCTCCAGCGACATCTGCTTTGCATCGATCGCGTTACGGGAAAGATTCAGTGGCAGGCGACGGTCGATGCGACGCTACCCGAGGACCCCTACCAGGGATTTATCAACGAGCACGGTTACGCTTCCAGCACGCCGGTGACCGACGGCCGGCGCGTCTATGCCTTTTTTGGCAAGTCCGGGGTATTCGCCTATGACTTGGAAGGAAAGCAACTATGGCAAACCAGCGTCGGGACGAGTTCGGATCCGCGCGAATGGGGTTCGGCGGCAAGTCCCGTGCTTTATAAGAACTTGGTGATCGTTAACGCGGCAGCCGAGAGCGAGTCGCTGTTCGCACTCCATCAAGATACGGGGGAAGTCGTTTGGAAGGCCGAGGCGCGCGGCGCCCAAAACTCGTGGAGTACGCCGGTCTTTGCTCCCACGTCGGACGGTCGCGATGAATTGGTGCTGCTTGTGCCCGACGAAGTCTGGGGCCTCAACCCCAATAACGGCAAGTTGCGGTGGTTCGCCGCTGCCGATATGCAGCAACCCGTTTGCACCAGTGCGGTGTTCGAGAACGGTGTGGCGTTTGCCGTGGGCGGCCGACAAAGCGGCTCGGCCGCGGTGCGAATCGGAGGAAAAGGCGACGTTACTGAGTCGCATCGCATCTGGACGAGCACCGCTTCGTCGTACGTACCTTCTCCCCTTGTTCACGAACGACTTCTTTACTGGGTCAACGACCGCGGCATTGCCTATTGTCTCGACACGACCACGGGTGACGCGGTATATGAAAAGCGGCTCGAAAGTGAGGGCGGCCGGGCCAATTTTTACGCTTCGGTGGTGTTGGCCGGCGATCGGCTCTTCGCGGTGAGCCGCACGGCCGGAACTTTTGTTCTAGCCACGGGACGTCAATTCCGACAGCTTGCGCAGAACCGTTTTGACTCGGACAAGACCGACTTCCATGGAAGCCCGGCGATCAACGAAGGGCAAATCTTCCTTCGCTCGAACCAGTACTTGTATTGCGTTGGCAAGTAGGCGACGGCCAATTGCTGGTACGTTCCCGCGGCGGGGTCTGATTTTCAGTATCTCCAATTACGTACCTGAAGGCGCAAGACTTCGGACGGTGCTATTCCGAAAAGGCGGAACGCTTGCGACTTCAACTCCGAGCGAACCGCGCCCTGGGATCAGGACGCGACGGGTTGTTCATCGCTTGCCAAGAGAGATTCTAGCGCATCGACGTTAACGGGCTTGGTCAGGTGGTGATCAAAACCCGCATTCTGGGCTTTGTGGATGTCATCTTTCATGGCATACCCGGTAATGGCGATAATCACCAGGTTTTCGCTCCAGGACTCGTTGCGCAGACGGCGCGCAATCTCGTAGCCGTTCAGCCCTGGAAGGCCAATATCCAATAGCACCACTTCGGGCTGGATGCGGCGGGCGGCGGGAACGGCCTCATCGCCGTGGTGGACCATATGCAACGTGTGCCCGTCCAACTCCAACAACGACGCGAGCATCCGGGCCGCGTCCACGTTGTCATCCACAAGAAGGATTAACTTTCCTTGGGGTGGAGGCGGCGGTGGTTCGAGCGTGCGGGCCAGTTGATCCAGACGGCGCCCATCGGCGTCCACGAGCAGGCTCGACTGGTCGCTGTCGATCGCGGAAGCGAGGAGAGGAAAACGCAGCACGAATTCGACGCCTCGATTGCGGCCTTCGCTATACGCCTCGACGCTCCCCTCGTGCATTTCGACCAGTCGCTTGACGAGCGTCAGGCCCACGCCAAGTCCCCCCTCGGATCGATCCAGGCCACGTTCGGACTGGGTGAAGACGTCCCAGATTTTCGGCAACATCTCCGGAGCGATGCCAATTCCGTTATCGCGAACGCGCATCACGGCCCACGCGCGCGGCGCAGCGCCGCCGGCCAGGCTCTCATCGCCAGGTTCATCTTCTCGGTCCGCCACGACCCAGACTTCTCCGCCCGAGGGCGTGTACTTGGCGGCGTTATTTAGAAGATTCACCAGCACTTGTTCAAGGCGGTCCACGTCGGCTTCGACGGGCAACGCCTCGGGGGTTAGCGAGACCGTAAGCCGATGCTTCCGAGCATCCAGTCGCGGTCGGCTGGTTTCCAATGCCTGCTGGATGATCGTCTTCAGATCGGCGGGTTCTCTTTGCAGGGTAATAATTCCACGCGTGATTCGCGAGACGTCGAGCAGGTCGTCCAAGAGCCGCGCCATGTGCCGCACCTGGCGCACGGCGGTCTTTACGGCGCCATCCACCTTAGGATTCTCCATTCCATGACGCACCAGGAACTCCAGCGAGCTAAGAATGGGCGCCAAGGGGTTGCGCAGCTCATGCGCCAGCATCGCGAGGAACTCATCCTTGCGACGATCCGTTTCCGAAAGTTCTTCCGCCCGTTGCCGCAGGGCTTCGGTAAGTTGTTTGCGTTCGGTCAAGTCGCGCAGGATCTTGGCGTAACCATGCAGACTTTGGTGCTCGTCGCGCAGGGCGGTGGTGACGCCGCTGGCCCAAAAGCGGCCGCCGTCTTTACGTACGAGCCAATTGTCGTTCTCGGCGTGGCCCATGTCGCGGGCCAGTTGCAGTTGCTCTTCGGCCAAGTTTCTTCTGCGATCCTCGGGCGTAAAGAAGCAGGACACATGCTTGCCGAGAATCTCCTGCTCGGTGTAACCGAGAATGCGTTCGGCGCCTTTGTTCCATCCGGCCACGCGCCCCTGTTCGTCAAGCTGCACGATGGCGTGATCTTGTACGTTGTCAACCAGCAGGCGAAATCGTTCTTCGCTTTGCTGCAGCGAGAATTGCGCCCGTTGGCGCGCCAGCCGTTCCTGCGCCTCGCCCACGGCGCGACGCACCGCCACCCCAAGCCGGTCCAGGCGGTGTTTGAGAACGTAATCGGTCGCACCCAGTTTTTGCGACTCAATAGCTCGATCTTCGCCGATAGCGCCCGAGACGAAGATAAATGGCACGTCGGGTCGAAGGCGCCGCGCGGTCCGCAAGGCCTCCAGGCCGTCGAATTGTGGCAGCGAGTAATCGGCGAGGATGGCATCGAAGTGCGTGGTTGAATCGAGTGCGTCAAGCAGTTCCTGACGCGACTGGATTTGCAAAACCCGGCAGTTCGGCCACTCCTCACGGAGCCGTTCTTGGATCAACTCGGCATCGAGCGGGTCATCTTCGATTAACAGGATGTGCATACGCGCCTTCTGATGTTCCTTCCACCTGAGCGAAGTGCGACGGAAATGCCCAATCGAGAATCCAGCGAAGAGAACGAGGACCAAACTATAACGAACAGTGGCGATGTTCGACGGGGAGTTGGTTCACGGTCATCCAAAACGAGCACGTTTGGCGCAACGTACGCGTAAAGTCCTCGTAACCAACGGGTTTGACCACGTACGCGTTAACGCCCAGGTCGTAACTTTCTACTAGATCGCATTCCTCGCGGGAAGAGGTGAGCATCACCACAGGAATCCGCCGCAGTATGGGAGCAGACTTGATCTGACGCAGCACTTGGAGGCCATTGATCTTGGGAAGTTTCACATCGAGCAGCACCAGCGCCGGACACCCTCCCGCACGCAGTTCAAAACGCCCCTGACGGAACAGGTAATCCAGCGCTTCCTGACCATCGCGGGCGACGATCACCGCGGACTCCAGGCTGCAATCCTCGAATGCCGCCAAGGCCAGTTCGACATCGTTCAAATCGTCTTCCACCAGCAGGATGGGGGCGAGGACGTCGTTCATATCGTGAAGCCTTGAAGTTCGCCCGGCGGAAGCGACAATTCGCACGTCTCGTCATCCGCCGCAACATCACGGGAGCCTTCTTCCGTGCCTTGAGGCGCGCGTTGGCGCTTACAGGGCAAGGTAAACGAGAATTCCGATCCGCGGTCGGTCTCACTGTGCGCCCAAATCCGGCCGCCGTGGCGCCCGACGATCCGTTTGACGTTCGCAAGGCCAATTCCGTTCCCGGGAAATTCTTCGTCGCGGTGCAGACGCTGAAAAACGCCAAACAGTTTATCGGCGAATTTCATGTCGAAACCGACGCCGTTGTCGCGGACGTAGTAGCGAACTTCTTCCGCCTCATGCTGAGCGCCGACTTCAATCGAGGCGCACTCCCGCGTGGCGGTGTACTTGACGGCGTTGGATAGTAAGTTTTGCCAAACGAGCCGCACCAGCGACCGGTCGCATTCAACGTCGGGAAGGGCGCTGATCCGCCATTCAATCACTCGCCCTTCGGCCTCTTCGCATAAATCTTGCCGCGCCTCCTCCAGGACCTCGTTCATGCTGACTTGCTTTTTGCGTAGTGCGGAACGCCCCAGACGCGAGAACGCCAGCAACTGATCGACCATCTCGCCAGCGCGTCGGGCGGCCGTGGCGATAGTTTCGGCATAGCGTTGCCCCGCGTGGTCCAAGTCTTCGCCGGCTTTCTTCCGCAGGAGTTCGGCAAAACCGTTGATGTGGCGCAGTGGAGCGCGCAGGTCGTGCGAAACCGAGTAGGAAAACGACTCCAACTCCTGCATGGCTTCCTGAAGGCTCGCCGTCCGCTGGGCCACCTTGCGCTCCAGTCCCTCGGTAAGCAAGCGAATGGCGGCCTCGGACCGTTTCCGCTGCGTGATGTCGGTAAACGCCACGACGGCCCCCGTAATTACATCGCCATCGAATATCGGGTAGGACGAGTATTCGACGGGAAACAACGTTCCATCCCGACGCCAGAGCACCTCGTCGTCACAGCGGCGGCGCATGCCGTTGCGAACAGCGAGAATAATCGGGCATTGGTCCGCGGGATAGGGAGAGCCGTCCGCACGCCGAGGTTGAATCAAGGGGTGCATGTCCTTGCCCAGCACCTCTTCGGCGGCGTAGCCCAGCATCTCGGACGCAGCGCGGTTAATGAATGTGCATCGGCCATCGCAGTCAATGCCGTAAATTCCTTCTCCCAGACATTCCAACAGGAGGCGGAACTGTTCTCGACTTTCGCGAACGGCCCGTTCAGCACGGCGGCGATCGTCGATGTCGGTCACAGTCCCAATCCACTCCACGATCCGTCCAGATTCGTCGCACTGAGGGACCGCCCGAGCCACGCAGTAGCGATAGCTGGCGCTGGGCGCATTCCAGAGGCGGCCTTCCACGTGATAGACCGTGCCTTCCGCCTGCGCCCGACGCCATACACCCAGCACGTAATCCAGATCTTCGGGATGCACGGCGGCCGTCCAGCCATAATCCCGATGTTTCTCCCAGCGCTGTCCCGTGTAACGCTCCCATTCCTCTTGCGGCGACAGGTAACGTCCGTCGGCGTCGGCCCGCCACACCAGCGAGGTCAGTGCGCGCGTGAGCGCGCGGTAGCGCGACTCGCTCTGAGCGAGAGCGGCCTCGGCCACTTTCCGCTCGGTCATGTCGGTAAAGAAGACGGAAAGGCCCTCTTCAGATGGATAGCACCGACAATCGTACCACTTCTGCAAGTTCGGAAGGTACGCCTCCAGGCGCACCGTCTTGTTCTCCGACACGGCGCGGCGGAACTCTTTCTCGAATTCCGCAGTGTCCGTGTCGGGAAACAATTCCCATACGGGGCGGGTGCGAAGGGCGTCCGGCGGCTTACCGAACATTTCAGCCGCGGCGCGGTTCAAGTAAGAACAGCGCCAATGCCGGTCAAAGACAAAAAACGCCTCAGTAAGGCTGTCCAGTATGATCGCGATGCGTTGATTGGCGTTACGCAACCGCCGCAGCGTGCGTTTTTGTTCGGTAATATCGCGGCTGATGGAGGCAGCGCCCGCAACTTTCCCCCAGGCGTCATAAATGGGTGAAAGCGCCAGCGAGACGTCGATCTTTTGTCCGTCCTTCGTCACGCGCACCGTCTCGTAGTGCTCGACATGTCGCCCCTGGCTGACTTTCAACAGCAAGTCACGAGGCTCGCCGTGGCGGTCGGCCGGAATAACGAAAGACACATGCCTGCCGATCGCCTCCTGCGCCGAATAACCGAAGAGTCGCTCCGCGCCCCCGTTCCAGGTGAGGATTGTCCCGTTCAGATCTTTGCTAAGGATGGCGTCTTCCGAGTGATCGACAATGGCGGCCAGATGATGAACGGACTTTCGTCCGCGCATCAGCAGCAGCATCGCCGTCCACACGGCCACGATCGTATAAAAGCGGTTCAACACCGCCATCCAGCCGACGATTCCCTTGGGCGAAACGAAGAAGTCAATCGCCGTAAGCAGCGTAAAGACGCACGCGGCAATCATCAAATGGGTGGCGGGAGCGGCTCGCAAGAATACGAGCATTACCACGATGTAGAGAATGCTATTGCCGAAACCCAGCGGAGCAAATACGTCAACGGCGAAAACCGTTGCCGTCACGAGACCCGCGATCCATAGAACGAATTGGTTTTTTTTGCAAGCGAGATCTTTCATCGCCCACCGTGGCATTCAAAGTGCGGGGAAGTTTAATTCGCCCGATTCCTGTGGTGCGATTATCGCAAACCGCACGCGAAAATCAAACCCTTTTGAAGCATTCCCCGCAAGTCATGCCCCGCGACGTGGTTCCGCCTATCGATCGGATTTAATTTCTTTCATAACGTCGGCTTCCGGAAGCGATTTGTAATAGGGGTCGAGAGGGAAACAACCAGAGACTAGCCCCTGGCGCGGCGCGGTGGTGCAGTCGCTGAAGGTGCGGCAAAGTCGCTTGCGTTCCAGTTCGCCGCGAGTCAGCGAATGCGAGGGAAGTTCGGGATACGCCAGAACCATGCGTCCTAACCCCACCGCGTCGACCCATCCGGCGCGAACGACCGCTTGCGCCACCTGGGGCAAAAAATCTTGCAAGTAACTATAACCGGTCCCGATCATGGGCAGTTCCGGCAGCGCTGCTTTGCATCGCCGCGCCGTGTCAATCTGCCGCGCCACGCCCACAAGCGGATCTTCCGGTGGCGGATACCCATCGCTGGGCGGAAAAATCGCCGGGCGTTGCACGTGGGGATTGTAATAGGGACTGCCTCCCGAAAGGTTAACCGCCGCCACGCCCAAGTCGGCGAGATGACGCAGTAGTTGCAGTGGTTCGTCCAGGTCAACCGCGCGTGGATCCTGGGGATCGACGCCAAACCCGAACCCATATGGCAAAAGATGCGCGTGCTCCATCGGTTGCCCGACTTCGCGGCTCGTCTGATAGGGAAGCGTATCAAAGATGCTCAACCTCACACCGATCAGCAGGCCGGGGCATTCCTGGCGAATGCGTTCGATGATCGTCGTTAGTAAGCGCATCCGCCCTGCCAGATCGCCGCCAAAACGTCCGGGTCGCGTGCGAGCGCTCAAGAACTCATGCAATAAGTAACCGTGACACGCTTTCACGTCAACGAAATGGAAGCCCACCTCGCGCGCTAACCGCGCGGCGGTGACGTAGTTCTCGATCAACGGCTCCAACTCGTCGTCGGTCCAGACGACCGAATCGTCGCGCGGATCAATGCCAAACTTCGCATCAAGGAGCGGATGATGATAGGCGATACGCGGTTCAAGGCGGGCATCATGGGGACGGCAAAAACGTCCGGAGTGCGTCAGTTGCAACCCCACGAGCAGGTCGTCTATCCCGCCAAACGCTTCCCGATGCGCCTGGGTCAACGTGTCGAGCAACGCCGCCAGTCCGCCCTTATTTTCCGAAACGGCCAGTGTCTGGCGGGGGTTGGCTCGGCCGTCGTGCTGGACCGCGGCTGCTTCGCCGCCCCAGATGAGTTTGGCGCCGCTGAGTCCGAAATTGCGCCACCGCCGTAAGGTATGCGGCGTGGGAGAGCCATCGGGGTTGGCGTCCCAACCTTCCATGGGATGGATGCACCACCGATTGCCAACCTGAAAACCGCCAACCTCCAGCGGCGCGGCCAAAGGCGAACCCTGTTCGGCCGTCAGAATCGTATCGTCCACGGGTAACTCGACGCCTAGATGCGCCAGTCGTTCGCGCAGTGCCGCGACCGTCTTGAGTTGGGCAATCTTGGGATATTTTTCCGCCATGCGGTAGGACTCTCCTGGAACCAAGGCGCGCGACTCGTCGGCGGCGGTAAGCGTCCCATGGCCTACTTGGGCGCCGGACGTAGGGGACTATGGGCCAAGCGAAACTTCTTAACGCCCGCCCCCGAAACAAAGTTTACGGTAGCCGTGCGCTTGGCGCCGTTGCCGCTGAGTGCGGCGACTTTGCCTAATCCGTATTCCGGGTGGACTACGGCCATGCCCAAGTGAAACGCGTCGGGCGAAACGTGGACCTGCACGCTCGCGTCCGTGCCACCGGCGCCGGCCAGCATCTCGGCCGCTGTCGTCAAAGAGGCCGCCGGCCATGATGATTCCGCTTTAACTTGGTCCGGGGTATGTTCCCGCAACTGGATGGCTGGCTCCTCGAAATCCACGATGTCGGCAGCATACGCATCCTCCCAAGCGGAATCGAGATAGCGCGACGCGGGAATCTCGGTCACATCCATCTCGTCGCGCGGCAATTCCATGAGAAACTGACTGGCGATGGTCGGATAGCGCTGCCCTCGGAAGGTGCGGTACGCGGCCATGCTCAGGCTCAACTCTTCTTCGGCTCGCGTAATGCCGACAAACAGCAGTCGTCGCTCCTCTTCCAGTTTCAGTTCATCGTTACGGTTGAACTCGTGAGGGAGCAACCCTTCTTCGATGGCGGTGATAAACACCACCGGAAACTCCAGGCCCTTTCCCGCGTGGAGCGTGAGGAGCGTGACCTTGTCAGTCGAAGGCTCCATGGCGTCCACGTCATTCACGAGAGACGCCTGTTCGAGAAAGGCTTCCAGCGGCGCAGCCTCTTCGGGATGCCGTTCGTCGAATTCGCGAGCCGCAGTGATCAATTCTTCGATGTTCGCCAGCCGCTCCTGGTCATCCACCGAATCCGAGGCTTGCAGTAAGGCATGGTATCCGCTGCGCGTCAGAACCTGCCCCAGAATTTCCTCGACCGGCTGCGTGGCGTAACGCGATAGCTCGTCGTACAACGCGACAAATTTCTTCAGGCCCTTGGCCGAGGCGGGCTTGATGGACGTGATTTCGTCGCAATGCCGAGCCGCCTCCAAGCGAGGCAACTTGCCGGACTGCGCGAACTCGCCGAGCCGCGCCAGGGTTGTTTTGCCGATGCCGCGCGTCGGAAGATTGACGATCCGCAGGAACGCCACGTCATTCCGCGGATTGTTCAACAATTGCAGGTATGCAACGACGTCCTTGATCTCCTTGCGTTGGTAAAACTCGACCCCATTGACGATCTGGTAAGGCACGCCATGTTCATGGAACGCTTCTTCCAGCGTTCGCGAAAGCGCGTTGGTGCGGTAGAAGACGGCGAAGTCCCGCGGCCGGCGCTGACCTGAGTGAATGGCCGAAGCGACCTGCGCCACGATCCCTTCCGCTTCGTCCCGGTGAGTGGGATAAACCGTGAGCCGCACCTGCCCGCCTTCGTCGTTGTCGGTGAACAAGTCTTTCTTCTTGCGGTGCTTGTTGTGCGCAATGAGCGCGTCGGCCACGCGCAAGATCGACTTCGTGGAGCGGTAATTCTGCTCCAAACGCACGACTCGGACGTGCGGAAAATCCTTCTCGAATTCGAGAATGTTTTTCAAGTTGGCGCCGCGCCAGCCATAGATCGACTGGTCGGGATCGCCCGTAACCGCCAGGTTGGGATGGTCAACCGACAGCGCGCGCACGATTGCGTACTGCGCGAGGTTGGTGTCTTGATACTCGTCGACCAGGATGAATCGAAACCGTTCGTCCAATCGTGACCGCAGTTCGGGATTTTCCCGCAGCAGCACCGCCACGTGCATCAGCAAGTCGTCGAAGTCCACGGCATTGGACGCCAGCATTCGTCGCTGGTATGCCGGGTACGCCTTGGCCACCACCGCTCCCAAGGGATTCCCCGGCTTGGGCTGATATTGCTCGGGCAAGATCAGTTCGTTCTTGGCCCAGCTAATCGCCTCGGCGATACGATCGGGCGTAAAATGCGCAAGATCAAGATTCAACTCCTCCAGGGCCATGCGCAGCGCTTTGCCGCTGTCGGCCGTGTCGTAAATCGTGTAATTCTCACTGAGGCCCACAAAGGGCGCATACTGCCGCAACAATCGCGCGCAAAAACGATGAAACGTGCCGATCCAAATCGGCTTCTGGGGCGCAAGGCGATCCAGGCGAAACCGCATTTCGTCGGCGGCTTTGTTGGTGAACGTCAGCGCCAGGATTTCCGATGGCGCCACGCCCTGATGCAGCAGGTACGCCACGCGGTGAGTCACGACGCGCGTCTTGCCGCTCCCCGGACCGGCGAGGATCAGCAGCGGTCCTTCTACGTGTTCCACCGCCTGGCGTTGGGCGGGAGTAAGCGACTGCAATGCGTTGGATAACAAGTCATCCATGGTGGTAAACCACCGGCGGGCGGGCCGGCGGACAACCGAGTCCTTGGGGCGTCAGGAGCGACATCAATCACCGAGCGTATTCGGCGCGGCGGAGGTTGGCGCTCCGGTGGCCGAGTTCATCACGGTGTCGGTCTTGGGAGTGCGATCCGCCATACGCATCCAACCGGCCACACAAATTAAAAGGACCGTCAGAACCATGTTCACGTTGAGCCACATGGGCGTCCGTAGTTGGAAACGCTCGGCGGCTTCGCTCCGTCCAGCCAACATGCTGGCGATGTAGATAATCCCCAGCGCTAGCAGAACCTTGGCGCCCAGCGCCCCATGATATGCGCCTTCGACCTTGTAGTCTTGCAGAATTAACACCGTGTTTACGATCCCGCTTAGCAGCAGTAAGCCGGCCGAGATTCCGACCCACATGGCCCAACGACGGCGAATCGCATCGAGCACGCGGCGACGTTCCTCTTCGGTCAAGGTCGCCAGCGAGGGCCAAAGCGTGAAACGCATCAACAACGCGCCGCCGAGCAGGATCACCGCGGGAAAAATGTGAAGCCAACGGAACACCAGCCACACGATATCCATGAACCTACTCCTGGTGGGCAATCGAGGTGGGAAAAAAACTCAACAGGGGTCGTTGAAAACAGCCGTCCACGACGAGCTGTACATCCGGCGAGGGATGAACCGCGGAAGCGATCGTCAAGGCGCCTTCACTGGGTTGTCTTGATCGTAAGGGCGTCGCCAGAGATTGTCTAGGCTGTGACAGTCTCGCCCCGTTTATGACGACCTATCCGCTTGAAGGAACTCAGGTTCGCCGTGAACCTCGCCCGAGTCGGTGGACCCGCCTTCCTCGTCTTTTGGCCCATGATTTGCTTTATTGCTGTAAGGAATCATTGAGAAGTCGTAACTCTTGTCAGGGTAGAGGTCTTGGGCATGTCCGACAGTGTTTTCCACCCGGAAGTCGTCGTTACTTGCCGCGGGGCGCCCCATGTCCTTGGGCAGAAATTGGGCGAAGGTCTCCGAGAGCATATTGCTGCCGCCCGGCACGCGTTGTTTGAGTTGGACGGCTTTCGTTGCCTTCAACCGTGGTGGCTGCCCTACTCCGCCTACCTCTACTGGGCGGAATATCAGGCACGCAATTTGCTAGAACAGCCCGTTAAAACGGCTTATCCCGGAATCGCAGAGCAAATTGCCGGCATGGCGGAAGGCGCGGGCCTGAGTATCAACTCGCTGTACTTGTTTCAAGCGCTCGAATCGGCGATGACCGCGTTGGACGTCTGCAGTTCGCCGCCCACGCCGAGTTTTGCCGCCTGCACGGCCGTGGCGGTGCGCGGAAGGCGCACGAACGGCGGTTCGCCGGTCATCGCCCACAACTTTGACAATGTGGACACGATCTTGCCGCACTACGTGCTCCGCGAGCGTCACGGCGAAGGCCAGTATCGCACGCTGGAGTTCACCGTGGCGCCGCTGAGCGGAGCCATTGACGGGGTCAACGAGAAAGGGCTGTGCATCACCTACGATTACGGTTTCACGACCTGCCCCGGACCGCCGGCGCCGTCCGTGTCGATGGCGATTTCCGTAGCCCTGGGTCGCTGCGCAACCGTGACCGAAGCGATTGCAGCCATCTCCGGCTGGCCACGCTGCGGGGGAGCGTTGCTGATGCTCGCGGACGCTTCGGGCGACATCGCGGCCTTGGAATTGGCTGGCGACCGCGCGCAGCACCGCCGACCCGAGGCGGCGTCGGATGTTCTGTTCCATACCAACGCCTATCATCTGGCGGCCTTGAAGGAAGTCGAAGCGCCCGCCGAAACGTGTTACAGCGAGGCAGCTCCCGCCCTGCTCCGCGGACGCCGAGTGATGGAGTCGCCCGAACGCCGCGACGCGCGGCTGGCCGAATTACTTCACAATCCGCGCGGTTTGTCTCCCGACGATCTGGACGGCCTGATGTCCGACCACGGCCCGCACGGCGCGCCAGATGATGGCACGATCTGTATGCATGGCGCCTACTGGAGCACGACGGCGTGCATGCAGTGGTTCCCGGCCGAGCGAAAAGTGCGCATTGCCTATGGTCCTGCCTGTCAGGCCGAGTATCGCGAATTCGGCCTGTAGCCGCTTGTGAAGGAAATGAACTTCGGACGGATTCAGGATCGGCATAGGCGCGCCGCAACCGAGACGTTCGCCTTGCAACGCGGTCAGAGGTTGTGAATGTTTCCGCAACGGCGGCGTCTCGCCGACGTATACTTCGTTAAATGCCGCAATTTTTGGCGGCGATACGCCGCCGCTACCACGATTTGGCAAAACATTCTCAACCGCTCACCTCTGCGACAGGACGAGCGCGTGTTCCAACGCCTCCTCCTTGGTATGAAGTCGACCTACGAGTTGAGCGTCGCGCACAGCCTCAAGCACTACCTGAAAAACAGGCCCCGGCGTCAACCCGGCACGGATCAAGTCGCCTCCGTTAATTAGCGGCGGTGGATTCAACTGGGCGGTCGGAAGCGCCAATTTCTCGCGGCAATACGCAATCTCTACAGTTGCGTGATCTTCCACCTGGGCAACCGCCTCGGCCAAGGTCAAAAGTTCCTTGGAGTGGCGATGAATCAGGATGCGCTGAAGCCGCGGCCAGGGAAGACGCCGGGCCTGGCAGACAAGCGACTCGTGTCGTCGCGCCCAGGCGGCGCGTTCGATCTCGTCGCTGGACAGTCGCCACCGCCCGCCGACCGTTTCGATCAGCGCGTCGTGCGGCGCGTCGCGGTCACCCAAATGACGCACAAGCGCCGCCAGTGTGATCGAAAACGAAGGCGATTGTAAAGCGTCGAGAATGCGAAGCGTGCGTTCCCAGGCCGTGAGGTCTCCAGCGGTCCGCCCGGCTTCCTCATCCACGGCAAAATCACGGGATTCGGGTAAGATCACGTCCAACAGATTGGACTCCCGAAGCAACTCGACCGCCTGAGCCCGGCGCGGATGGGGCAGCATCTTCCGCATCTCGTCGGCAATGCGTTCGGCGCTTACGATCACGATTTCTCTCGCCAGGCGCTGCACCGCGGCCAAAGTTGCGGGGTCAATCCGAAAGTGATACGTCGCCGTGAAGCGGACCGCGCGCAACATACGGAGTTTGTCTTCGTCGAAGCGAGCTTCCGGAGCGCCTATGGCCCGCACGACGCCGCGCCGCAGGTCGTCCTGGCCGCCCACGTAGTCGATCACGCGCTCTTCAATGGGGTCAAAAAACAAGCCGTTAATCGTAAAGTCGCGGCGTTGGGCGTCCTGTTCGGCCGTGCTGAAGGTGACGGCGTCGGGATGGCGTCCGTCGCTATAGGCGCCGTCCTGGCGGAAGGTGGCAACCTCGACGCGCAGGGGCCGCGGTCCCAGCACGGCCACCACCCCAAAGGCCGCCCCGATGCGCAGCGTGCGCCGCTCGCCGAACACGGCGCAGACGTCATCCGGCGTGGCGCTCGTGGCCACGTCGTAGTCCTTGGGCTGGCGACCAAGAAGCGAATCGCGCACGCAACCGCCGGCCCACAATGCCTCGTAACCCGCGTTGCGCAGGCGGCGGACGATATCGGTGGCGAACTCTCGAAGTTCGTGGATCGGATCGGGTTTCATCGCGTTGCTTGGTTTGTCGGCGCTGAAGCTGCGAATTCCGGATAACCGCTCTTGGGAATGATCTTCGCCGCGGCAACCGGCGCTTCGCTTGGACTAGACGATCTTGGTCGCCAACGATACCTTACCCACAAGACTAGTCCTATTTTGTAAGACTCACCTGCAAGGAACAACTATGAACGGAGGCGCGGAAGAAGTCCCCTTGGAGATCGACGTGCGTTCGGTCCAGCAATTGCGCGATCGAGAGGCGGACTTCGTCCTGCTCGACGTGAGAGAGCAGGATGAGTACGACCTGGTTCACATCGAGGGCGCGCGTTTCCTGCCTATGAGCCAAATTCAAGGGCGCCTCGATGAACTGTCCCCGTTGCGCGACAAACGCGTCGTCGTCCATTGCCACCACGGCGGGCGCAGCGATCGGGTGGCTCGGTGGCTCCGCCAACAGGGCTTTTTCCACGCGCAGAACATGGTGGGGGGAATCGAGGCGTGGGCGACCGAGATCGATCCAAGCCTGCCACGTTATTAGCGAGGCCCCGTGCTTCGCAAACGGCCTATCATTGCGGTCAAGGTTTTCCTGGTGTGGCACGAATCGCGGACTGCCCCGCGAGGCATGGTGTTGCCAGAATATGGCGCCCGCCGTAAGCTAGGCGTTTTATGGAGGGTCCGTCCAAGTTTACGGAAGATTGAAAAGGAGTCGTCCGGTGCTGATTTCCGCCTCGACCGCCTGTTTTCCTGATCTATCGCTCACGGAGGCGATTGACAGGCTTGTCGATCTGGAGTTTTCCAACGTCGAAATTGCGCTTCACGAGCGCTTGAACCAACTCAAGCCATCAGCAGTCGCCGCCGATTTGGAGGCTGCTGTCATCGCTTGCCGCGATACGCACCGCCTAGGCGTTTCAGCCTACGAGGTCGAGATCGAAGCGTCGGGCGATGAATACTACGAGCAATTCCGCGCCTGCTGCCGCTTGGCCAAGGCAACCAAAGTGGTGACCATCACGGTTCCCTCGGCCGAGCTAGGCACGCCCTTCAACGAAGAAGTAGAGCGACTTCGCAAACTGGTGGGTATTGCCGGGCTTGAAGGTGTGCGCGTCGGCATCCGCAGCCAGGTCGGCCGGTTGTCGGAAGACCCAGATACGGTCATGGTCCTATGCAATAACGTGGATGGGCTGGGGTTGACGCTCGATCCCAGCCACTACATTTGCCGGCCCGAAGGAAAACCGGTCAAGTACGAAAAGCTGATCAAGTACGTGTACCACGTTCATCTGCGCGATAGCCGCAAAGACCAGCTCCAAGTGCGCGTCGGACAGGGGTTGATTGAATACGGCAAAGTGATCTCGCTGCTGGAGAACGTCGGTTATAACCGCGCGCTCAGCGTCTACATCACGCCTATGGAAGACATTGACCATAGCTCCGAACTTCGCAAGCTGCGCCTGCTGCTGGAAAGCTTGCTATAAGTTTAAGCGGGAATCCGCCGTGAATCGCTGGCTCGCCATTCCCGCAAGGGCGCCGGACGACGACGCGCCGGTTGGTTTTCCGTCACTCCAAATTTTCGCCATGAAACGGCAATTAATCGGCGCGGAATCGCGTGCTCTATGATCAGAACGCGCTATCGTCCGATGCAATACAGCGACTTGCGCCCGCGTAGGAACAATCGGCCATCGCTTACCGCGGGCGAGGCAATGGTCTCATCGTCCAGCGAATTATCGGCCAACTTGTCGAACCGTGACGTGGCCGAGATGACGGTGCATTTTCCTTCCGTATTCAGAAAGTAAATCCGCCCATCGGCGGCTAGCGGCGAGGCTTTATAACCGCCCGGTAATCGCTCCTTCCACTGGAGATGCCCCGTGAGCGCGTCGAAACACCGGGCAATCCCATCGTCGGTGACGGTGAACAACCATTGGTCCCAGAGCACGGGGCAACAAGTGTCGGGCGTGCCCGAATCATGCTTCCACGCGATGTCGCGATAGCTTCGCTCTCCGCGTTCGCCCACCTGGACCGCCACCAACGGGCCGCGCATTCCTTGGGTGGCGTAGACGAACCCGTGCCCAAAGGTCGGTCCGGTCACGGTCCGGCCGCCTACCAAGTCGTCAAGCCACCACAAGCGTTCTCCGCGAACGGGATCGTACGCATCAAGCGTATTGCCGCCCATCACCACCAGTTGCGGCTCGTTTTCGACGTGAATCAAGAGCGGGGTGGTGTACGCGTCGCCTTGCTCGGCTGGTGCGCCGGTGACGCGCGGCCTTTTCCAGCGCACCTCGCCAGTTTGCGCGTCGTGCGCCACAAGATAACTCTCGACGGGCTTGTCGCGTACATCGGCCAGCGAATCCTGCATGCACGAAGAAATCACTAACCCCGCACGGAGTACGGGACTGTTGGCATGCCCCCACCAGATCGAATAGGGACCATAATCTTTCTGTAGGTTGCGTTTCCAAAGTTGCTGGCCGTCAAAATCGTACGCCGCGAGATCGCCATTGCCGAAATGAACGATCACCACTCGCCCGTCGGTCACGGGCGATGGGCTGGCCAGGTTGTGTAAGCGATGAAACTTTTGCTGGGAACGGGGCGGCGTCTCGCGGACGGCAGTCCCCGTGCCGACGTCACGGGTCCATGCCACCTGGCCGGTTTCCTTATGAACCCGCAACAACTGCAACCGATCGTCATCGGTATGCGAAGTCACGAAAATCGCGTTATTCCAAATCGCGGGCGTACTGGTTCCCCACTCGGGCAGCGGGCATTTCCAAACCACGCCGCGATCCTCGCGCCACACGATGGGCAGGGATTTTTCGGAACTGACGCTATCGCCCGTTGGCCCTCGCCACTGAGGCCAATTCTCGGCGACGGCCGAAACGGCGCCAAAATTCACAAGCACAATTGCGATGGTCCAACGCATGGTCATGCACGTCCAGTACGGGAAGATGGTTGCGGCGCGGCGGCCTGCTACGTGCCGATTGTATCAAAAATCAACGCCAGACCCGCCTCGTGCGCGCAGGTGGTCAGGAACAAATTCGGCCGTCGTTATCGTCGCGAAATGTCGAAATCCCCTCAGAAAGATTGTTTGCTTGGAAATTCGATAACCACACCCGCGTTTTGACTTGCCTCACCCTTTGACCTAGAGATGTTTGGTGGTGGTTTTTTTCCCACCGCGACTTCGAGGGTTAATAAGGGCGAGTCTTCATGGCGACCGCATTTTTCGCGAAAATCGGTTTTACCAGCATCAAGGTCAAGCTGATTACTTGGTTTCTGGCCATTGGCATCGTGCCGCTGGCGATTGTCGGCTTTCTTGCGTACCAGCGCAGCGTGACCGATTTGCGGCAGGACCGGGGCGAAGTTCTGCATCGCATCGCCGAAGAAACGCTGGAAAAGGTCGACCGCTGCTTTTTCGAGCGGTATAGCGATGCACAAGCCTTCGCGGCCCATCCCCATGCGCGCGATAGCCAAGAACGCGCCACCGCGGCGGCCAACTTCTTTACAACTTGTTACGGCATCTATGACCTGATGATTGTCGCCGATCGGGACGGCCGGATTGTCGCCGCGAACACGGTCCGCCACGACGGTCAACCGCTGGATACTGCTAGCCTGATTGGCGCCTCGGTCCAGGGCCAACCGTGGTTCGAGGAGATTATCAACGGAAACGTGAGAAAGCGAAAAACCTACTACGCCGACGCGGAATACGATCCGCTCGTGGCGCGCGTTTACGGCAATCCACAACTTACGCTCAATTTTTCGGCGCCTATCGTTGACGGGGAAGGGCAGGTGACCGGCGTCTGGTCAAACCGCGTTTCTTGGACACGGATCGTGAAAAACCTGCTCGATGCGCAGCGTGACATGCTCGAACGCCGCGGCCTGGGCGGTGTCGATCTGGCGCTCCTGCGGCGCGACGGCGTCGTGCTGGATGGCCCGCATTTGATCGGCTCGCTCCAATCCTCGCAGGCAAAGGACGAGTCTCAGGCGGCCCGCGCGATTGCGCGCGGCGTTAGCGGTCATACGATCGAGATCGATCCACAGACCGGCGTGGCGGAGTTGACCGGCTATGCTTCTTCGGACGGGGCCTTGGGGTTTCCGGGGTTTGGATGGGGCGTGCTCGCGCGACAACGCACTTCCGATGCGTATAGCCAAGCCCTGGCGCTGCGTTCTTACATTCTGTTGGTCGGCGCGGCCGCCGCCGCGGCAATTGTCGTGCTTGCCTTCTACATTGCCGAAAACATTACCCGGCCCGTCAAACAAACAGCTGCCGTGCTAGACGCCGTCGCCTGCGGAGACCTTTCCCAGAGACTGCAATTCCATCGCCGCGATGAGTTCGGCCAGATGGGGCAATCGTTGAATATGGCGGTCGAAGCTCAGGCCCATGCTGTCGCCCAGATCCAGGAAGACGCCGCGCGGGAACAGCGGGAACGGGACGCATTGCAGCATCACGTCAACGAGATTCTCGCGGTGGTTAACCGGGTGGCGCAGGGCGACAGCGGGGCTCGCATTGCATTGCCGCAACAATTTATGATCGGGCAACTAGCGTCAGGGCTCAATCGATTCTTTGAAGAGCGCGAAGCCACCGAACGCCGCGAGGAGCAACATCGACGCTTGGAGCATGAGACGCAAGAACGCTTGCGCCGGCAGGTCGACGAATTGCTTACGGTCGTGACAGCGGCGGCCGAGGGCGACCTGACGCGCCGAATTGGAGTGGACGCCGACGGCGCCGTGTTGGAATTGGCGCAAGGGCTGGAAAAGATGTTCTCCGACCTGCGCAACATGATCAGCCAGATTGTCGATAGCGCCGCGCAATTCGCGGAAGGCTCCCAGGTGATCGCAGAAAGCTCACAGACGTTGGCCAATGGGGCGCAGACCCAGACCGCCGCCGTGGAGGAAATGGCGGCCACCTTGGAGCACCTGGGGCGCTCCATCGAAGAAGTGAGGCAGAGCGCCGCCGAGGCAGATCGCGTTGCGTCCGAGACAAGCCGCCTTGCGCGGCAAGGAGGCGACGCGGTGCAAAAGTCCGTCGAGGCAATGGCTCTCATTCAAACCAGCGCTCAGCAGATCTCCGATATTACCCAAGTGATCTCAGAGATTGCACGGCAAACCAATCTGTTGGCGCTCAATGCGGCCATCGAAGCCGCACGCGCTGGCGAACATGGCCTCGGCTTCGCCGTCGTGGCCGACGAAGTGCGGAAACTGGCCGAACGCGCCGACCAGGCGGCGGGCGAGATTTCCTCGCTCATCGAGCAATCCACCGACCGTGTCCGCGAAGGCGCCTCGCTCAGCCGCCAGACGGGCGACGCGCTGAAGGCGATCATCGACGGGGCCGTGATCACTGCCGACCAAATTTCCGGCATCGCCACGTTGACGAAGGAGCAGTCGACGGCTGCCGCCGATGCATCGCGCGCCTTGCAGCAAGTCGCCCGCGTGACCGATGAAGTTGCTTCAGGGAGCGAAGAACTAGCGTCCAGCAGCGAGGAATTGGGCGCCCAGGCCGCAGCGCTGCGCGATTTGGTGACCGGCTTCTATACAGAAAGCGAACAGCCTGCCGAAGTGCGACCACGCCGTCCGAGCAAACCCGCCTATCCACCGTGCGCACCCGTGCGGTCACTGGGAGTTTGAGCGACACCGTGGAATCAGGAGGCGTGGGACAAGTCCGCACGACTCACCATCTGCAATCGACGATTCGGTGGAACGCGAATTCGTTACCTACACGAAGAGTTAGGAAAGAACGCGCGATCACGGGGAGGCTGCTCGCAGTTTTGCTAATTCGTCGGGCGTGGGAAACTCTTGGACGCGCCATCGGGGCGGGTAAAGGTCTTCCACCGGTTCCATGAAATGCCCCAGGATGCGCTGGACCGTGTCCCAATCGCCGCCAACAATATCGTCTTTGCCTTCCTCGACGAACATGATCTTCTGCGTCTTAGGCAGGTAGGCATCGACACCCTTGGACCAAACGCAATAACTGAACACCTCGCCGTTCTCTTTCTCCACGGCCGAGTACGTGGCCACAAAAATGTCAATCCCTTGTTTCTCGTGCAGGGCGTCCAGAAGCGGCTTTTGATCCGAGTATTCGCTAAATAGCGACTTGACCTCCAACAGACGAAATTTTTCAAAGTGCGGGTGGTCCGGAGGCGGCATCCACATCACCCATTCGTCGCCGTCCAGTCGCATGGGAATGGCGCTCATTGGGCGAGGCTCTTCCAGGGCCTTCTCGGCCAAATCGGCAAGTATCGCGAGTCCCTCAACGTCATCCGATCCGGCGATCAGCAACGAATCACGGTTCGGGACCATGGCAATGTAGTCTCCGTTCACTTTGAGCCGCCGAATCAGGTCGGTTAGCAAGAGACGGGACGCGTCGTAGTTGTCGCCGGTGACGGAAGCGTACATGCGGTCATCCAACCCCGCGAAGCGGAACTCCATCTCTTCCAAGTTTCTCCGGGCCACCTCCATCGCCTCATAATAGGAAACACCCCATTCGTCCAGCGAATCTTGCGAGATGGTGCGCATCGCCTCGGGCAGGTCGTACACCAGGCTCGCCGCCAGATGATCGCCAATCGGCTGGCAAGGGATATTCGGCCCTTCGCCCCCCTCCACCCGTTGCTGAAGCCGGATCAGGTCAAAGTACGATCGGGTGCGCACCATGGGCCGAAGGTCGCACGCCGCATCCTGAAACTCCTCAGGCATTTCCTTGTGGTACGAGAGCAGCGCGCGGACCACGTGCTTGAGTTGATGACTCCGCACCGCGCGCGGAACCTTGCAGTACTCATCGTAAAGATTGCGCAGGCTCGCGACGCCAACTTCCTTCTCGCCCTCGAAGAAACGGAGTTGGAAATCCTGGGGGTCGTAGACCGCGCGGCGCGGATCGCCAGCTCGCTGCATCGCGGTAATCAATAGTTGTGCGAATTTTTCGGGTTTGGCTGGCCCCAAAAACCTGTCAAGCAATCCCATGCCTTGGCTCCCGAGGGACTTGGCGGAGACGCATCATCCACGCTCCGCCGCCGTCCATCATACCAAACGCAGATGGCACACGTCGCCTTGCCAAATCGGGTGCTGACTGTCAGTTTTTGGCGAATCGAATGGGCGCGATTTAGCCCGTTAAAATACGGATTGCTTTGCGTCGCGAATCGTCAGAAGTCGTCAACGCAAACGGGAGAACTACGGGACCTTTGGCGTTCGCCGGGAGCGAGAATCAACCGTCGCGGCCGCGCGCCGCGCCTATTGCTTTTCAATGAATACCTCGGCCACGTCGCGCAACTCCTTGTCACGGCTGAGGGCGACGGTCTTGCGCAGGACACGCTCTTTCCGTCCGCCAAAATCCTCGAACACGGTCACGTACACTTTCGTGCGGGCCTGGGTGCGGTTGGCGTCGCTGCCGTAGTAGTTGGCCCTGACCACGTACTTCCCGTGTGGAGCGTTCTTCATCACGTACATTTCCGGGCCGTAGCCTTCGGTTACGTCGCGCGTGATCTCGCCACCGGCGCGGGTGTTGCGGTTCTTGTAAAAACACTCTTCGCCCGATGGCTCCAACACGTGCAGGTCCACATCGGTACGATCGGTGTTCCACATCAGCGTAATGACCAGGTCGGCTTGATCGACCTCAAACTTATTGACCAGGGAATCAAGCCTCGCCTTCGCATAGTCGGCAAGGTGGCTCGACAGGTCGCCGCGGTCGATGCGCCGCAACAGGTGGAGATACTCCACGCCCGCCACGCGATGCACGTCCTGATAGCGTTCATGCCATTGGCCACCCAGAGCGACCTCGTAGTACACGATGGCCAGATCGGCGTTGCCCATCTCGGCCGCACATTGGGCCAAGGCTTGATAAATCTGCGGTTCATAAGGCCGAGAATCCGCCACCCGTCGCAGCAGCCAATAGGCCTGGCCGCCCAATCCCCACTCCATGGCCGAGAAGGCCACGTCACGAGCCAACACCGGGTCGCCCGGGCTATTCTCGATCAAATTCGAGATCGCCTTGAGCGCATCCGCCGGCCCCTGCGCCTCAAGACGACGCGCCGCTTCCGCGCTGATCGCATCATAATCAAACTGCCCGGCTTCCAATTGCTGGAAGAACTTCTTGGTCAGGTCATCCCGTGAGCGGCTCTTGCACACCAGGCGCGAAGGCTCCACATCGATCGCAGTGGCCGGCAACCGTTCGAACGCCAGTTTCATCGCCGTTGACAGACGGAATCGCACGCCCGGCGCGTTTTCCATCTTGGCAAGCCATTGCTCGAATGCCTTTTTGGGATCCGTCAGCGAATCGCCCAATTCATCGAGTTTGTTGGCGACAACCTCGCTCGCCGCGCTGCTCTTGACCACAAACGCGTCATCCTCGGGACGGATGTTGAACCGTTGGTAGTCCGCGTCGCTTTCGAGCATCAAAAGCGAGCAGGTTTGGCCTGTTACGCGGAAGTGGCGCGCATACGCGACGGCCACATCCTCCACTGCGGTTCCCAAGTCTTCCAACTGGCCGACCGCCACTTGGCCATACAAGCGGGCGACGGCCTCGGATTCCACCGCTTCCCCCAGAGCAATGCGGATGGTTTCTTCCTCGTCACCGCGCCCGACGCGCAGCACAACCTCGTTGCCTGGTTGGCCACGCCCGACGAGCAATAGCGACTGTCCGGGATAAATCGATTTGGGCCGCCCGGCAACCAGCAAATCATTTCCGCCGGGGACGGCCACGTCGATTAGCCGCCACGGCCGTTGACGGTGAGCCGTGGCCGCAGTGTCAACTTCTTGTTCGTGGGCCACCGAAAACACCGCGCCGCCGCTCTCGCGCGCCAGATGCTCCAACACGCCCACCGCTGTTCCGCTCAGACCCGTCTGGAAGGCGAACAACGTGCCCCCGGTCCCCGATCGCAGCGTCTGGGCCAGCATGTGCAGATTTTGCTCTCCCCAGGTGACGGCGCCGTCGCTGAGCAGGAACAGGTCGGGCTGAGACGCCGGCTTGTGATCTTCATCCCACGTGGGCGAAGTGGCCTCGGCGAGGGCTTGCCGCAAGTCGGTGGCGCCTTCCAACGCCAACGTGTTGCAGTAGTTCAAAAGGTCTTGAACATTCTCTTGATTGTTCGCGACGTACTTTTCCTTCCACCAGTGCGATTCTACGTTGAAGAACAGCACCGCGAACTGCCGCATCGTGTCGCGATTCTTGGTAAGGGTCGCCTCCAGCAGTTTCAACCAGACATTGAATTTGTCGGGGTTCGCGCTGAGCGAGGTATCGACCAGGAATACCGCGTGCGGAGAGCCGGCGCCGGCTTCCTGGGGGTCAAGCTGGGGTGCGACGCGCGTGGCGAAGAAGCGGTTCTCTTGACTGTCTTTGCCGTGCAGCACCAGCGTTTCGGGACTGGTGATCCGTACTCGCAACGGCTCGCTCCACGGTCCCTCCAGATGATAATACGCGCGGCCGCTGGCCAGAAACGGCCGCGCGGCGGGCGTCACTTGAGCTTCGGCGCCGGGCACGGCGGCAACATTCACATCAACGTGGACCTGCGACAAATCTTCCGGCAAGTCAAGCGCGTGCGTCAAAGCGTCCCCGTCTTGCGTTAGATTCACGTCGTATCCGACCACGACCCGATGCAACTTGCCAGGCATAAGCGGAAACACGCGGGAATTGAACACCCCGGCGCCCGACCACTCCACCAGCGCCGGATCGACGCGGCGCCGGACCGTTTCGCTATAGGCGTGCGCGGCTTTTTCGCGCGGCACGATGCGCGCTTCCTTCACTTTCGTCCAAGTCTCGCTGCGGGCACGCAGAATCTCTTCAGGTCCGGTGCCGCTGGCGCGAATCAACTCGGGCGTCAGAAAGCCGCGGGTGGCCAATTGATCGACCATGGGACGGTACTCAAACGATGATTCGCCAAACGCGAAGTAGTACAACGAACCCTCATTAGGCAGCCGCAGTTTGAACTCGCCTTCCAATTGTTGACCGCGATCGTTGTAGAAATATAGGTCCAACAGCACGCGAGCGCGGAAACCGTCGATCGTGACGTTGGCTTGCATTCCTTGCAGCGGCAATTCGTCCCGGTCGCCAATCATCAACCGCGAGGCGTTGGGAACCGCCTTCACCCGCCGCCAGGTGCGTGCTTGGTTGCCGCCTTGTTTTTTGTCGCTTTGCTTTGCAGCGTCCTTGTCGCCGGCAACTTCGCTTTTGCGAAGTCCCTCGGCGTTCTCGCCCGCCTTTTGGCGATCGGCTTGTTGCCCTTGCTGTTGCCCGCCCTGCTGGGCCTGTTCGCCGCGTTCCCCTCCTTCGCTCGATTCACGCACCGTTTGCTCAACTTGGCCCAGGCCGGAAGTCCCGTCGCCAGGCGCGTCCTCGGGTTTTTTCGCCACTAAGGGGCTGCGGCGCCGGGAAAGTCGCTCTTCCAAATCTTCGGTTGTGGCACGGACGTCGGCCAAACGCAGCTCACTTTCCGGCGCAGCCGCCGGACGTTGCGCCGGTGCGGGAACTGGCGCGAGGTCTTGGGCCGCGGCCACCGGCCGCGGGCTGGCTGTTTCGGATGCACTTGGCGCGTCCGGAGGTGAAACCGCATCGGCGGGAATTGCATCATTCACCACGGGCGCCGGCTCGGCCGCGGGTGGTGGCAACATCGAACGAGCTGCAATCCCGCGCGGGCCGGGTGGTTGGGCCGCGCGAGTGGCGGGAGTGTTGCTGGCCGGCGGTGCAAAGTCGCTAAACTCCATGTCCACTCCGTCTCCATCGCTATTCTCGAAATTACTTGCGACGCGCGCAGGCTCCCCCTCGTTACCGCTTCCTGGTCCTAGAGCTAAGCCGCTGCGGCGACGACCGGCAAATCCGCCACCTGCTTCGCCCCGTCCAGCAGATTCGTCTAAATTTCTTGGGGGCTCTGCGCCGAACGCCCCGCTTCCGCCAGGCGGCGCCGCTCCGCCAAGGCCTGCCGCGACGTTACCTTGCGCGAAGAAATCGTCCGCACGGGGAACTTCCGAACCATACCACTTTCGAACCGCGCCACGCCCAGCCGCGTCGAAGTCCCTCGCTAAGCCGCTCTCGCTTGACGCTGGGAGGTTTTGGTCGTCGGTGAGGGGCATTTCGGCGTCTAATTTCTCAAGCCGCCTTTCACTTGCTGTTTCACCAGCATCGCGGCTCAGGCGACGGTGCGGGGACGCGCCACTTTCGGGAGCGGTAGCGGTTTCCGGGGAGGCTAGCTCACCCCACGGGGTTGTTGGTTGTGGAGGCGCCGATTGGTGAGCAGGAGCCGATGAGTCGCTGTTCATCGCCACGACGCCTTCACCATCCAACGAGTCTCGATCCGACCAGATCCGCCAACCAGCAACACCCGCTACGCCGACCAAAAGCAGCGCGGCAATCGCCGCCACAGTGCGGAGCCATGGCGCGTTGCTGGCGGTGGGCGCCGATATACTCGAATCCGGAGCGTCCCCCAAAATGTTCGTCGAAGCTGACGATCCACTCACCGCCGAGGGAACCGCGACTTCCGCGGCCGCCTCGCGGCGGGAAGCGTCGCGAATCGCCTGCCGCTGTCCTTCGGTTAGCGACGCCGCCGGTTCGCCGTGCAGCGTCTCGCGCAACAATTGGGCCGCCTGTCGAATTTCCTCCACTCCGCGGCGCAGTTCCGGCGAACCCGCCAATTCGGCCTCCAGTTCGACGCGCGAAGCGTCGTCCAATTCGCCGAGAACGTAGGCGGTCAATCGAGGATCGTTGGAGTCGAACATGATTCTACGATCGAAAAAAGAGGAAGTTGTCCGTGGCAGGCGGTCGCACGACCGCGAGTTAAGCCGCTGCCGTGACGGCCATCGCATTTCCTAGTGCAGCTTCACGTAGATAGCTGTTCAATCAACGCCCGGGTGGCTGAGCATTGAACAATCAATCGAATGAAGTTGCACCAGAGCGTTTTTTTGCGGAGGCGTGAACGACTTTACCGTGTGGGTTACTCGCGAAGCGAACGACCCCCACTCAACCTGCTTAACCATCGCCTGGAAACCACGGCGTCAGGCAAGCACGCCTTCGGCTTCCAATCGCTCGCGAATCTTCTTGAGCGCGGTGTGCAATAGAAAGCCGACGTTACTCACCGACAATTCGGTAATTTCGCTGATCTCTCGGTAGCTCAGCCCACTCTGAAACTTGAGGCGAACTACCTCTTGCTGGTTTTCGCTGAGGGTGGAAAGCACCCGCTGCACTTGCTCCAGGGCGTCGCGCTGTTCGAGAAGCCGGCCTTGCTCCCCTTCGTTTCCTTGCGCGGCGGCCTGTTGGTCGGTCATGGTCTTCATGCGTTTTTCCTTCCGGCGCACGTCCAACGCCCGATTGCGACACACGGTAAACAACCATTGGGCCAAGTGGCCGTCTAACTGGGCGCGGTCCTCCCGGCAAAGACGCAAGAATGCGTCCTGCACCACGTCGCGTGCGCGGTCGACGTCGCCGGTAAATTGGGCGGCGTAGCGAATGAGCGGACTTTCATACCGCGCCACGACCGACGCGATCCACGCTTCGAATTCGTCGCGGTCGGGTTCGTTCATCGAAAACCAAGGAAGAAACGCCCTTCATCCCGGTAACGCATGGCGGCAACGATTTCTTAGAGCGAAAAGAAAAAAATGGCTGTCGGCCTGGGCTTGAGATGGGTTCGCCCCGCGTCGAAGAGGAGTTGGCCGACAGCCGAACGCCGCCGGCCCGTTAAGGAGTCGTCCACTCCACGGGTTGCGGCTGAATGTCGTCCGCCGGGCGCGAGCCGACATCCTGGCGGCCACTTCCTTCCAAACGACTAATGGCTCGCACCGCCATGTCGTGGTCGCACAAAATCTGGCAACTCAAACGCACCCCCGAAAGACCGCGCGCAGCCAGCACATTCTTCTCGGCCACCGTCATTTGGTCCGGTTCTCCGTCGATGAACTCAACGCGGCAGGTGGTGCAGCGGGCGTTCCCACCGCAGGCGTGCAATTGATCGATACCCGCCTCATCCCCCAACGCCAGGACCAATCGCTTGTTCTCGGGCACGTCAAACTCGCCAACGCCTTCCACGGTCAATTTGGGCATTTCCTCGCTCCTCGGGTCTACAACAAACAATGCACGAAAAAGAAAAACGGCCTTGTTCGACTCAGGTCGAGCAAGGCCGTTAGTATAGGTGATTCAGAAAACGCCGCCAGTCAATGGCGGGCGCCGTGTTAGTCCCACCACCACGCATCGGCGGGAAGTTCTTTGGGCGTCGAGTTGCTGCGAGCGGCCTTCAAGCCGCCGTACTCATCAAGTTGAACGTTCTCCGCTTTCACGAAAGTGCGGGGCTGAACCGTCACACCGCCGCTAACCCCGGCCACAAACTTCGTGCGGCTCATCACGCGCTCGTTGGCGACAGTCTCGACCTGCGATGGCGCGTGGCCAAGCATCGGCTGGTATTGGCCTTGGGGGCCAAAATGTGGCATTTGCCAACCAATCAATTCCGGAAGGTTTTCGCTCCGGATCAAGGCCGCCACCAGCGCCAAATCAAAGATGTTTTGCAGTTCGGCGTAGATCGGGTACTTCTTGGCCAGTTCCGGGAAATGCTTGGTGAAGCTATGCGCGAATTCCGACGTCGGCTCATCCGACTTACCCGTGTGGACGCGCTCGCCCAGTTCGTTGACCAATTCGTTTTCGCTCAGCACCTTGACCCCTTGCCCGTGCAATTCGTAGGCGTCGTGGTTCTCCGTGATGCGCAGCGCGTCGTAATTGAGCGTGAACCACCAGCGGAGCACGTTCATCGGGCGATCTTCCATGCCCGGCTCGAGCGAAGCCAGGTAACTGTTCACGCCGAGCACGCCTTCTTCCAGGCCCATGCCGATCAGCTTCATTCGATAGTCGGCCTCAACGATCACATGCGCCGTGCGCGTGCGGGGATTAATGCCGAAGACCTCAATGTTCTGTTTTCCTACGGTGCTGCGTAGTTCTTCGAGCCATTTTTCGCGTTGGTGCGGCTTGATGGCTTTGCCTGCCGAAGCTTCGAGAAACTTCTTCGTGGCCACCAGGTTTTCCTGTTGCGGCGTGATCGAACAGCCAAAACGGCCGTCCTCGCCCAGGGCGTTTCGCAGCACCACGACCAAGTCGTCCAGGTGCATCAACGGCCGACCGGTGTCCACGCTCAGGGGACGGCCTTCCGCATCGGGAGCCCAGTCGCCCGCGGGACCGGCGATCACCACGTCGCGGGTTTCCGGGTAGACAAACACATATTGAATCTTTTGCAGGCCGGCCAGGGTTAACATCGCCTCTCCCGGCGGAAGCCCTAGCGCGGCCCGCATTTGAACCTGCCGCTCCAACCGCGGGAGCGAAATTTTGCGCATCCCCGAACTTCGGCGGACATCGCTGTTGCCCGTCGTCTCGGAAGCCGACTTGCGGAGAGACGAGAGCCGCGAGTCGCCGGCCTCGATCATGGCCTTCCGCAACACGCCTTCCCCATCGACGTAAACACCGCCAGGGAACGGTTCCACCGCGCCGGGGCCACCGACGTCATCCCACGTCTCGGGAGCGATGGTCGAGGTAATAAGTTGAATGAGCGAATCGAAGTCGGCCAGCGCCGCCCCGCCGCGCCCCATAAAGGCGTCGACCGGCTGCGCCGCGACGCCATTGAGCGCCGCCGTGCGAGCCAAGTCATCGCCAATTAAACCGGCGGCGCCGAGCGAGGAACGCCGAGCGCCGCTGGCGGCTTGCGCCGCGGCAATCGCCGATAACCACCGATCTCGCGATGCGGCGTCGGGCGCCGCCAGCACCAGCCTCTGAGCAGGCCCGAATTCACCCGCCGCCAAGTGCCGCCGCAACAGCCCTTCGACGTCAGGAGGCGCCGCTTGCGCCAACGCGGCGGCCGGCATTGCCAGGAGGAGAGCAAGAACGACCGCAAACCGACAGATCATGGTGCAACTCCGCAGAATGTTATCCAGCCCCTGGCGCGCGACGGGCGCCTTTGTCTAGAGTTGCATGCGGCAGGGACGAAAGTCAAGTATTTTTGTCGCAGGGAGTAGGCGAAAGCCAAAAGTCGAAAGTCGGTGGAGGCAGGGATGGGATCGATTAGTGCTCGTGAGGGGTGGAAAACCGCACGCGGGCTTCGGGGGCGCGGGAGGCGGGGGGCGGGGGGCGTTTAATCGGGGGAAGGGGGAGCACGCGCAATAAGGCGTTGGTTTCCTGGGTGGCGGAGACTTGCACCTCGCTGGCGGGGGCGAGCATCCGCACCAACGATACGATGGGCGTGACCTGCGTCGGATGATCCAGAACTTTCGCATCGGGATGGCTCTCTAGAACCAACAGTGCTCCGTCTGGGTCGCAATTGCCGCTTATCCGAAGGCCCGACTCGTCGACCTGAAATCCCATCGCTAAGCGGCTGTAGCGCGAGAGCGGCAGAACCGCTTCAAACAGACGATCCGTGGCTCGCAATTGGAATGTTTCGAGGGCTGCCGCAAGCAGTCCACGACTGACCGCGCCGGGACCGGCTTCCAACCATCCCGACGCCTCGCGCACCCGGCCCTGGTCAAACGTGATGCGGCTGAAGGTCGCCTCGGCCGCCCCCCCTAGCTTGTGGGGAAATTGATCGCTTACGAGCCGATCGAGGTCAATTTCGGTGAAACGTCCGGTTAGCTCGCCACGCCATCCCGCAACGGTTTCTTCCGCCCACAGCGAGCCGTTGAAGCAACTAGCGTCTCCCAGCCGCCTCAACCACGGAACATCGTCAGCAAAGAGCACGCATGGCAGGGCTGCTTCGCCGGTGTGTAACTCCCAACGCGTGGTAGGCGGAGACACCGTGCGATCTCGGGTCGCTTGGAATTGCGCCACGTTCGGCATTTCGACGCCCGCCACGCGGAAATCAATCGCCGTTCGGCCCGGCTCCAGCCGTACTTCCACGTCGGTTAGGGTCGGCGATCTCCCCGGACGGTCCGATCGAAACGTCACTTGCCGCGCGATGAATTGCGTCTTCGCGATCCTCTCGCCGCGTTCGCGTAGCACGCGTTCGTAGAGCATCTCCCAGAGGGCGTTCCATGCATCGGCGTGAATCTCCGGCCGCGTGGCGATGATGGCCAGTCCGGCCTCGGTGCGGGCCATTTCGAGCGTCGGAACAAAGGCGATTGGTTGCCCGGTTTCCGGATCGGCGAGGGTTACGCCTTCCAACAGCGTAAAGCCGGCTTGGGGAAAACCGATGCGTTCCAGCGTCACCGCCAACCCCAGACGGCGCGACAACTCGGCTTCGGCGATGGGTTTGGCTTGCGCCTCGACTACCGGCGACGCCGCGCCTTCAATGATCCGCGCATTGACGACCCAACCGCCCACCGCAACCGTGGGCAGCAGGCAAAAGACCACGAACCCCGCGCGGCAGAGAATTCGTTGGGTGCGACCAGGCATGGGAACGTCCTTGTTCTCTCCGTGGTTGCCGCAGCCATGCACGCGCTGCGAGCGTACTCTAGCCCGCTCACGGACCGAGTGATCTGCTTCGATCTAACGGCGACGGGCCATCTCGTGAAAGAGATCCCACCGGGCCTTCATTTCCTCCAGGCTGTCGTTGCCGAACTTCTCGACCAAGGCGCACGCCACTTCAAACGCGACGACGTTTTCGATAATGACACTAGCGGCCGGCACGGCGCAGACGTCGCTTCGCTCGTAGGCGGCGGTTTCGGATTTCTTGGTTTCCAGATTCACCGATTCGAGCGGCTTGGCAAGCGTGCTGATCGGCTTTTTGGCGGCCCGGATCACGAGCGGCTGGCCATTCGTCATGCCGGCTTCCAGACCGCCTGCGTTATTGGTGGGCCGGGTGTAGCCCAGGTGCGGCTGCGCGCGCTGCCTTTCGTCATACACAATGGGATCGTGGACTTGGGAGCCAGGACGACGCGCCGCCTCGAAGCCCAGGCCAATTTCCACCCCTTTGATTGCTTGTACGGCCATCACGGCTTGCGCGAGCCGGCCGTCAAGCTTGCGATCCCATTGGGCATGCGTACCCAAACCGAACGGCAGACCCTCGACTCGCACCTCGACGATGCCGCCCAGGGTGTCGCCGGCTTTGCGGGTCTCGTCGATGAGTTGCTTAAGCTCGCCATCGCGACCGGGATCAAGTGAGTACAACTCGCTTGTTTCTCGCCGCTGGCGCTGCTCTTCGAGCGTTCCCGACACAGGCTCGATCTTGACGCCGCCCAACTCAACGACATAACCAAACGTCGTGATCCCGAACTCGCACAAGAGTTGCTTGGCGAGCGCGCCGGCCGCCACGCGGGCCGTGGTCTCCCGGGCGCTGGCGCGCTCCAGCACGCCACGCACCGAACCGAGGTACTTCACGGCGCCCGTCAAGTCGCCATGGCCGGGCCGGGGGCGCTGCAGGTCTTCCAAACGCTCCAGCTTATAGTCTCGGTTGACCACTTGGAGGGCGATCGGGCTGCCCAGGGTCATGTTACGCCACACGCCCGTCATCACTTCGACGCGGTCGGTTTCGATGCGTTGCCGCCCTCCGCGCCCATAACCACCCTGCCGGCGCTGAAGCTCTTGGTCAATCGACTCGGTTTCGATCATAACGCCAGCAGGAAATCCATCGACCAAGGCCAACATGGTCTTGCCGTGAGATTCGCCGGCGGTGAAATAGCGCAACATGGACAACGCGTAACGAATAGATGATTAGGGGACGAAAGGGCGCAATACGGAGCCACAATTTTCCTTTGCAATCTTAATCGCCTTGCCTATTTGACGATAGTGCGGTTGCTCGGGCGGGTGGGGCGGCTCACAATGACGGATTGTGGGGAAATGGCCTGCTGGATCGAACGCCTGTGGTGAAGTTTGTCGCTCAACGATGGTTCTTGGTGGCGTTGGCCGTGGTGCTGTTGGTGGGGATTGTGGAGTGGCGGTTGCTTGCGCCGCTCGCCGCCGTCCGTGTGGTGCGTAGCGGCATCGTGGCGACAGTGCTGTTCCTGATGGCCTTTCCCCTCGAAGCGGGGGCAATATGGACCGCTCTGCGCCGTCCTTGGGCGCCCATGTTGGGCTTTTTGATGAACTTGGGTCTCTTGCCCTTGGCGGCCTGGGGCTTGTCTTGGACGCTGCGCGCCGATACGGCAGCGGGGTTATTGGTGGCGGCCACGACGCCTTGCACGCTAGCCTCGGCGGCGGTCTGGACGCGACGAGCGGGCGGGAACGACTCGGCGGCGCTGATGGTCACCATCTTGACCAACGCGGCCTGTTTTATCGTGACCCCGCTATGGCTTACGACCATGCTCGGTAGTCAAGCGATGAACACTCGCATTGACGCGGGCGAAATGATGAGCAGTCTCGGCCTGCTCGTGGTGGCTCCCATGACCGTCGCTCAGTTGTTGCGTCTTTATCAACCGCTGGGCGCGTGGGCGACGCGGCACGGTAAACCGCTGAGCACGTTGGCGCAGTTCGGCATTCTGGCAATGGTGCTGATGGGCGCCATTAACACCGGACGCACGCTCGCTAACCAACCCGCCGAGGAATCGTTCGCCATGCTCGACTGGATCGCCATGTTCGCCGCCGTCCTGGGACTGCACCTGGCGATGCTTGCTTGCGGATACGGCCTAGCTGGCTTGCTCCGTCTGAAGCGCGAAGACCGTATTGCCGTTGGTATTGCCGGAAGTCAGAAAACGTTGATGGTAGGCCTACAAGTGGCCTTGGATTGCGGTTTGCTGATCTTACCGATGGTGGCTTACCACGTCGGGCAATTGCTTGCCGACACCGTAATCGCCGATCGATGGCGCAGCGCGGGCGCACGGCAAGAACGAAAGACGGAATCGACCGACCAACTCGGCCCGTCCGCGTGACGTCTGCTATGGGACTCGCCTTTGCCGCTCGTTTCACGTTGTAATAAAGGCAACGGGCGCGGGCTTCCGAATGCTTCGTCAAATGCCGCAATTTCCGGCGGCGAGTCGCCACCGCTACGGCGATTTGACGAAACATTCACAACCCCTGAGGGCCGCGAAACGCCAAGCAATGGCATTTTCCGTTTTGCCACGCCGAACGTCTTCCGCGGATTAGCGAGTTGATGGATATGAACCGATTGCTTATCGATTAATGCGTTGCATGGGGAGACGCTGCATCAGCGTTGGGCGGAGTCTCCGGCATGGGTGACGGGGGACCGTGGTTGTCAGCCTCATTATTGTCAACGTCGCCGCTGTTGAAGATCACCGTGGTTGGCTCATCCGAAGCCACGGCGACTTGCGGCGGGGGAGCGTCGGCCGCATCGCGCCGATCCATTACCGCCAATTCTCGATGCAAGATATTAAGCAGAGTTTGCAGGAACACCACGACCATTGGCCCCACCAGAATACCAATGGGCCCCAAGGCCGCCACGCCACCCAAAACGCTCAACAGCGCCAGCAACGGATGCAATTGCGATTGGCCGTGCAGGACCATAGCTTTCACCACGTTGTCCGACGTCGAAATAATCAGCGTTCCGTAGACCGCCAACAGGATCGCCGCCAACGTCCGTTCTTCGAAGAACAAAAGCCACAGACACACGGGAACCCAAACCGAGGCGGCGCCAACAAAAGGGATCAACGCAAACAACGCTGTAAGCACGGCCAACAGAAACACGGCGTCGACCCCAACCACCCAAAATCCGATCCCCGCAAGCACTCCCTGAACCAAGGCCGAAAGCAACGTGGCCACCACCACCGCGCGGCTAATCTTGATGAACTCGTTGAGCAATTCGGTTTCGTAATGATCGTCAAGCGGTGAGAGCCGCATTAAGCTCGTGAGCATGGCCGGCCCATCGGCGAAGAAGAAATACGAGGCGATAATCATGATCGCCAGTCCAACAATCCCGCGCAGCGTGGCGGCGCCGGTGGCGGCGCCGGCCGCGACCAGCCCGCCTTGAAAGTGGTCGAATGCCTGGTTCCGCAGATCCCTCAGTTCGTTTTCCGTGGGATTCGCCATTTCTTTCAGCCACGCGCGAAACGCGCCGCCCAGCAGGTGTTGCTTGAGGCGCCGCAGTGCTGATTGCGCATCGGTGAGCGCGCGTTCGCTTTCCAGTGAACTTGGGTAAGCCGCCTGCAACTCTTCCAGTCTTTCACGAAGCGGCGCAACCAACTCCTGGTAACGCTCGATAAAGGCCTGTGCCGCTTCGCCCTGCGTTGATTCCACGGGCCTTTCGGCGGGCGAATCGGAAGTCTCCGCGGCAATCTCGGCGGCGGGGCCGCTGGTCAGCCATTGTTCCAACTGATCGACGCGCTCCAGCAACGGCAGGATGCGCGCGTGGTGCACTGCAGGCGTGAGGTCCTGCTCTCGCTCTAGTTCGTCCAGCCCGGCGTCGATTTTGCGAAGCGTCTCGGCATAGGGTGATTCCAGCCCCAGCGTCTGACGCAGTTTGCCAAGACGTTCCTGAAGGGTGCGAATGTCCAGGTCCGCGGCGACCGAAATGCCTTCGCTAATGGCCAGAGAAATCACCAAGCCAATGGGGACTAGCACGATGAGCAGGATCGTTGCGGTCGTCAAACCTGCCGCCACTTTGACGCGCCCCCCGCACCGCGCCAGAATCCATTCGTGCAAGGGCCGGAAGATGACGACCAACAACGCCGCCAGGAACAACGGCAGAAGGAAGTTCGCCATCACCCGGTAAAATAGGGTCCCGATGATGACAATGATCGCCACCAATACCACGAACGAAATCGCCCGGGTAATGGTGATGCGTTTCCAAACGGTGTCGGGCATACGAGCGGCCATCGGTAAAGAATGAAATTTCGTCGCATTGTAACAAAACCACCGTCGCCTTTACGGGTGACCGCTCCACATTTCTAGAAAACCAAAGTAGAATTCTCGCGTAGTCCACCCTTCCGCCCCGGAGCCACCCATGCCGATCCAATTCACTTGCCCCCACTGCGGCGTCACGAAAACCGTAGCGGACGAATACGCCGGTCAGACAGGGCCTTGCGCTGAATGCGGCCAGAAGGTCACCATTCCCGGCAAGCCCATGCAACCGCCGATGCCGGCGTCGTCCTCGCGTTTTTCGCCCATCGTCATTGGCCTGGCAGTGGCGGTGATTGGCCTTCTGGGATGCGGCGGAGTGCTGCTTGCGCTCCTTCTACCCGCGGTCCAAGCGGCGCGCGAGGCCGCGCGGCGCACCTCGTGTAGCAACAATCTCAAGCAGATCGGCCTGGCGCTGCACAACTATCACGACATGCATGGGACGTTTCCGCCCGCGTATATTCCGGACGAGAACGGCCAGCCCAAACATAGTTGGCGCGTGTTGATCCTGCCGTATTTGGAACACCAGAACTTGCACCAGATGTACAACTATGACGAACCGTGGAACGGGCCAAACAACGCGCAGTTGGCCAACATGATGCCCGAGGTCTATCGCTGCCCCTCGGACCCGGTCTCCGTGAACACGCCAGCGTATCTGGCGATCTCGGGGACCGGCACGGTGTTTAACAATGGCGAAGGCTCGGACTTTTCGAGCATCACCGACGGCACATCCAATACGATCATGGTGGCGGAGGTCGCGGGGGCGAACGTAAATTGGCTCGAACCTAGGGACTTGGATGCCGCGACGATGAGCAAGGCGATTAACGCCACGCGAGACGGCGGAGAAGTCAGCAGTTTCCATCCTGGAGGCGCGCAAGTGCTGTTTGCCGACGGCTCGGTGCGATTCTTGAGTGACAATCTCGACACCGCAACATTCAGCGCGCTGCTCCAACGCAACGACGGGCAAGTGGTCGGCGGTTTTTGACTCCCCTTGCGGCGCCTGCCCGGACGGCGCTTTAACCGTCAACTCGCTGCAAAAGTTCGCGCAAACGCTCGCGTTGCCACGCAATTTCCGTGATTTCGTTGCGGCCCGCGTCGGGAGGCGCGGCCCGCGCGGTGCGGGCGACCTCGCCGCAGCAGTCGCGGGCCGTGTGGTCGCTATGCGTTGAAGCATAGAACGCCGCTCGCGCGGCATGACATGCCGCATGGCGATAGTCACCGTGCGGCGGACCGATTGTTAACCAAGCTAGAGGTCCCCCTCGCGCGTCGCGCTGGGCATCTTCAAATGCCGACCAGGCTCCCCTGCGGGCGGCTTTGAGTTGGTCGTCGGTGGCCTTGCCTTGCGCCCAACGGCGTTTCCATTTGATAACTTCTCTCACCCGGACATCGCGCGGATGCGCGGCGCGGAACAAATCCACTACATGCTCGGCATAGTCACAGCCCAGCAAGTGCGATAAGCCCGGCGGAATCAAACCTAGCACCACCCGCATCCGCCGATCGGCGTTGCCGTGCAGTTGTCCCGGGGCCTCCCCCAACTCCAGGAGATAATCGTTGAGAATCGCCACCGACGCCGGTTCGCCATCGAGATACGTTGCCAGGAGAGCATTGCGCAGTTCGTGCATCGGTGGGCGCCTTTCAAATCGACGGGGGAAAGTCGCGCGGCGAATGGCTTCCTGAACCTTCGTGTGGGACGACTATCCTCGAGACGTATCCCTCCGTCGCGCCATTGTAGGCGTTGTGAAGCGAGACGACGTAGTTTGCCGCTTGGAGGTCACCCTGCAGACACCCCGAGTTTGACGAAAGTTCACGATGACTTGCGTACCTTGGCGGTGGGACGTTGTCCCGTTTTTCGTGAAAGTCCCAGGCCGCTAACTATTAACGACCGCCTCGCCGTGCGATAATTCAAGATGGACGAGGTACGAGCCGCGGCCAGGGTGGAGGTCGTGTGCACAATACGAAGCAGAGTTTTCAGGCTAGGCAGGGCACGTTGTTTCTCAACGACATGATTCGATCACACAACGCCCATACACTCCGCGCAAGCCTGTCATGGAAAGTGGAAGGATGGCGAAATTCAAACTGCTCGTGGTTCTATTGGTCGTGGTGTCGCACCCGGCGCTTGCACGAGCGCAGTCGTCGGAAAACTCGGTTTCGGCCGACAATCGCGCGCAAATCGCCCAGTGGGTAGCCGACTTGGACAGTGACCGCTTCGCAGTGCGGAATGCGGCTGCTCGTAGTTTGCTGGAAGCGGGCGAGGCGGCAATCCCGCGACTCGCCGAGGATTTGGAGGACGCCAGCTTGGAGGCGACTTGGCGCGTGATGCAGATTCTCTCCGTCCATTGCCGCCATGGCGGGCCACGAGCAAGTTCGGCCGCGCTCGAAGCCTTGGAAACGATCGCGAGTTCCTCCAATGTGCTGGCGGCTCGCCGCGCGGCAATTGCCTTGGACGAGCACCGTGCCTTTTGTCATGCGCAAGCTGTCGCGGCGCTACGGGCATTGGGCGCCCAAGTGTCCGATCAAGGCAAGCAGGCGACCGAGGTTCGGTTGGACAATCGCTGGCGAGGCGAGGACGAAGACCTGGCTCACCTCGGGCAGGTTCGCGGCCTGCGCATGATTTCCATTTCTAACTCGACGGTTGGCGACGCGGCGCTGGAGCATATAGCCGGCGCCAAAGAACTGGATCGACTCTTCCTGGGCGAATCGAAGATTCGCGGCCCCGGGCTGAAGCACGTCGCCAAACTGACGAACGTGACATATCTATCGCTGCGGGGATTGCCAGTCGAGGACGACGCCATCGGCCACCTGGCAGGCATGACGCAACTCGTGCAGTTGGGCTTGGACGACACCCCGGTGACGGACGCCTCGTTATCGCACGTCAGGAACCTTCAAAACCTGCAAACCTTGTGGTTGAACCGCACGCGCGTGACCGACGAGGGGCTGTCTCAACTGGACGCACTCAAGAACTTGAACAAGCTTTACCTCTCCGGCGTGCAATTGAGCGGCAGCGGCTTGACGCACCTGGCCGAATTGCCAAACCTGAGGTATCTGTCGTTGCAGTATGCTCCTCTCACGGACGATGGCCTGGAGGACGTCAAGGGGCTGACACAACTCGACGCTTTGGGACTGGATGATACGCGGGTGACGGACGTGGGCATGGCCAACCTCTCGTCGTTAACCAACCTGCAACAACTTTGGCTCACCAACACGCAGGTCGGCGACAACTCGATACCGCAACTACGAAAGTTATCCCAACTCAAGCGGCTCGACATTCAAGGGTGCAAGTTTTCGCCCCAAGGATTAGCGGAACTTCAGAAGGCCCTGCCCGAATGCCGGATCATCCACTGATCTTGCCTTCCGCCAGAAGCACGGCGCGCACCAGGCCGGCAATCGAGTCGACGCCAAGTTTCTCGAAAATATTATGGCGACGATTTTCGACCGTCCGCACGCTGACATCCAAACGCCGGGCAATTGTCTTATTCGGTATTCCCTCGAGCACCATGGTAAGCACTTCGCGCTCGGGGAGACTCAGGTCCCGAAATCGCCCTTCCAAATTTCGCCGCGCCGCGTCTCCTTGGCGGCGCCGCGCGTCCAGCGCCAGCGCCTTGGAGATCGCATCTCCCAGTTGCGCATGCGAGCAAGGTTTCTCCAACACCGCCACCGCCCCTTGCGCCATGGCGCGCACCGCAACGGGAATGTCGCCGTTCGCAGTGGTGAGGATTACCGGGACACGTAGGCCTAGCTCGTTCAATCGCTGTTGAACGCCGAATCCATTTATGCCCAGGATGCCCAGGTCCGTCACCAGGCACCCGGCCTGCTCGGGATCGTACGCCTCGAGAAAAGCTTCCACCGATCGGAACGAAGCGCAAGCCACACCCATCGATTCCAAAAGTGTCTCGACCGACCGACTCGAGCCAACGTCATCGTCCACGACAAACACGATAGGGGAAGGCGTCACGATGTCTCCTTCGGCAGCGGCGGCTCGCCTCGTTCGCAATCCGTTGGGCGCTTTTTGGGAGGAATCCGTTGAGTTCCTCTACATGCGAGCGGCTCTCGCGCTGGGCCGTATCCTTCCGCAACGGACGGGTATTGGTTCCCGCGCTTTGCAATCGTTGGAAAATCTACCGGATACGCGCTACCGCCCTTCGCATGGAGACTTTCCATGTCTAATTCGCGCGGGACCAACTCGCGGACCAGGGGATTGTCGTCGATTAGCAATATGGGAAACCACGCTGCCATGATCCACTCAGCTAATAATGGCCGACTCGCCAACATGGAACATACGCGCCAAGTTCCGCACGCTCGCTTGATGCAAGGCTCGCTGGATCAACTTCTGGTCCAGCCGCTTAACGGCTACGTTCAGCATCAATCCTTGGACCTTCATCCAGGCGTCTCTTCCGCAGGTAATTCAATCCCCAAAAAGCGGTTTCCTTCACCCAAACGCGCCTCGACGCCACAACGGCCGCCCCCGCGCTCCCTCGACTAGCGCCAGCCCGAATCTCGTACCAAGGTAGGATTCGCCTCCGCGCAATGGATCGAAGCCATGGAGAAACGATGGGGGATGTCTTGGCAACAATTTTGGCGTGGGGCGCCGCCTTTTAAGCAACCCAATTGCAAGAGGCGGGCCAGCCCCATTCACCGCAAGGGGACCGTCGCGAATTACCAGATAGCAAACAAACATACTAAAACATTAGGCGAATACCACCAAGACATTTTAGCAAAGTATGCTACATCATCCCTGGGAACACCCGTCTATTTGGTGGTTCTCAACCTGCCCATTCAAGCGGCCCAGTGGAGCGACACACGCAGTGCGGGAATCGTCGCGCGTAGGGGTGACCCTCATTGATTCCGCGTTAGAGGTTGTGAACCTTTCCGTAGCGGCGGCGTCTCGCCGCTGAATGCTTCGTCAAATACCGCAATTTTCGGCGGCGAGACGCCGCCGCGACGACGGTTTGACAAAACGTTTTCAACCTCTCAGCCGTGCGATTGGCGAGTCTTTCCGACGATGCTTCAACGGCAAATCAGGCGACGATTTCCCGCACCACGCGGCCGTGAACGTCGGTCAGGCGGAAATCGCGTCCGGCGTAGCGATAGGTGAGACGTTCGTGGTCGAAACCGAGCAAGTGCAGGATTGTGGCATGGAGGTCATGTACGTGTACGGGGTTCTCGACCGCCTGGAACCCGAACTCATCGGTGGCGCCGTAAACTTGTCCCCCGCGCACGCCGCCACCCGCCATCCACACGGTAAATCCCCAGTGATTGTGGTCCCGACCGTTGATCTTGCCAGCGTTGGCGCCCGCTTGGGGCAACTCGACCGTGGGCGTACGGCCAAACTCGCCGCCCCAAATCACGAGCGTGTCCTCTAATAGCCCTAGCTGCTTGAGGTCGGTCAGCAACGCCCCAATGGCCCGATCACATTGATTGGCGAGGTCGCGGTGCCGATCGGCAATGTCGTCGTGGTTGTCCCAAGGCTGTCCGGCGCCGTGCCAGACTTGCACGAACCGCACGCCCCGCTCAATTAACCGCCGTGCGATGAGAATTTGCCGCGCCTGCACGCCGGGACCGTAAGCTTCCAGCACGTGTTTGGG
>JAANMU010000456.1_pt1 | contig 49478 bp, 41 predicted proteins | sample 7279701 | NCBI WGS metagenome assembly JAANMU01 (sample SAMN14094539, study PRJNA606508) | bioreactor metagenome | isolation source: A lab-scale SPAN reactor treating ammonium-rich wastewater day 57 | place: Ireland: Galway | collected 2017-03-13
CTCACCTACATGAACGACATCTGGTCGGCCATCCTCCGGGAGACCTGCCCGAACCTCACCGGGCCGCGCCGTAAATTGTTCATTGACCTGGCCGACCCGGAGAAGCGCACGCACGAGGACATTCTGCGGGCGCTGGAATTGATCACCGCGTTTGAGCAGCACTTTGATGTCATCTTCGGACTGAACGAAAAGGAATCGGTGGAAATCGGCCAGCATCTGGGGTTGGACACGAGCAATCATTCTCCGGAAGGTCTCACGGCGCTGGGCCGTTCGATCCGCGAACGGGTGCCCGTCAACACCTTGGTGATTCACCCGACCGCTTATGCCGTGGCCGTCAGCCAGGGAGACGAGGCCATCGTTGAAGGACCGTTCACGCCCAAGCCGTTGATCACCACCGGCGCCGGCGATCATTTCAACGCGGGCTTTTGCCTGGGCAAACTCCTGGGTCTGGACAATGCCATGAGTCTGCTCACCGGCGTCACCACGAGCGGCTTTTACGTTCGCACGGCGAAAAGTCCGTCCGTGAGCGATCTGTTGGAAACCCTGCGGAACTGGCCGGCGAAATGATTTTAACCGTCGTCAAATACGGTCACCCGGTGTTGCGCCAAAAAGGGGCGCGGATTGAATCCATTACTCCGGAAGTCCGGCGGCTGGTGGCGGACATGTTCGAAACCATGTACGCCCACAAAGGCGTGGGGCTGGCCGCCCAACAGGTTGGCCGCGCGCTTCAATTGACGGTCATTGACGTGCGGGGTATCACCGATCGTCCCTCCACGCTCGAATTGGACGGCAAGCCGGCGGACGTGCCGGACTTCATGCCGTTGGTGCTCATCAATCCGGAAATCAAGCCCGTTGGCGAGCGCGTGGCCGGGCCGGAGGGTTGCTTGAGTTTCCCGGAAATCTTCGCGGACATCACCCGGCCCGATCTGGTGGAGGTCAAAGCCTTGGACGAGAAAGGCAAACCCCTTGCGTTTCGCGCCGGAGGATTGCTCTCGCGGGCCGTGCAACACGAGGTGGATCACTTGAACGGGATTCTGTTCATTGACCGCATGGACAAGAAGACCAAGGAAGAACTCCGTCCTGACTTTGAAGCGTTGCAGCAAGCCACGAAAGCCGCCTTGCAACAATCAGCCGGGAAGTGACCGACCTGACCCGGTTATTTCACACCCACCGCGATTGGAGCGCCGGTCTCCGACCCGGCGTGAACCTGCGTTTGCCTGCCAACCCGCCGGGTCGGGAGACCGGCGCTCCAATCGCGGTTCAGGGGTGCAACGCGCGAACTTTGGTTGGGCGAATTCTCACCCTGCGCCTGCAAGAACCCCGCGGAACAAATCCTCAAAACAAGGCTTGTCAGCCAAGCCGGTCAGGCGTAAAAACGTCCCATGAGTCGAAACTGTCAGTTGACCAATGGCCAACGGGTCCCGGACAATCAATACTGTTGGACGGCGCGAGCCAGTGGTGCATGAGAGCCGACAAGCCATTCCGGAAGTCACTCGTCTGTGCGGCAGTCTTGTTCATCCTACTTGTGTCCATCGTAGCCGTGACCGACGCGAAAGGACTTAGCAATGCCACCATCGTTTTTTCTGTCCTTTGCGGGTTGATCGTTTTGGTCACGGGCATCTGGAGTCATTTCAGCAAGAAGACATGGTCTTGGGGAAGGTTCGCCGCCACGGTCGTTGGTTTCTTCCTGGCGTATCTCCTTGCTATTTTCATCATGATCGGTGTGTCCATCCTGAGTGGAAGACTATGACGATGCCGTCCAATCGCCAAAGGATTGGAAAGAACCGAGGCGCGGAGTTGGCGTCGCCTTGTCTGGGTGTGTGATCGCGCCGAGCGTCCTTTCCATCCGTGGTTGAACCCGCCCCGAAGTTCAACCAGAGCGCTGTAGCGCCGCCCCGCTGGGCAGTTGGACGGTTCGGATAATTGAGCTTCCCAAGCCGGCCACGACATGGTTGCCCCAAGTTATGATTTGCGTTATCACGCATCGTGATGTCAGCGACTCTTGCAGCCGCCCGGGCGTTTCCGGCGGCGGTCGCTGAGTTCGTTAGCCGACTTCGCGCGTCATGCAGATACCTACGTCACTGATTGTTACGGTCGTCGCTCTGATGCTTCTCGCCATCGCAGCCTCTTTGGTTCGCCTGATTGGTCGGCAGCAGAAGGCGCAGACCGTCGCTGGTGCATACGAGGCTGTTTCCGCTTTGCTCACACCAGCGGAGCGTTCGTTCTTCGGAGTTCTTCAGCAGGCGGTCGCTTCCGATTACCAGATTTTTGCCAAGGTTAGGCTGGCAGATATTGTCCGGCCTGTTCGCAGTCCGAGCCGGAGTGGTTGGCAGTCGGCGTTCAATCGCATCACGGGCAAGCATGTTGACTTCGTTCTCTGCGACTCGTCGCGACTCGGTCTGGTGGCAGTGATTGAGTTGGATGACAGGACGCACGAGAGGTTCGAGCGTGGAGTCCGTGACGGTCTTGTTGATTCTGCACTGGCGGATGCGCGCATCCCGGTCTTGCGAGTGTCGGCGCGGCAGTCGTATTCTCCCGTTCAGATTCGGGAGCAGGTGCAGAGTTTGTTTAGTTCAGAGAAGAGAGTCACAAAAATCGTCGGCTAACCAGTGTGCTGCCTCCTCACAAGGATTGGGTGGAGAACGTGTTTCTGCCCCATCAAGAAAAGTCACCAAGAAAGGCCCACAAGTCACTGGAAAGGCTGACTTCGATTCGCAAGAGCCCGGCGAGCAAATCAGGGGACGCCCACCGCAGACCTCCGCGCGTAAACGGACCATGCGATCAGCCATTGCGCGGTAAAGTACGTTCCCAATACGAGCAACCGTGAGGCGGGCAAATCCCAGCCAAAGCGGTTGATCGCCAGCAGCGTATCCGAAACAACAAACAGACTCGCACCCATCGCCGCGGCCGTGGCGGGAACTGCTCGCAGTTCCACGGCACGGCTGGCGGCCTGGGCGGCCATGGTCAGCAGCACACCGGCATACAACACGACCGGCAGGCGAAGTGCGAAGGGAATCCGCGCCCACAAAACAACGAGCACCACCAGGCCGATGCTTCCCCAAACTGCGAACGGCACGAGCCGTGATGCGAAGCGGCAGTCCGCCGTAAACGCAACGAGGTAACACACGTGAGCAATCAGGAAGGCGAGTAAGCCGGCGAGAAAGAGGTCCTTCGGCAGCATCAGACAAACATCGCCCGCCAGCGAAAACAACAACCCCGCCACCACGCTCCACTGGTAGCGCGGGCCGAAAGATCGCGGAGCAGTCACGGCCAGTAGCAGGATCAGCACCGTGGTGAGCGGCATGAACACGTAACCGAGGCTCACTCCGCCCAACTCCATCTTCCGCGCGAAGATCGTCAGTCCGCCAGACACAGCGATGGCCAGGCTGATGAAGACGGGTCGGGGAAAGACTTTATGCACGTTGCGCCATCATCAGGACAGCAGTGCGGCAACGTCAAGCGATCTGCCTCTCAACTGCGAGCGGCGCGGCGAGATTTTGCTTTCCAAAGGCCGGATTTGGAGGGAAAAGAGCGGCGCATGAGCCAACCCAATACGCCGTTCGTCTCCTCTCCGTCCGCAACGGCAAATGCTCCCCTGCCCCTCCGCCTGACCTCGCTCGATGCGTACCGGGGCTTTGTGATGTTTCTGATGATGGCGGAAGTGCTGCGGCTCTGCCGCGTGGCGGCGTCCGTGCCGGAGAGCGCGTTCTGGAAGTTCCTCTGTTATCACCAGAGTCACGTGGCGTGGATTGGTTGCTCGCTGCACGACCTGATTCAACCTTCGTTTTCCTTCATGGTCGGCGTGGCCGTTCCGTTTTCAATCGCCAGCCGTATTGCGCGCGGCCAATCACAATCCCGGATGACCTGGCACGCGGCGTGGCGGGCGCTGGCGCTCGTGTTGTTGGGAGTGTTCCTCCGCTCGGTGGGCAAGCCGCAAACGAACTGGACGTTTGAGGACACACTATCGCAGATCGGGATGGGTTATTTCTTCCTGTTCCTGCTCGGCTTCCGACCGGTGCGCGATCAGTGGATTGCGCTGGGCGCAATTCTCTCAGGCTATTGGGCGGCCTTCGCGCTGTATCCTCTGCCCGGACCGGAGTTTGACTACACCGCCGTTGGAGTTGCCGCGGACTGGCCGCATTTGATGACCGGCTTCGCGGCGCACTGGAACAAGAACAGCAATCTCGCGTGGGCGTTCGACACCTGGTTCATGAACCTGTTCCCGCGCGAAAAACCGTTTGCCTTCAACGGCGGTGGCTACGCGACGTTGAGTTTCATTCCCACTCTGGGCACGATGATTCTGGGCTTGCTCGCCGGAAACGTGCTGCGGAGCAAACGGTCGCCTTTGGCCAAGGTGAAATGGCTCGCCTTTGCGGGAGGCCTTGCGCTGCTGGCCGGTGCGGCGATGGGCTGGCTTGGAATTTGCCCGGTCGTCAAACGCATCTGGACCCCAAGCTGGGGATTTTACAGCGGCGGCTGGTGTTTCCTGCTCCTGGCCGGATTCTTCGCGGTGATAGACTGGTGGGGCCGCAAACGGTGGGCTTTTCCGCTCGTGGTCATCGGCATGAACTCCATCGCCGCCTACTGCATCGCGCACCTGTTCGATGACTTCATCGGCAAAGCGTGGCGCACGCATCTGGGACAAAATGCGTTCAAGCTGTTCGGCGCGGCGTATGAACCGCTGGCGTATGGAGCCGCGGTGCTGCTCGGTCTGTGGCTGATTCTCTGGTGGATGTATCGGCGGAAGCTGTTCTTGAGGATTTGAAGCGAGAGAATGGTTCCGAGCCTGCCGGCCAAATCGTTAAACGATACGTGCCGGCCGGATGTTTCCAGTTGGATGAATGACTTGCGATGACTCCTGCAGAAGCGGCTTAGTAAACCTTCCGCAGATTCGAGGGCAGGATGTTGAGTTCGGTGCGATACTTCGCCACCGTGCGCCGGGCGATGACGATGCCCTTTTCTTTGAGCATCTTCACGACTTCCTGATCCGACAAGGGTTTGCCGGCGTTTTCGGCCTTGAAGATGTCGGCGATCATGTCCTTGACGCTGGTGTTGGAGACGCCGGCGCCGGAATCCGTCTGAAGCCCTGCGGTGAAGAAGTATTTCATCTCGAAGACGCCCTGCGGCGTCTCCATATACTTGCCGGACACGGCGCGGCTGACGGTGGTTTCATGCACGCCCACCACCTCGGCCACCTGCACCATCGTCAGCGGTTTGAGATGCGCCACTCCCTTGTCCATGAACTCGCGCTGACGTTTGACGATCTCCCGGGCAATGTTGGCAATCGTGGCCTGACGCTGGTGGAGGCTCTTGATCAAGAATTTTCCAGCGCGGATTTTTTCGCGGATGTAATTCTTTACCTCGGCGGAATTCCCCCCCTGTGACATCAGGTCTTTATAGACGTTGCTGATGCGCAAATGCGGCACGTGCTCGTTGTTGGTGGTGACCACGAAGTCGTCACCCGAACGCTGCACGAAAACTTCGGGCAAAACGTATTGATCGTTGTCCGGCAGGAAGGCGCGTCCGGGGCGGGGCTCCAACCGCGCGATGCGCGCGAGCGATTCCTGAACTTCTTCGACCGTGCGTCCCGTCCCACGGGCAATTTCCGGGATGCGGCGTTTGCCCAGCGCTTCCATGAAATCGCGCACGATCTGGTATTCGAGGGATTCCTGTTGACCTTCGCGTTCGAGTTGGAGCATCAGGCACTCGCGCAGATCGCGGGCCCCGACGCCCGGAGGATCAAACGTCTGGATGGTCTTGAGCGCGGCCAGAATCTGCTCGGCGGGAATGTTGGTGGTGACGGAGATTTCCTCAACCGGCACCTTGAGGTAGCCGTAATCGTCAATGTTGCCAATGATCAACTCGGCAACCGACCGCTCCGCTCTCCCCAGGCCCGCATCCCGTACCTGCTCAAGCAGCTTCTCGGAAAGCGAGGTGCTTGCCACGAGCGAGTCGAACATGAACTGGCGCTTTTCCTCTTCCTCGGCGGACTGGCGCATGGGCAGATTGGTTTGGGCAAAATGATCGCGCCATTCCTGGTCAAGCTGCACCAGCCGTTCAAACTCGGCCTGAAAATCATCCACCGGACCGTTGGCCGCCGGATCACTGGCCAGGTCAGCCGGTGGTTCGGCCGGGTCGGCTTGAAGGTCCGGCTCCCGTTCCCCGGTCTCCTGCAACTCCGGTTCCGCGGCGGCGACTTCCTCCAGCACGGGATTCTGCTGGAGTTCCTGTTCCACGAGCGCCTTGAGTTCCAAGGTCGGCGCCTGGAGCAGCGCCAGGGATTGCTGGAGTTGCGGGGCCAGCACCAGCGATTGCGTCAGCCGCTGCGAAAGTTGTAAGCCATGTGACATTGACGCTTGAATCTTAGCCCCCGGAGCACTTTGCACAAGCGCGAACTTGGCATGGCCCTGGCTCTGCGCCGGTTCTTACTCAATCCAGTCTCCTCGCGATGAGCCGGATGGTCGCGCACGGCCCAACGGTTCCTGCCCGTCAACCCGCGACCTTGATCTCGCCCTGGCGATGGCGACGGAGCAACTCAATGTCCGCATCCACCATCAGCTTGGTAAGCTCGGTGAATTTGGTTTTCGGCGCCCAACCCAACTGCCGCTTCGCCTTGCTGTAATCGCCAATCAAGAGTTCCACTTCCGCTGGCCGGTAGTAACGCGGATCAATCTCCACGTGTTTCTGCCAATCCAACCCGGCGTGAGCGAACGCCACTTCCAGAAACTCCCGGACCGAGTGCGTTTCATTCGTGGCGATAACGTAATCATCGGGCTGTTCCTGTTGGAGCATCAACCACATTGCCTCGACGTATTCTTTCGCGTAACCCCAGTCGCGCTTGGCGTCGAGATTGCCGAGATACAGCTTGTCCTGCAATCCGGCTTGGATGTGCGCCACGGCCCGCGTGATTTTGCGTGTGACGAAGGTTTCGCCTCGCCGGGGGGATTCATGATTGAACAAGATCCCATTGCTGGCGTGCAAACCGTAGGACTCGCGATAATTCACCGTGACCCAGTACGAATAGACTTTCGCGCACCCATACGGACTGCGCGGGTAAAACGGCGTCTCCTCGGTCTGGGGAATCTGCCGCACCTTGCCATACATCTCGCTCGAGGACGCCTGGTAGAACCGCGGCTGGATGCCGGTTTCGCGGATGGCTTCCAACAGCCGCACCGTGCCGGTCGCCGTGATGTCCGCCGTGTACTCCGGGCTGTCGAAGCTCACGCGCACGTGGCTTTGCGCGGCGAGATTATAGACTTCCTCGGGTTGAACTTTCGCCACCAAGCGCGCCAGCGCGCTGGCGTCGCTCAAATCGCCATAATGCAGAAACAACCGCTTGCTGCCCGCGTGCGGATCCTCATAGATCGGGTCCAATCGCCCGGTGTTGAACGTGCTCGCCCGGCGGATAATGCCGTGGACTTCGTATCCTTTCGCCAGGAGCAACTCCGCCAGATAAGAACCATCCTGACCCGTGATGCCGGTAATCAATGCGCGTTTCGCCATATATTCGCGCGCAAGATGCCGAGAGCCGCGCCGCCAACGCAAGTCTGGAAACCCAGGCAAACCATTCATCGGTCGCGACGGCCTGCCGGTCTCTCGAGGCCGTCCTTGGTTTTCCAATCGCACACGCCCAAGAATCACCGGAACGTAACCCGGCGGTCATCTGGGCGACACGATCCCGTGGGAAACTACCCACCGTATGAATGTATCTATGCACAATGCTCCATCGGAATCGCGGGAAACCTCCGTGCCCGTGACCGCATCCGCTTCTGAATCATTCGCTGTTCCGATCCGGTTTGCCGGCTTGCAACGCACCGCTCCGACATTTCCCGGCGGTTACCTCATCCTCCTGCGCCAGCACCGCCGGACGCAATCCAATCGTGCCTGGAAATGGGCACGCGGGCTGGTGGCGAATTGACCCCGGCAACACCGGTCACCGATGCTCAATGTAACGCTCCATCATTTGATCCTGGGACTGTCCCCGGCCCGATTGCCATCCGTTCCCGGGTTAGGCAACGAAAAACTGATTGCGCGGCGCGCCCGCACCAGTGACAGTTCCGCCCGGGTGGATGCGTCTATGGAACAAACTCACGAAGAAAAACTGGCAGCTCTCACGTCGGGGTTGCTCACCATGGCCAGCCACGCGGAACGCGCCGTAAACCATGCCGTGCAGGCGCTCGTTAACCGCGACTACGATCTCGCCATCGCCACCAACCAGAAGGATCAGATTCTGGACCGATTCGAGGTGGAAATTGACGAGATGGCCATCAACCTCCTGACCAACCTCCTGTCCCCAGGCGATGTGCGGCTGGTCGCAGTGACCATGAAAATCTCCCAGAACCTGGAACGCATCGGCGATGAAGCCGCCAAGGTTGCCAAGCGCACGCGGGACTTGTGCCAGGAACCGCCCATCAAGGTCAACGTGGACCTGCCCCGGATGGCAAGCCTGACGCTCAACATGCTCAAACGCGCGCTCGATTCGTTCGTGCATCGCGATTCCGCAGCCGCCCGGGCCATCATCCCCGGCGACGCCGAGGTGGATGCGCTCAACAAGGACATCACCCGCGAGTTGGTCCGGCACATGACCGCGAACCCCGAAGCCATTCCCGGCTGTCTCAACCTGATGATCGTTTCCAAAAGCCTGGAACGCATCGCCGACCACGCAACCAACGTGGCGGAGGAAGTGGTTTATCTTTGCGAAGCCCAGGACATCCGTCACACCTGATGGAAATCGGTTGCGCTTTTGGCTGGAACGCCGCGTCCGGGTTCGCTTAGTTTTGGCGCATGAACTGGAAAGCTCTTCTGCTGGTGGGCGGTGTATCTGCCCAAGTGTGTCTGTCTCCCCTGCTTCAAGCCCACGAACCCGTCACCCGCGCCCGCACGCCGGTGCGGCTGCCGGACATTCCCGGGTTTCACACGCTCAAATGCGATTTCCACATTCATACCGTGTTCTCGGACGGCCTCGTGTGGCCCAGCGTTCGCTCGGAGGAAGCCTGGCGGCAGGGACTGGATGCCATCGCCATCACCGACCACATCGAATACCAGCCGCACAAGGCGGACGTATCCACCAACCACAATCGTTCTTATGAAATCGCGCGCGGTCACGGCGACGAGTTGGAAGTTCTGGTGATCCGCGGTTCCGAAATCACCCGCAGCATGCCGCCCGGTCATCTCAATGCCATCTTCCTGACGAATGCCATGTTGCTGGCCACCGACAAATGGCAGGACGCCATTCAAGCGGCGCGCGACCAGGGGGCGTTCATTTTCTGGAACCATCCGGGCTGGTCGCCCCAATTGACTGACGGCCAGATCAAATGGCATCCCGAACACACGCAATTGGTCGAGCAGGACCTCATGCACGGAATTGAAGTGGTCAATGGCCGCGATTACTACCCCGAAGCACACCGCTGGGCGATTGAGCGGAAGCTGACGCTCTTCAGCAACTCGGACATCCATCAGCCCATCGGCCACGATTATCACATTTTCCTCGGGGACCACCGGCCGCTCACACTGGTCTTTGCGCGCGAGCGTTCCATTGCGGCCATCAAGGAAGCATTGTTCGACCGCCGCACGGCGGTGTATTCCGGGGGCCGATTGCTGGGCGACAAACGTTTTCTTCGTCCGCTGTTCGATGCCTCCGTGCGGGTGCTCACTCCGCAAGTGACGATCCGTGGGAGCGGACGGGTGTTCCTTCAGATTCACAATGATGCGGACGTGAGTTTCACTTTGGAGCGGTCCAGCGAACCAACCGACCTGACTGTTCCGCAAAAAATCACTCTTCCCGGTCAGCGAACCGTGCTCCTGCAACTCCGCGCACGCGGCACCCCCGCCGCCGGCACGCGCAACTTCGCACTCCCATTCCGCGTGGCCAACGCCCTGACCGCGCCGGACGAAGCACTGGACGTGACCTTGCCGGTCGAAGTCGCGTTCACGCGCTGAAGTCGCTTTGCGGGTCGGATGCCAAAGCCGCTGGATGCCACCCTTTGTCACTCTTGGGGGATGAATCGTGGGGCATGAGTCGGTTTGTGGTGAGCAAAGGCCAAAATCTGGTTAGTGAAGACCAGCGAACGATTTGATCTTTGCCACCACGAGAGTCTCTTTGGCTGACGATCTTTCGACGGAGAATGGCGCTGTTGGAGACCTGAGTTGCGTGATGGATTGAATGTGCCTCGCGGAGTTCGACACCGACGAGTTGGCAGCCGCCCTGCTTAAACTGGCGGGCACTTCCGGGCCGCCCATTGAGCCGCAATGAATGATACCGCCCTTACCGCACTGATGCACAACGCCGGCCTGTTGCTGGCCATGGTGGTGGTGTTCGACATGGTCACCAGCCGGCAACGACTGGCTAACAATCCTTTCCATCTGATGCTCGCCGGTCTCATTCTAGGGGGACTGGGCATTGGCGTGATTCTGGCCTCCTTCCAACTCGAGCCAGGCATCGTGTTTGACACTCGTTCCGTGTTGCTTGGCATTTCTGGCTTGTTTTTGGGCACAATCCCGACCTTGATCGCGATGGCCATGACGGCCGCGTTCCGCCTCTGGCAGGGAGGCACGGCGGCCTGGGCCGGGGCGGCGGTGATTCTGGCCAGCGGCTGCCTGGGCATCGCCTGGCGCCACTCTCGCCGCCGTCCGCTGACAGAAATCTCGTGGGGCGAGCTTTACACGTTCGGGGTGGTGGTGCATGTCGTGATGCTGGCCCTCATGCTCACGCTGCCTTGGGAGAACGCGAAGCGGGTGCTGTCCGCCATTGGCCTGCCGGTGCTACTGGTCTATCCGCTGGCCACCACTGCCCTGGGCTTCTTACTGGCCAATCGGCTCCGACGCGAACACGCCATTGTGACCCTGGCAGAAAGCGAAGAACGCTTTCGCTCGCTGTTCGAAAGCAGCCTGGATGGATTCCTGATCACCACTCCCGACGGACACGTCCTCTCGGCCAATCCCGCCACCTGCCGGATGCTGGGACGAACCGAGGGTGAAATCATTCAAGCCGGTCGGGGCAATATTGTTGATCCACACGACCAGCGGCTCGCCGGGTTGCTGGAGCAACGCGTGCGTACCGGCCGGGCCAGCGGCGAGTTGACCTTGATTCGCGGCGACGGGTCGCGCTTCGAGGCCGAAATCTCCACCGCCGTGTTTCACACCTCGACCGGTCCTCGCACGAGCATGGTCATCCGCGATATCACCGAGCGCAAACGCGCGGAAGCTGCATTGCAGGAGAGTGAAGAGCGACTGCGCCTGGCGACGGACGCCGCCCGGGTGGGCATCTGGGAACGCAACTTGAAGACCAACCGGCTCCAATGGTCACCCATGGCCGAGCAATTGAACGGTTATGAGCCGGGCAGTTTCCCGGGCACGGAGGAAGCGTTTCTGGAACTGCTGCATCCGGATTCCCGCGCGGATTATGCCACGGCCCGTCGCCGGGTGCGCGAGGGCGACGGCCTCCTCCACACGGAACTGCGCTTTCGGTTGCACGATGGCCGCGAACGTTGGGGCATGGTTCACGGCCGGTTGATCCGCGACGAACACGGCCAACCGACGCGGGTCGTCGGGATTGACAAGGATATCACCGAACGGAAGCTGGCCGAAATCCGGTTGCAGGAAACCCTCGCCAAGCTCGAGACCTCCCACCAAGTCCTGTTGCGCGCGATTGAGGATCGCAAGAATGCGGAGGCCCAAGTGCGGCAGATGAACGCGGAACTGGAGCAGCGGGTGTCCGACCGTACTGCCCAACTTCAAGCGGCCAACCACGAGTTGGAGGCATTCAGTTACTCCGTCTCGCACGACTTGCGCGCGCCCCTCCGGGCGATCAACGGTTATGCCCGTATTCTGGCCGAGGATCACGGTCCGAAGCTCGACGCCGAAGGACAACGGGTGCTGGGCGTGATCCGTGATGAAGCATTGCGCATGGGCGAGTTGATTGACGACCTGCTGCAACTCTCCCGGCTTGGTCGGCAGTCGTTGAACATCGCGCCAACCGACATGACCGGCCTGGCCCGTGAGGTTTATGAGCGACTGAGCGCCACTGCGCCGTCGCGCCCCGTGGACTTCCGCTTGTCGCCGTTGCCGGACGCCCCGGCGGACGCCGCCTTACTGCGCCAGGTGTGGGTGAACCTGCTCGACAACGCGCTGAAGTACACCCGTCAGCGGTCGCCCGCCGTCATCGAAGTCGCGGGCGCCATTCACGGGAATGAAGCTGTCTATTCAGTGAAGGACAACGGGGCCGGGTTCGAGATGAAGTATGCCGACAAACTGTTCGGCGTGTTCCAGCGGCTGCACAACACCGCGGAATTTGAAGGCACCGGCGTGGGTTTGGCCATGGTGCAACGACTGATTCATCGCCACGGCGGCCGCGTCTGGGCCGAGGGCCAGTTGGACTGCGGCGCCACCTTTCACTTTGCCCTGCCCCTGAAGGCGGGTGCGGGGCCGGATTCCTCCAACGGCAGTGCGGCGATTGAAACCCTCCAACCAGAAATGAGCTTGTGAGCCACCTTCCCACCCAACTCCCGCCGGTCGTTGAAATCCTGTTGGTCGAGGACAATCCACGCGATGCCGAGTTGACCCAGCGCGCCCTGCGGCAGCATCGGGTCATCAATGAACTGGTGTGGGTCCGCGACGGCGCGGAAGCCCTGGCCTACATCTTCGGCGCTTCCGGCGACCCGACCGTTCCCATGAGCCGCGTGCCCCGACTCATCCTGCTGGACCTCAAGCTGCCCAAGGTGGACGGCCATGAGGTATTGGCGCGGCTCAAAGCCGATCCCCGCACCAAAGGCATTCCCGTGGTGATCCTGACGTCGTCGCGGGAGGAAAGCGATTTGCATCGGGCTTATCAGTCCGGCACGAACAGCTACATCGTCAAACCCGTGGACTTTGACGGATTCGTCGAAGCGGTCCGCCAACTGGGTCTCTACTGGATGCTTTTGAACCAGTTGCCCGCGTCCTTGCATCTCTCACCCCGGTCCGAGCCATGAACCACTCCACACCCAACGCCCCCTTGCCGACGCCGGAGACGGTTGCGCTGCCGCAGCCACTCCGGGTGTTGCTGGTGGAGGATTCGGAACTCGACGCCGGCCTGCTGCTGCGCGAACTGGAACGCGCCGGCTTCGCCCCGGACTGGCAACGAGTGGCAAATGCTGCCGACCTCCAAGCCGCCTTGGCGGGCGAGCCTTGGGAAGTGGTTCTTTCCGATTATTCCATGCCAGGCTTCACGGGCTTTGACGCGCTGGAAATCGTGAAAGCCAGCGGCCAGGACCTTCCGTTCATTCTCATCTCCGGCACCGTCGGGGAGGAAACTGCCGTCAGCGCCATGAAAGCCGGCGCGCACGATTATCTGTTGAAAGATCAACTGGCCCGATTGGGCGGAGCCGTGAAACGTGAATTACGCGACGCCGAGGTGCGCCGCGCCCGGCACCGGGCGGAAGCGGCCACACGGGCCGCTGAAGCAGCAACCCGCCACCAGCTTAAGCTGGTCGAAGCGGCCCGAAATACCTTGTTGCGCGTGGTGGAGGACCACCAGCGCACCGAGGCCAGCTTGTGGGCCGAGCGGAACTTGCTGCGCACGCTGGTGGACCACCTGCCCGTGTGCGTGTACGTCAAGGACAAGGCGGCGCGCAAGACGCTGGTTAACGCCATGGAAGCCCGTTTCCTGGGCGTCGCCACCGAGGCCAAGGCCGTCGGAACTACCGATGACGCCTTCTATCCGCCAGAGCAGGTGGAGGCCATGGCCGCGATTGACCGGCGCATTCTGGATTCAGGGCAACCGGAGCTTGACCGCGAAGAATTCCTGACCCGGCCCAGCGGCGCAACGGCTTGGGTATTGAGTTCGAAAGTGCCGCTACGGGACGCGAATGGCAAAGTGACCGGGCTGCTGGGCATCAGTGTGGACATTACCGCCCGCAAGGTGGCAGAGGCGACCATGCGTCGCCGGCTGGCCTGCGAACACGCGGCCGCGGATTGCATGAGCTTGATGGTGCAAACAACCGACCCTGAGGAGTGTTTCCCGCGGGTCCTGGCCATCCTGCGCACGGCGGTGGGCATCAGCCGCAGTTACATTTTCCGCAACGAGGGATCGCCCGAGGCGGGCTGGTGCATGACTTATAGCTGCGAGGATGTCGCCGAAGGAATCGCGCCGCAGTTACCGAATCCCCGATTGCAGCGCGCCCCGTACGCTGAGGTGGCGCCCTCGTTGCTTCCCGTGTTGCAGGCGCGCCAGCCGTTTGCCCGGCTGGTGCAGGAACTCTCCGATCCGGAACGCGCGCTCCTCACCGCGCAGGGCGTGCAGTCCGTTCTCGTCCTCCCCATCTTCTGCGGCACACGGTTCTCGGGCTTCATTGGCTTCGACGATTACGAGTCCGCCCGGCGTTGGGACCCGGATGACATCAAGCTCCTGCAAGTAGTTGCCGACGGCATTGGTGTGACCCTGCACCGCCAGGAGGCGGAGGCGCAACTGCGCCTGCAAAGCAGCGCGCTCGAAGCCGCCGCCAACGCCATTGTGATTACCGACCGCAACGGCGTCATACAATGGGCCAACCCCGCCTTCACCACCTTCACTGGTTACACCCAAGCCGAGGCGGTGGGCCGGCCGACGGGCGAACTGCTCAGGTCCGGCAAACACGACGACGCCTTCTATCGCGCCATGTGGGACACGATCCTCGCGGGCCAAATCTGGCAAGGCGAGGTCATCAACCGGCGCAAGGATGGCAGCCTTTACACGGAGGAACTCACCATCACCCCTTTGAAGAACCAGTCCGGCGGCATCACGCATTTCATCGCGGTGAAACAGGACGTCACCCAGCGCAAGGCCCTGGAAGAGCAGTTTCGCCAATCCCACAAAATGGAAGCCATCGGGCAGTTGGCCGGTGGCGTGGCGCACGACTTCAACAACATGCTCGCCGTGATCATGGGCAATGCCTCGTTGGTACAAATGGGCTTGTCCCCTGAGGACCAACAGCACGCGCTCCAGGAAATCTCCCGCGCCGGGGAACGGGCCAGCAATCTCACCCGACAGTTGCTAACCTTCAGTCGGCGTCAAGTCCTCCAAGCCCGGCCGCTGGACCTCAACGACATTGTCTCCGGCATGGTCAAAATGCTGCACCGCATCATCGGCGAGGACATCACGCTCCAGACCAAATTACTGGCGGACGGTGCGCCGATCCATGCTGATCCCGGTATGATTGAACAAGTGCTGCTGAATCTGAGTGTCAACGCCCGGGATGCCATGCTCAACGGCGGCGAACTGGCCATCTCGCTCGCCCGCGTTCACTACGAACCTTCCGCCAGCCTCCTGCCCCCAATCCAGCCCGGCGACTACATCCGCTTGAGCGTTCGCGACACCGGCTCCGGAATTGCCCCGGAACACCTGCCAAAGATTTTTGATCCGTTTTACACGACCAAGGACGTAGGCAAAGGCACCGGCCTCGGCCTGGCCACGGTGCATGGCATCGTCAAACAACATCAGGGCTGGGTGAAAGTGGACACCCACCCCGGCACGGGCACCACTTTTCACGTTTACCTGCCGCGGCTGGCGGATGCACGGCAGCTTCAGACCGCCGATCAGGAAGCCACCCATGTGCGTGGCGGCAGCGAAATGATTCTGCTGGTCGAAGACGAGGCAGCCGTGAGAACCCTCACCGCCCGCGTGTTGAAACGCTACGGCTACCGGGTGCTTGAAGCCGCCAACGGCCTGGAGGCAATTTCCATCTGGCAAAACCAGCACGGCAGCGTGGACCTGCTGCTCACGGATATCATCATGCCGGAAGGCTTGTCCGGCCGGCAACTCGCCGACCAACTACGCGCCACCCATCCCGCCCTCAAGATCATTTTCACCAGCGGCTATCCCGGCGAGGTGGCGGGACGCGGCCTTGAATTGCGCGAAGGCGTAAACTTCCTAAAGAAACCTTTTGCACCGCTCAGTCTCGCGAAGACGGTGCGGGAATGTCTTGATGCCGTCCCCGAGGCTGTGACGCGCTGACAATTCCCGGTCAGTAAAAGCCAAATTCCGGCGAGCAGGACTTAGCAAATTGGCTAAGTGTGCAAGCAGCGATTATGACTGCTACCGCACAAGCCGGTTACAAGGCGCAGGCCCGGATCATGAAGGCCCTCGCCCATCCCACCCGTTTGTTCATTGTGGATGAATTGTCACGCGGCGAACGCTGCGTCTGTGAACTTACCGACATGATCGGGGTGGAGATGCCGACAGTGTCGCGCCATCTCAGCGTGCTCCGCAACGCCGGTATAGTGGACGACGAGAAACGTGGCGCGCAGGTGTTCTACCGGCTACGCGTGCCGTGCGTGCTGAATTTCTTCAAGTGTCTGGAAGCGGTGCAAAGTAACGGGAAGTGACGAATATGCCCACCGCGAAGGACACCCACCAGACAGAACAAAGGACGAACCCCAGGTGTGCTCGGGTAAGGCACATCAATGGTCGGATGGACCGGACTTTTGGGAGAGCCGATGGTCGTTCAATTCAACTTCCGTGTGTCTTTCGTGTGTTCCGTGGTTCAAAATGAAAACCAACTGGCAAATCGAATGGAAGCCGCTGGCCGCCATCGTGGCGGTGTTTCTGGCGTGCTTCTATCTGCCGGTCGGTGCGGCGCGCTTCGATAACGCCGTGACGGAGGCGTTCGAGTTGGTGAAGTGGTATGCGCGCGAGCATGTTATCCTCTGCCTCATCCCGGCGTTTTTCATCGCGGGGGCAATCGGCGTGTTCATCAGCCAGGCGTCAGTGATGAAATATCTCGGCCCGAAGGCGAACAAGGCGCTGGCTTACGGCGTCGCGTCGGTGTCGGGAACAATTCTCGCGGCGTGCTCCTGCACGGTGCTGCCCTTGTTCGCGGGCATCTGGCGCATGGGCGCGGGACTTGGCCCGGCGACGGCGTTTCTGTATTCCGGTCCGGCGATTAATGTGCTGGCGATTGTCCTGACGGCGCGAATTCTTGGACTCGAACTCGGCATCGCCCGCGCGGTCGGCGCGATTGTGTTCAGCGTCGTCATTGGTCTGGCGATGCACTTCATTTATCGCAAGGAAGAGCAGGCCAAGGCGGATGCAGCGGCGGCCATGCCGGAGTCCGAGGTGAAGCGGCCGCTCTGGCAAACGGTGTTTTATTTCGCGGCGATGATCGGAATTCTGGTGTTTGCCAACTGGGGCAAGCCGGAGAGCGACAGCGGTTTCTGGCACGTGGTGTGGTCTTGGAAATGGCCCCTCACGGCGGCGTTCAGCGTCGCGTTGGGTTTCATGTTGGTGAAATGGATTGGCCTAGCGTGGTGGAAAGTGGCAATCATCGCCGCCCCCGCGACGGCGTTGGCGTTCGCGTTCCCGCACGAGCCGATGATTGCGTTTGTCGTCGGCGCGGTTGGTTTGTCGGTCGTCACCAGCACCAGTGACGGCGAATCGGGCGAATGGTTTTCCGCCACCTGGACGTTCGCGAAACAAATTCTACCGCTGTTGCTGATCGGGGTGCTGGTGGCCGGACTGCTGCTCGGACGCCCCGGCAATGAAGGGCTGATTCCCAATGCCTGGGTGGTGAAACTGGTGGGCGGCAATTCGCTGGGGGCGAACTTCTTCGCGTCCATTGTCGGCGCGTTCATGTATTTCGCCACGCTGACGGAAGTGCCGATCCTGCAAGGACTGATTGGCAGTGGCATGGGCAAAGGTCCGGCGCTCGCGTTATTGCTGGCCGGCCCTGCGTTGTCGCTGCCGAGCATGTTGGTGCTGCGGGGTGTCATGGGACTCCAGAAGACGGTGGTGTTCTGCTCCCTCGTCATCGTGATGGCCACCATCAGCGGCATGATCTACGGCGCACTTTTCTGAAAGAGAGGAAACCGCGAATGAACGCAAATAAACCCGAATGCCTTCCCGGACCGCGAGCGGTCCCCGCTCGTAGCGCGGCGGACGGAGAGACGCTACGGAACTTACAGCGCCGTGGTGGCTGGCGATGCGCTGCGGACGGGGACCGTCCGCGGTCCGCCCGCGTGGTTCGCGTCCATTCGCTTTCATTCGCGGTTTTCCAAACAAGTCACGGTCCACACTCACAACCAAAGGAACAAATATGAAACTCCAAATCCTCGGCACCGGCTGCGCCAAGTGCAACGCCCTCACGCAAGCCACGGAACAAGCCGCGCAAGCGCTCGGCCTGCCCTACGAACTCGAAAAAGTTACCGACCTCAATCAGATCATGTCTTTCGGCGTGATGATGACGCCCGCGCTCGTCGTGGACGGCAAGGTGAAGGTGAGCGGCAAAGTGCCGAACGTGAATGAACTCAAGTCGCTGCTGCAACCCGCCGCCTGAGCGGCAATACCCATCGGAGTTAACATGAATAAAACCACTCGTATCATCATCGCCCTGGCGGTCGTCGCCGTGGCGGCCCTGGCGTTCCTCGCCAAACAAAACAAATCTACTTCACCCGCCGACCTCGTGAAGGCGGACGCCATGGCCGCGACCGAACAGTTGCCCGGTGCAAATGCGACCTCCGCTCCCGCCGCTGTAAAGGCCAAGCTGCCCCGCCTCGTGGACCTGGGCGCGAGCAAATGTATTCCGTGCAAAATGATGAAGCCCATTCTCGATGACTTGAAGGCGAACTATGCCGATCACTTCAGCACCGAGTTCATTGACGTGTGGGAGAATCCCGACGCGGGCAAACCCTACCGCATCGAGATGATTCCTACGCAGATTTTCTTCGATGCCGAGGGCAAGGAACTGTTTCGCCACGTCGGCTTCTATGGCAAGGAGGACATTCTCGGCAAGTGGAAGGAACTAGGGGTGGACGTGGCGGGGAAATCGGTCGCCGGCATTGTGCGCGAGACACCTGTCGCTGCCGACACCCGCCCGCGCGACACCGTGTGTTACTTATGCGATGGCGATGTGAGCGCAAAAACCAAGACGCTAGTCAAAGGCGCGACCGAGCAGCGCTTGCTCTGCTCGCCACATTGCTACTTCATCTATTTCTCCAGCCTCGTCGGGGTGGATGCGAAGGTTGAGGAAGCCAAAGTCAGTGTGACCGATTGGGCGAGCGGCAACCTGACTCCAGCCACGAGCGCCACCTATCTCTATGGCATGGATGCAAGCAGCCGGCCGACCGTGAAAGCGTTTGCGGATAAAACCACGGCCGCGAAGGAACAGCAAACGAGCGCGGGCAACGTGGTGACGTGGGACGTGCTTCGCTCCAAAGAACTCGCCACGCGCTGCGCGTTCTGCGATCGCGCGGTGTATCCCGAGGACGCTTGCGCCGTGAAGTTTGGTTCGACGCATGGCTACGGCTGTTGCACGCATTGCTCACTCGGCGTGGCGGCGCGCCTTCAGCAGGACATCGAAGTCGAGGCGAAGGACGGATTCAGTGGTGAACTCATTCGCATCAAAACGCTCAATGGTCAGATCGCGTCGCTGGAGCCTGCCAGCGCCATTGCGTGGTTCGGCCAGCACAAAAACGCCGAAGGCAAATGGGTTTCCGCCGGTTGTTTCAAACAAGGTTTTTTTGTCAGCGAAGCCAATTTGCAAAAGTGGCTCGACGCGCGTCCGGCGATGACGGGCCGGCAAATCACCATCGCGCAGGCGCTCGCCGACAAGATGAAGTTAACCCCACAACAAATCGCCAAAGCCTGCAAACTCGGCGAATGCAATTAGCCCGACACATAACCAGCAAACAAATGGACCAAGCCATGAACAATGAAATCACTCGCAGAGAATTTGTCGGCGTCGCGGCCACGGCCGCCCTCGCCGGTTCACTCGCTCCCAATGTCGCCTCGGCGGCGGAGAGCGAATTCAAACCAATTAAAATCCTTGGCATCGCATGCAGCCCGCGCAAGGGCATGACCACGGCGAAAGCCGTGCAAGCCGCGCTTGACGCCGCCAAAGGACTCGATGCGCGGATTCAAGTGGAGCTGATTGATCTCGGTGGACTCAACATCGCGGGATGGTCACCGAATCCGCCGCCGGATGATTTCGTTCCGCTCCTGCCCAAGCTCCAAGACGCGGCAGTGGCAGGAATCGTCATTGGTTCGCCGTCTTACTTCCGGGGATTGAGTTCGTTGTGCAAAGCGTTCATCGAGCGTTGCGCGCCGTTGCGCGAACCCAAGATGCTGCTGGATGGCAAACCCATTGGCGTCATTGCCACCGGCGGTTTTCGCAATGGCGGACAGGAACTCGTCATCGAACAAATTCAAACCGCGCTGCTGTGCTTCGGGATGATTCCCGTGGGCGGCCGTCCGCCGGCTTTTCAAGGCGGCACGGTGCTCGCGACGAAGGATGACATCAGCGGCGACGAACTCGGCCTCGGCACGGCGCGCAACACGGGTCTGCGCGTGGCGGACTTCGCTTTGAAACTCGCGGGCGCAAAACGCGAGGGCTAAACCACCGACCATTCATCACACCATGAACACCACTGAATCCTGTACTTGTTCGACTGCGCCTACCTTGATCTTCGCCTGCTCGGGCGCGGCGGATGTTGGCGAAATGTCTGATCAGGCCGCGCGGCAACTGACGAAGGCCGGTCACGGCAAAATGTATTGTCTCGCCGGCGTCGGCGGACGGGTGCCGAACATCCTGGCCACGGTGGCAGCGGCGCGGAAGATTCTGGTGATTGACGGCTGCGCCACCGCGTGTGGCAAACACAGCCTGGAGCACGCCGGCTTCACCCGGTTTGAACATTTTACCCTCCCCGAGTTGGGCTTGAACAAAGGCAGCAGTGCGCCCACGCCGGAGAACATTCAAACCGTGGTGCAGCACGCCGCACAAAAACTCAGCGCATGAAGCGGCGCCCGCAATTCATGCTGGCGGGCGCGCTGTTGCTTGCGGTGATGGTGCTGGCCGTGCTGAACCAACCTTCGCGTTCAGGCTCTGCGAGCGGAAATCGCGGGGCTTGTTGTCCACTCCTCTCACTCCCAGATGGGCTCCTGCACGGTGCTGGAACAAACGGAGCGACCTGCAATACCAACCCGCTGGCGGGAACAAACCAGTTTTAATTTATGGAACAACTCTTCACCAGTCTCAGTCACGCGGTTGAGGGCGCGCCCTTGTTGGCCCTCATGGCGGCGGTCGTGTGGGGCATTCTCAGCATCGTGCTGAGTCCCTGTCATCTTGCCAGCATTCCGCTGATTGTCGGATTCATCAGCGAACAAGGTCAGGTGACGGTGAAGCGTGCCTTCTGGACGGCCACATTGTTTTCCGTAGGCATCCTGATCACCATCGCCGCCATCGGCGTCATTACGGCGGCGGCGGGGCGCATGATGGGTGACGTGGGCCGTTACGGGAATTACTTCGTCGCGCTCATCTTCTTTGTGGTGGGGCTGCATTTGGTTGGAGTGATTCCGTTGAACTTCTCCGGCGCGGGGCCGGTGGGGATGAAACGGAAGGGGTTGCTGGCCGCATTCATCCTCGGGCTCGTGTTTGGCATCGCCCTCGGCCCCTGCACGTTTGCTTACATGGCGCCGATGCTCGGGGTCACGTTCAAGCTGGCGGCGACTAATTTCCTATATGGGGCGGCGCTGCTGCTCGCCTACGGCCTCGGCCATTGCGCAGTCATTGTTGCGGCGGGCACGTCCACGGAACTCGTCCAGCGTTTCTTGAATTGGAATGAGAACTCCAAGGGTTTGACCGTCGTGAAAGTTGTCTGCGGCATCCTGGTGATCCTCGGCGGCGTGTGGCTGATCTACACCGCGCCATGATCGAGCGATTCATGAACGATTCCAATGAACGAACCGAACGCCGAACATTGCCACATCTGTGGCAAGGATGTTTCCAGCGGCTGGTTCGCGAGAATCCGGAGCGGTTCGGGATGGGTGCTCTTGTGCAGTCCCAAATGCGCAATGCGTTACTACGATTCAGTGCGCCCGGAACAGGAAACCCGCGCGCAGGAACTCGCAGCGAACGAGCATCCGCTGCGATTCCTAGTCAACGGAGAGCTGTGGTAATGAGGTGCAAATCGTAAGTAATATGAAGCCAATTCCAGGGTGGGGTTTTACCCCATAGCCCATCGGCTTTCGCGTGTGTAATCTCACGCGTTCGTATCGAACCTGGAAAACCGCCCACGGTTGAGCATGGCTGATCGAGGCAACGCAATTCCAACCACAAGTAACCATAGTGAGAGCCGCTGAAATCCACTTCACCCACCGCGTCGGCTGGTTGCGGGCCGCCGTGCTCGGCGCCAACGACGGCATCGTGTCCACCGCCAGTTTGATTGTTGGCGTCGCTGCCGCCGAAGCCAGCCGCAGCAGTGTGCTGGTCGCCGGGGTGGCCGGGTTGGTGGCTGGGGCGATGTCCATGGCCGCCGGTGAATATGTTTCCGTCAGTTCCCAATCCGACACCGAGGGCGCGGACCTGGATCGGGAGCGGGCCGAGCTGGCCACGGACGGCGAAAACGAACATGCCGAACTCGCGGCCATCTATGTCGCCCGGGGACTTGATCCCGAACTCGCCAAACAAGTGGCGACGCAATTGATGGCCAAGGACGCCTTGGGAGCCCACGCGCGCGACGAATTGGGCATCTCCGACACGTTAAGCGCGCGGCCGGTGCAGGCTGCGTTCGCGTCGGCGGGCAGTTTTACCGTCGGCGCTGTCCTGCCGCTCCTGCTGGTTCTTATCGTGCCACGATCGGCCCTGGTCTGGACGGTTTCAGGCGGTTCGCTCTTGTTCCTCGCGCTGCTGGGCGCGACGGCGGCCCGCGCGGGAGGTTCACCCGTTTGGAAATCCGTCGCGCGGGTGACCTTTTGGGGAGCGCTGGCCATGGCCCTGACCGCCGGAGTGGGAGCACTGTTTGGGGCGATTCTATGATCCAAACAAGCCAGCACGAGTCCGAGAAGTATTTTGAACAGGCCGCAACATGAGCACCACTACCGACACCCCGAAGCCATCCGATAAAATCGCCGATGCGCCTCAACCGGCGCAGCCAGCCAAGAGACGCATCTCTTTCCGCAAACTTCTGCCGTGGCTGGTCGTCATCGTCGTTGTCGCTTTCGCCGTCTATCGCCTCAAGTTCAGTCCGACGCCGGTGACGGCGCACACCGTGGCGACCGGTGAAGTGCGCGGCGAAGTGATGGGCACGGGCACGCTGGAGGCGCGCGTCAAAACCACCATCAGCCCCCGCATTCAGGAGCGGTTGGCCGAAGTGCTGGTGGATCAGGGTGATTATGTGAAATCCGGGCAATTGCTTGCGCGCCTGGACGACGCGGAAACCAGACAGCAGGTTGCCATCGCGGAAGCCAGTCTCGCCGCCGCTCACGCCACGGTCGAGCGGGTGCGCGCCGACGAAGCCCGCGCCCAGGCGGTGCTGGAACAAGCCCAACTGGACCACCAACGGGTGACGGATTTGATTGCGACCCAAGTCGCTGCCCCATCCGACTTCGACAAAGCGGTCGAATCCCTCCGCGTGGCCGAGGCCGATCTCAAGCGGTCGCAGGCGGTGATCGTGGAAGCCCAGAGCCAGGGGTTCACCGCCGAAAAGACTTTGCTCTATCAGAAGGAACATCTCGCCTTCACCGAAATTCGCAGTCCCTACGACGGACTGGTCACGCGACGTGATCGCGACCCCGGCGGAATCGTCGTGCCGGGCGCGTCCATTCTCCAGGTCGTTGCCACAAACGAAATCTGGGTGTCCGCGTGGGTGGATGAAACCGCGATGGCCGGATTGAAGGAAGGCCAACCGGCGCGCGTCCTCTTTCGCTCCGAACCCGCGAAGACGTATCCCGGCGAAGTCGCCCGGCTTGGGCGCGAGGCCGACCGCGAAACGCGGGAATTCGTCGTGGATGTGAGCGTGAAGAAATTGCCGTCGAACTGGACCATCGGGCAACGCGCGGAAGTGTTCATTGAAACCGGGCGCAAGACCGACGCCCTTGCGCTGCCGCAGCGTTTTCTACAATGGCGCGCAGGCAAACCCGGCGTGTTTGTCGCGGATGGGGGCAATGCAACGTGGCGGGACGTGACCCTCGGCTTGCGTGGAGGCGAGACGGTGGAAGTGACACAAGGTTTGTCAGCGGGCGAGAAGGTCGTTGCGCCAGCCAACCCGAAACAGCCGCCGCTGAAGCCCGGCCAGCGCGTCACCGCAGAATGAACCTCGCCGTCCGTGACATCCGCCACAACGTGGGCCGCTTTGCGCTCACGGCGGTCGGCATCGGGCTGCTGTTGATGATCGTCCTCGGCATGAGCGGCATCTATCGCGGGATGATCGCCGATGCGCTGGTGGTGGTGGACCGCGTCGGCGCCGACCTGTGGGTGGTGCAGCGCGGCACGCGCGGGCCGTTTGCTGAGATTTCGCGCGTGCCGGCCAATCTCGAACATCGGCTGCTGGCGGTGCCGGGTGTGGTGAGCGCGCGGAGTTTCGTTTCGCACAACATCCAGCGCGAGCACAACGGCCGGCCCCTGCGGATCAATGTGCAAGGGCTGGCCTGGCCCGAGGACAATGGCGCGTGGTTGCCCCTGGCAGCGGGCCGTCCGCTCGGCCAGGCCCACTACGAAATGATCGCGGACCAGTCGTTGGGACTCGCTCTGGGCGAGCAACTCAAACTGGGCAAGGACATTTACACGGTCGTCGGGATTGCCCAGGGAATGGTTTCATCGGGCGGGGATGGAATCGCCTTTTTCACCGTGCGCGACGCGCAAGCGGTTCAGTTCGATCTTCCGGGCGAGGCGCTGCGCATGGAGCGGGCCGCGCGGGTGCGCCGCGGGGCCGCGCAGGATGTCGGTCGCGTGCAACCGCTGTTGCTGGAGCGGGGCGGCGGTCCGGCCTCGGCCATTCCGGCCCTCGGCCCGGCGATGGTGAGCGCGATCACGGTTCGGCTGGCGGAAGGCATTGACCCGCTGGCGGTGGCCGAAACGATTTCGGCCTGGCCGGATGTTTCCGTGCATACCCAGGCGGGTCAACGCGAACTGCTGGTCTATGGGATGATTGACAAGGCGCGCCGGCAGATCGGTCTGTTCCGCGTCCTGCTCGTCATCATCTCGACCATCATCATGTCGCTGATCCTTTACACCCTGACGCTCGACAAGATTCACGACATCGCCCTGCTCAAACTGATGGGTGCGCGCAATTCCATGATCGTGGGATTGATTCTCCAGCAGGCGCTGTTGCTGGGGCTCATCGGCTACGGCATCGCGTATGTGCTGGGGCAATGGGTCTTCCCGAAATTTCCCCGGCGGGTGCTCATTGCGGCCGAGGATTTGTGGGGGCTGGCGCTGGTGGTGGTGGTCATTTCCGTTCTCGCGAGCCTGCTAGGCATTTGGAAGGCAATGCGCGTCGAACCAAACAAGGTGTTGTCATGACGACCATGGCCACCACGATCACCACACCGGCCGTCGAAGCCATCGGCCTGACGAAGATTTACGGCTCGGACAACACCGAGGTCGTGGCGATGAAGGAAGTTTCCCTGCGCGTGGCGCGCGGAGAAGTCATCGCGCTGCTGGGACCGAGCGGCGCAGGCAAATCCACTTTGCTCACGGCGATCGGCTTGATCAACCCGCCGACCTCGGGCCGCATCCATATCGGCGGCGAGTGGGTGATGGACGCCGACCAGGCCAAAGTGGACTTGCGGGCGTTTCGCCGGCGACATCTTGGCTTTGTGTTCCAAAAGGCGAATCTGATTCCGTTTCTCAGCGCCGTGGAGAACGTGCAAGTAGCGCTGGAAATCAATGACGCGTCGCCCCGCGCGGCGCGGAAGCGGGCGCTGGCATTGCTCGAATACCTCGGCGTGGCCGACCGTGCGGGCAACCTGCCCGACGCGCTCTCCGGCGGCCAGCAGCAGCGCGTGGCGGTTGCCCGTGCGCTCGCCAACGAGCCGGACCTGATTCTCGCCGATGAACCCACCGCCGCGCTCGACAGCATTCGCGGCCGCCAGGTGATGGAGTTGTTCCGCAAAGTCGCCCACGAGCGCAGCGCGGCGGTGATCGTGGTCACCCACGACCAGCGCTCCTTGGATGTCTTCGATCGGACTTATGAGATGGAGGACGGCGAATTGAAACCTGAACGAAAAGAAAAACCATGAAACAAGAAAACCTCACCCGCAGAAACTTCCTGGCCGCCGCCGGCACCGCCGCACTGGCCGCAACCGCAACCTCGGTCCGCGCCGCTGAAGCCGGTGGCGGCAAGCCGCTGAAAATTCTCGGCATCGCGTGCAGTCCGCGCAAGGGCATGACGACCGCCAAAGCCGTGCAAGCCGCCCTCGACGCGGCGAAGAATCTCGACCCGCGCGTCCAGGTTGAGTTGATTGATCTCGGCGGACTGAACATCGCCGGCTGGTCACCCGAACCACCGAAGGATGATTTCGTCCCTCTCCTGCCCAAACTGCAAGACCCGGCGGTGGCCGGGATCGTCATGGGTTCGCCGTCGTATTTCCGGGGATTGAGTTCGTTGTGCAAGGCGTTCATCGAACGCTGCGCGCCCTTGCGCGAGCCGAAGATGTTGCTCGACGGCAAGCCGATCGGCGTGGTGGCCGTGGGCGGTTTTCGCAACGGCGGCCAGGAACTTGTGATCGAACAGATCCAAACCGCGATGCTTTGCTTCGGGATGATTCCCGTGGGCGGACGGCCTCCGGCCTTTCAAGGCGGCACGGTGCTCGCGACGAAAGACGACATCAGCGGCGACGAACTCGGTCTCGGCACGGCCCGCAACACCGGCCTGCGCGTGGCGGACGTCGCGCTGAAACTGGCAGCGCGCAGTCTGTAATCTCGGCGCCCTGCAACCTTTTGTTGCAGGTGCAACAAAAGGTTGCGGGCAGAGTTTTATGGAACAACTCTTCATCAACCTGAGTCACGCCGTCGAAGGCGCGCCGCTTATCGCGCTGGCGGCGGCGTTCAGCTAGGGATTCTTGAGCAGGGTCCTCAGCCCCTGCCATCTGACGAGCATTCCGCTCATCGTGGGCTTCATCAGCGAGCAAGGCCAAGTGACGGTGAAGCGTGCCTTCTGGACGGCAACGCTCTTCGCGGTGAGTATTCTCATCACCATCGCAGCCAGCGGAGCGATTACGGCGGCCGCAGGGCGTATGATGGGCGATGTCGGTCGCTACGGGGATTACTTCGTCGCACTCATCTTCTTTGTGGTGGGGTTGCATCTGGTCGGCGTGATTCCGCTGAACTTTTCCGGCGCCGGCCAGGTAGGCATGAAGCGCAAAGGCTTTCTCGCGACGTTCATTCTCGGATTGATGTGCGGCGTGGCGCTCGGTCCCTGCACGTTTGCCTACATGGCGCCGATGCTCGGGGTCACGTTCAAGTTGGCGGCAACCAATTTCTTTTATGGTGCAGCGCTGCTGCTCGCCTACGGTCTCGGCCATTGCGCGGTCATTGTCGCGGCGGGCACGTCCACGGAACTGGTGCAGCATCGGTTCAAACCTGCTTGGAATCGAGAAAGCCTTTCAGAACCTTGGATTTGTGAATAAAGTTTGAACGATTCCCGCCGTGGTGTAGTCTATCCGCGGTGAGCAGGCTCTCCAAAATTGCCGCGATGTTGGCGCTGGTTCTCTATGGACAGGCGTCAATGCACTGCATTTTGGAGGGCGTTCCCGGTTTCGATTTCCTCAAGACCTGTTGCTTCGTGGATACAGGGGCTTCCAGCCCGCAGGATTGCGAGAGCGACGAGTGCGTTGTTGAAAACGGGATTTACCGGACTGAAGAACAGACTGTCTCCGCGCCGCAACCGTTGCTCCTCCTCGCCCTGCTTTCCTCGGTGATTGAAGTTCCGCTGCCCGAGCCGCAAGTCGCATTGTTGGTCGCTTCGGAATCTCCGCCGGAACTTTCCAAAGGCTGGCAGTTCTGTCATCGCACGGCCCTTCCTCCCCGTGCCCCTTCCCTTGCTTCCTGAGTAGTTTCGTTCGGGACTCTATCTCCGTCGTGGTGTGATCTCGCGCCGCGCACTCTCATTTGCCGTTAGCCATTCGTTTTGTGTTGGTCGTTCGTGTCCGTGTCTTGTTTGAAATTTATGAAGCAGAGAATTGATTCAACAGTTGTGCGTTCCTTGGCCTGCTCGCTGGCATTCAGTGGCGGCTGTTTCCTGGGATTCGCCGTCCAAGCGGCTGATTCGCCCGCGCCACCGCTACCGGTGAGTTCGGCGACTAATGTCCTGACGCTGGACGGAGCAGTCCGCCTCGCGCTGGAGAACAATCCTGAACTGCGCGCGACCAGCGGACGCATGGATGCGGCCATTGGTCGCGCCTATCAGGCCAAGCTCTGGACGAACCCGGAATTGACCCTGAGCGCGGAGGATTGGCCCGTGAGCGGGGGTGGAGACTTCTCGGACTCCAAGCAGACCATTGGCGTGGCGCAGACGATTCCGTTTCCGGGGAAGAAAAAGCTCGACCGCCAGATCGGCGATTCCGGCGTCCGGCTCTCGGAAGCGGAACTGAGCCTGCGCCGCGTGGAACTGGTTCGCGACGTGAAATCCGCTTTCTACCAGGTGCTCGGCGCCGAACGCTTGGTGGCTGTAGCGGGTGAGTTGGTGACGGTGGCGGAGTCTCTCGCCTCCACCGCGCGCAAGCGAGTGGCGGCCGGGGCGGCTGCCGATCAGGAGCAATTGCGCGCGGAAATCCCGCTCGAACAGGCCCGGATCGAACTCTCAGGTTTCCAGCGCGAGTTGACCACGGCCCGGCAAACACTCGCCTTGTTGCTGGGTCGCCCGGATTTAACCGAAGCACCGGTGTCGGGCACATTGGCGGAAACTGGCAGCCTCACGCTGCTTGATCAAGGACCGGAACAATGGCTGCCGAACCACCCGAGCGTGCTCGCCGTCAAGACCAGTCGAGATCGGGTGGAGTTAGAGTTGCGGCGGGCGCAACTCGAGCCCTACCCGGATGTGCGAATGGGTGTGGCGGGCGGACGCATTGGCGAGACCGGACAGTCCATCATTCAACTCGGCTTGTCCGTCCCACTGCCGATCATTGACCGGTCTAAAGGCAAGCAGCAGGAGGCACAAGCCAATGTTCGCATCGCGGAGGCCGACCAGGTGGCGGTCGAGCAACGCCTGTTGCGCGCCTGGGGCACGGCAAGCAAGCGGTATCGCACCGCTGTGGAGCAGGTGGCAAGCTACCGCGAACGGATTCTGCCCAAGGCCAACGAAGCCTTGCGGTTGGTGCAAAGCGGTTTTGAGCAAGGCAAGTTCGGCTTCATTGACTTGCTGGACACCCAGCGAACCACGGCGGAAGCCCGCCTGGCCTACCAGGAAAAGCTGCTCGAACTGAACATCGCCCAAGCGGAACTGGAAGCGTTGCTCCAACCGCAGACTCATCAAACTTCAACCCCAAAGTAATCCCCCTATGAAGAATCAAATTATCTCCAAGCTCGTTGTCATGGCCGCGACCGTTGCACTGGCGCTTTCCGTCGGCTGCAAGAAACAAGACGGCCGCGCCGAAGACGATGGTCATGGACATGCCGGGCAAAAGCATGGCGCAAAAGCGGTCGCACCCGGCGACACGGCGCTCAACGGCGCCAAGTGCGCGGCGCACGACGCGCCGAAGGAACTCTGTTTCATCTGCGACGCGAGTTTGCGCGACAAAGGCCGTCTCTGGTGTGAGGAGCACAAACGCTACGAGGACCGGTGCTTCGAGTGCCACCCGGAGCTTCAGGACAAGAACCGGCTGTGGTGCAAAGAACATTCGCTTTATGAGGATGAATGTTTCCTCTGCCACCCGGAATTGAAGGGCAAAGGCAAGTCGGCGGCGACGTCCGGCGCGGTGCTGATGTGCGCGGAGCACGGCATGCCCGAAGCGGAATGCGCGGTGTGCAAACCGGACCTGGCGGCCAGGCTCCAACCCGGTCAGAGCATGAAGGTGCGCCTGCCTTCAACCAATTCAATTTCCATCGTGGGCGTCCAGACTGCCACGCCGGAAAGCGGCGCGATGGCTGACGGCATCGAGTGCATAGCCGAAGTGAGCTTCAACCAGAACAAGCTCGCGCAAATTGGCGCTCCCGTAAGCGGCATCGTTCAGACGGTGGACGTGGACCTGGGTGACAAAGTTGAGGAGAAGCAAACCGTGGTCAAACTCTGGTCGGCAGCGATTGCGGAAGCGGTCGCGAAGGCGGTGTTGTCGCACCAGACACTCGACCGCGAGCGGAAATTGCGCGCCGACCGCGTGACCTCGCAGGCTGGACTGGAAGAAGCGGAAGCCACGCACCGGGTGGCCTGTCAGCACCTGCGCACGCTGGGCTTCACCGAGGACCAAATTGATGCCATGGGAGAAAAGCCTCAGGAACAAGTGCTGATGGAAGTGCGAGCGCCGTTTGCCGGTGAGATTGTCGAACGAACCGCCGTGCGCGGGGCGTTGGTGGAGGCGGGCAAGCCGCTCTTCACGCTGGTGGATCACTCAACCGTCTGGGCCATGCTGCAAGTCCCGGAAGCAACCCTCGCCCCGGTGAAGACGGGCCAAGCGGTGGAACTGCGGGTGGATTCGCTGCCGGGCAAAGTGTTCACCGGCAAACTGACGTGGATTTCCCCGGCAGTGGATGATCGCACCCGCATGGCTCGCGCCCGTGCGGAGTTCGCCAACTCGGATCGCTTGCTCAAAGACAAGATGTTCGCCACGGCGCGAATTCTGACGCGCCAGACGGAAGGAGCGATGCTGGTGCCGGCATCAGCCATCCAGCACGTCGAGGGCAGGCCGTTCGTGTTTGTAAAGTTGGGCAATGATTTGTTCGACGTGCGGGCGGTCACCCTCGGAGCGAGGTTCGACGGGCGACAGGAAGTTTTGATCGGGGTGAAGCCGCAGGACCAGATCGCCGTGAGCCACGCCTTCGCCATCAAGTCGGCGATGCTGATGTCGCGCCTCGGCGCGGGATGTGCGGATGACTAAGCCCAACCTGCTTCAGGAACTATTCCGATGTTAAACTGGATTATCACCTTCTCGCTCAAGAACCGCCTGCTGGTCTGCATTCTGGCGGCGGGGCTCGTCGTCATCGGCGGGCGGAGTCTGAGCATTCTGCCGATTGACGCCTTCCCGGACACGACGCCGGTGCAGGTGCAAATCAACACCACGGCGGCGTCATTGAACCCACAGGAGACCGAGGCGCAAATCACGGTGCCGGTAGAACTGGCCATCAGTGGTTTGCCGGGCCTGCAAAACGTGCGGTCCATCTCGAAGTTCGGGCTGTCGCAAGTCGTCGCCACGTTCGACGACACCATGGACATCTTCAAGGCACGGCAGCTCATCATGGAACGCCTGCAAACCGTGGAGTTGCCAGCAGGCCTGGAGCGGCCACAACTCGGCCCGATCGCCACGGGTTTGGGTGAGGTGTTCCATTACGTGGTGCGCTCCACCGACACCAACCGCACGCCGACGGAGTTGCGCACGCTCCAGGACTGGGTGGTGAAACCGGAACTGCGCAAAGTGCCCGGGGTGGCCGAGGTGAACACCTGGGGCGGGTTCGAGAAGCAATTCCATGTGGTGGTGGAAACCGACCGGCTCATCAAATACCGGCTGACCTTCGAAGAGCTGGTTGAGGCATTGCAGGCGAACAACCAGAACGTGGGCGGTGGCCAGATTGTGCGCGGCGGCGAATCGCTGTTGGTTCACGGCGTAGGGTTGACGACCAACCTCGAAGAGATTGGCAACATTGTCATCACCAGCCATGACGGAACACCCGTGCGCGTGCGGGATGTAGCGACGGTGAAAGAGGACCATGAAATCCGCCGAGGCGCCGTGACGGCCGATGGCCGCGGGGAAGCGGTGCTGGGGCTGGGCTTCATGCTGATGGGCGAGAACAGCGCGGTGGTGACGCACGCGCTCAAAGACAAACTGGCGGAGGTGCAGAAGTTCCTGCCGCCGGATGTGAAATTGGAAGTGCTCTACGACCGGACGGAACTCGTGGACAACGTCATTCGCACGGTCCAACACAATCTGCTGGCCGGAGCTCTACTGGTCATCGCCATCTTGTTCGCCTTCCTGGGCAACTTGCGGGCCGGGCTGATTGTGGCGGTGGCGATTCCGCTTTCGATGCTGTTTGCGGGCAACTTCATGTTACAGGCGGGCATCGCCGCCAGCCTACTAAGCTTGGGCGCGGTGGACTTCGGGCTCATCGTGGATGGCGCGGTGGTGATGGTGGAAAACGCCATGCGCCGCCTGGCGGAGAAACAACACAAGCTGGGACGGCGCCTGACGGAAGAGGAGCGGATGCATGTGCTCCATCTCGCGCCCCTGGAAGTGGCACGGCCCGTGGCGTTCGGCGTCGGCATCATCATGATTGTGTTTCTGCCGATCCTCACACTGGAAGGCATCGAAGGAAAACTGTTCAAGCCGATGGCACTGACCCTGATTTTCGCGCTGCTCGGTTCGCTGATTCTCGCGCTCACGCTGACGCCGGTGCTGGCGTCGTTTTTTCTGCCCAAGCAGGTCAAGGAAACCGAACCGTGGCTGGTGCGTTTGGCGCACCGCCTTTACGAACCGGCATTGGGCTTTGCGTTGCGGTTTCGCAAGCTCACTTTGCTCGGCGCGCTGGCATTGTTCGTCGGCGCGGCATTAATCGCCTCGCGCATGGGCGGCGAGTTTCTGCCGAAGCTGGGCGAGGGCGCGATCGTGGGAACCACCGTGCGGCTGGCGGGTATTTCGGTGGATGAAGCGGTCGCGCAAAACGACCGCATTGAGCGGGTATTGATGGCGGAGTTTCCCGACGAGATTGAACACATCTGGACGCGTCTGGGCACGGCGGAAGTGGCCACAGACCCGATGGGCGTGGAACTCGCGGATTTTTTCCTGGCACTCAAGCCGCGCGGACAGTGGAAGAAAGCCCGCACGCAAACCGAGTTGACCGCGAAGATGCGCGATGTTCTGAACCAGGTACCCGGCATGAAGCCCGCGTTCAGCCAGCCCATCGAGATGCGTTTGAATGAGATGATCGCCGGCGTGCGGGGTGACGTGGCCATCAAAGTGTATGGCGACGATCTGGAGGAGCTGCGCCGGTTGGGCGGCGAGGTGCAGGCGGTGCTGGCCGGGACTCGTGGCGCGAGTGAAGCCTCGGTCGAGCAGTTGACCGGGCAGACCTTCCTGCAGGTGCGCGTGGTCCCGCAGGCCATCGCCCGTTACGGCGTGCCAACGCGCAACGTGCTGAATGTCGTCGAAGCGGTCGGTTCGCGCCGGGTGGGTGATGTGCGCGAAGGGCAGCGGCGATTCCCGTTGGTGGTGCGGCTGCCGGATCGGCAGCGCACGGACCCGGACGCCCTGGCTGCCACGCTCATTCCCACCGCCGCCGGACCGGTGTTGCCATTGAATCAAGTAGCGAAGATCACCGAGATGGAAGGCCCGTCCACCATCAACCGGGAATGGGGCAAGCGTCGAATCACCGTGCAATGCAATGTGCGCGGGCGGGACGTGAAAAGTTTCGTGGCGGAAGGGCGGACGAAAATTGCGGCACAGGTGAAACTTCCGGAAGGCTACACCATCGAATGGGGCGGGCAGTTCGAGAACATGGAACGCGCAAATCGTAAACTCATGTTCGTGGTGCCGATGGCGCTGGCGCTGATTTTGATCCTGCTGTTCTTCAGCCTGAAAACACTCCGCGAGGTACTCATTGTGGCATCGGGCATTCCGCTGGGATTGGTGGGCGGCGTGCTGGCCTTGTGGCTGCGCGGCCTGCCGTTCACTGTGAGTTCGGCCGTTGGTTTCATCGCCTTGAGTGGCGTGGCCATTCTCAACGGCCTGGTGCTGGTGACGTTCATCAAACAGAAGCTCGAAGACGGCACGCCGCTGGAGCAGGCCGTGCGCGAGGGTTGCCTGGTGCGGCTGCGTCCCGTGCTGATGACCGCGCTGGTCGCGGCGGTGGGCTTCATTCCGATGGCGGTGAACGTGGGCGTCGGCGGCGAAGTTCAGCGCCCGCTGGCTACGGTGGTGATCGGCGGGATCTTCACGAACACGCTGCTGACCTTGCTGGTGTTGCCGGCGCTCTACACACTGCTCAAGGGGAGGAAGACCGCCGAAGTCGAGGTGTAACCCAAAGCACAACCAACAGAAACCGCCGCGTTACGCCAGCACTCACGCGAAGCGGACCTCGCCGCGCTCCTGCCCCACGCCCTCGCGCAAAAGCCGCAAGCCCGAGCCTTCCGTCACCATTACACGCCCTGCCGCCCGATGGTGGCGGTGCGCGGGTGATTCCCCCCGGCCATCCCAACGATTCCGACCTTCTGAACCGGAACAAAATGTTTGTATTTCGCTGTGTGGCGAAATATAGTTTTGCCGTCATGCGCGAGTTTATGAAGGTCACCAAGGCGCTGGCGGACGAAAACCGCGTCCGCACGCTGCTGGCCTTGCGGCAGGGCGAGTTGTGCGTGTGCCAGATCACCGAACTGTTCGGCCTCGCCCCCTCCACCGTCTCGAAACATCTGTCCATTCTCTTTCAGGCGGGACTCGTGGAGTCGCGCAAGGATGGCCGCTGGATTTACTACAAATTGCCAGGCCAGGACGCCCCGGTCGAAGTCCGCGAGACGCTGGATTGGATCGAGCAGTCGCTGGCCGACAATCCGCATGTGCTGGCGGACGTTAAACAGCTCCAAAAGATCGTCCGGCAAGACCCAACGGATTTATGCAAACGACAAACCCAAAAGTGAAACCGACCATTCTCATCCTCTGCACGGGAAACTCCTGCCGCAGTCATCTCGCCGAAGGCATCCTGCGCGCGGCGGCGGGCGACATTCTCGACGTGCAAAGCGCGGGCTCGAAACCGGCGGGTTACGTTCATCCGCTCGCGATTCAGGTGATGAAGGAGATTGGCATTGATATTTCCGCGCATCACTCGAAGCACATGAACGACTTCTTGCAGCAACCGATTGAGACGGTGGTCACGGTTTGCGGCAAGGCCGATCAGGCGTGCCCGATGTTTCCCGGGCAGGTGAACCGTTATCATTGGGGCTTTGACGATCCGGTTCACGCCGTCGGCACGGAGGAGGAGAAGCTGGCTGTGTTCCGGCGTGTCCGCGATGAAATCCGCCGGGTCTTCGAGGCTTATGCGGCGGGTCGGCGGGATCAGGCGAAGCCGCGACACTGAATCCTGCCCGCCATGAGCGATCAAACCGCTGCGACCACACCAGCCCTAACGGAGCGCAAACGCCTCGACTTCTTTGAGCGTTACCTGACCGTCTGGGTGTTTGTGTGCATGATCGTCGGCGTGGGGATCGGCCAGCTTGCCCCCGGGGTGACGAGCGCGTTGAGCAAACTGGAGTTCGGCAAAGACTCGCACGTCAACGCGCCCATTGCCGTGCTGATCTGGCTGATGATTTACCCGATGATGCTCAAGATTGATTTCGGCGGCATCAAGGGCGTGTTTGCCAAACCGAAAGGATTGTTCATCACGCTGTTCGTCAACTGGCTGGTCAAACCGTTCAGCATGGCGCTGCTGGGCTATGTCTTCGTGAAGCTGATTTATTCAGGCTGGCTGGGGCTGTTCGATATGGACATCGCCAACAACTACGTCGCCGGACTGATCATCCTCGCCGCCGCGCCCTGCACGGCGATGGTGTTCGTCTGGAGTTATCTCACCGATGGCGACGGCCCATACACGCTCGCCCAGGTGGCCATCAACGATCTGATCATGGTGTTTGCCTTCGCGCCGATTGTCATGTTCCTGGTGGGCGTCTCGGGCGTGCATATTCCGGGCAAGGTGCTGTTCATTTCGGTGCTGGTGTTCATCGTGATTCCGCTGGCAGCGGGCTGGTTCAGCCGGCACGCGCTCATCAAGGCCCGCGGGTTGACATGGTTTGAATCGTCTTTTCTGCCCAAGTTCCGGCCCGTGACGGTGGTGGCGCTGCTGTTGACGCTGGTGATGATCTTTGCCTTTCAAGCGGAGAATATCATCAAGAACTGGGCGGTGGTCCTGCTGCTGGCGATCCCGATTCTCATCCAGGTTTATTTCAATTCGAGCCTGACGTATCTGCTCATGCGGCTGTTCCGGGTGCGGCACAACGTGGCGACGCCGGGAGCGTTGATCGGCGCAAGCAATTTCTTCGAGCTGGCCATTGCGGTTGCCATTACGCTGTTCGGCCCGACCAGTCCGGCGGCGCTGGCGGTGGTGGTCGGCATTCTGGTGGAAGTGCCGGTGATGCTCTCGGTGTGTAAGGTTTGCATCCGTTCGCGCGGATGGTATCAGCGGCGTCTCGCGGAGGGATGACCAGTCCGCTTGACGGCCGCGTTGGGAAGGACAGGAGCAGTGGGAACATGAACTTGGATTTTCACTTCAAACGCACCAACGCGCTGGACGCATCGTTCCACTGTCGTTCTCCGGGCCGGGAGCGATTGGGAGGAAACACAGCGCGGCGAAGCCGCAACCAAAGGAGCACGGACTTTAATCCGCTTCGCTGTCGGCTCGGCTCGTCACGCTTGAAAACATTCTGGCAGCTTTTGCGCAGACACGGAGAAGCGGACTGAAGTCCGCGCTCCGGGAAATCCTCGCGGCACGCGAAGATTCTGACGGATAGCGGTGCAAGGGGCATCTGGCCGCCTTCATTCTGGGGTGGTGTTCGGCGTTGCGAAAAGCCGCGGGTCCGGCGCTTGGGGAAGGATCAGCCGGGGCGGCGCGCGGCCACACCATGTGGCCAACCAAAAACCCCAGTCCTGCCGGACCGGGGTTGGGTTGGGGAAACGGGCGGGTCGGGGTGCGCTACTTGCCGAGCTTGAGCGTCAGTTCGCGTGTGGTCCCGTCATTGAGGTCAATGAACAACTTGTAGGTGCCGGTCGCCAGCCCCTTGGTGCTCCAGTTGAAGACGTATTGATCGTTGTTGGCATCGTAGCGGAAGCCCGTGCTCGAATTGCCCGCCGGATCGCCGGTGGTCGTTGGTTCGTTGACCGGGGCAGTGTTGGAGGAGATGCGCTGGTAGTACAACGCACCCACCGCGTCGGTAACCCCGGCGCTGGCACCGGTAAACTTGAACTTCACGGGTATCGTGGCGCCGGCCTTGAACACCGAGGAACCGTCGGCATTGATCGGCTGCTGAACCGCGAGGTCCGAGTAGATCACATGGACGTAAAAGGTCGCGGGTTCGGAGACATTGCCGGCCTCGTCCGTGGCGGTGACGGTCACGGGCGTGGACCCCAGCGCGAACGCCGAGCCGGAGGTAGGATCGAAGGTGAACTCGAGGTCTTCCGGCGCGGTGACGTTGTCCGTGCCGGTGGCACCGTAGGTGACGAGCCAGGTGGTGGCCGCCGAACCGGTCTGGTAGATCACGATGTCCTCAAGGTCATCCACGACCGGCGGCTCGGTGTCGGCGATGGCGGTCTGTTGGTACTCGAAGGCGCCAATGTCGGCCTTGGCGCCGGAGGGACGGGGAAGGCCGCGCTGATCGGTGGTGACGGGGTTGCCGTCCCAGTCCGTGGCGTCGGGGGCGGCGTTGATCGCGAGGCTGCCAACTCCGAGAGCGAGGGTCGGCGTGGGGCCGCCGTTGTCCTCGAGGTCGCCCAACTGCACGTCGGCCCAGTTCACGACCGTCATTCCCTGGTCGGCATAATTGTCGTCATCGGTCAGGACCACGCCCTCGATTTCCAGGCTGTCGAGGTCTCCGAAAGAGCGGGTCAGGCCGCGGTAGAAGTTATCGCCGACGAGGCAGTTCTTCATTTTGTAATGGCCGCCATACAACGCGGGACTGTTAAGAGCGGGGGAGCCGGATGGGAACGTGTTCCGCGTGACGGTGCAGAAACTCATGGTCACCGTTCCGGAGGACCAAAAGGAGTGGATCGCACTACCAACAGCAGCTTTGTTGCCCTCCAGCGTGCAGTTCACCAGGGTGATCGCGCCCGCAACAACGTTCATAAGGGCACCGCCAGCGCTGCTCTCGTTCCCAGTGAACGTGCTGTTCCGAAGGACGCCCGTCCCCACGTTGTAGAGCGCGCCACCGTAAGATTCTGGAAATGCCCCACCTCCGGGATTCCCGTCATAAGTCCAGTTGCCGACGAAGCTGCTGCGGTCAACCCCCAACGTTCCGGCGTTGTAAATGCCGCCGCCACGGACGGCTCCCGAGTCTGTGATACGGCAGTCTTCGAGGGTGAGATCACCGTCGTTTTGGATCGCGCCTCCGTCCCCAAAAAGCACCCAACCGTTCTTCAGCGTCAACCCGCGAATCGTCGCGCTGCTCCCGGCGGTAACGCGGAAGATCCGGGTTACTCCGTCGCCACTGATGGTCAACTTGTCCGCGCCCGGCCCCTCAATGGTGGTCCCCTGCGGGTTGCTGATCACCAGTTCGCTGGAGAGGGTGATGGTGCTGTGCTCCGGGAGGTTGAAAGTGATGGTGTGCGGCCCCGCCGTATGATTGGCCACAAGGAGGGCGTCCCGCAGCGAACCGGGGGCGGAGTTGGAATCGGTGGTGACGACGAAGTCGGCGGCTGTGGCGGGCACGGCCAGGGCCAGGACCGCGAGCAGGCTCAGGGCGTGGCGGGTGAAGCCCGAAGGGGTTGGTTGCCGGGGGTTGATGGGATTGGGATTGGTCTTGGTTTGCATATTGGTTTGCGTTTGGTGTTGGTTTCCGCCCGGGCCGCTGGCGGGGTCGCCATCCACCCGGCGGGTTGCTTTGAAACAGGTTGTTTGCATCACCCGTTACCAGACCCCTTGGCGGACGCGAGTTTCAGGAATTTTCAAGGCGGGTGAAAAAACCCGCCCGATGCGGGCACCGCACCGACAGCCGGTAGGGGGTTTCCCCGAACCCGGCGCTCTGGTAGGGCGCGTCAGTCCTCTGCGCGCCATAACCTGGGCTGCAAAACCCCGCCCCCTGACGAATCCGTTCCGACGGCGCGCACGGAGTGACGCGCCCTACCCATACGGAGAATTGCTGGAATGTCGGCAGAACCGCTTGTGAAAAAGCGCCGGAATTGCTATAGACCCGGCAGATTTTCCGAGGATGAACAGTGAACTTGGCCAGGCGGGGCAGTTCCGCACCACGCATTGGAGCGTCGTCTTGCGCGCCGGGGACGTCGCCGCCCCGGAATCCGCGCAGGCGCTCGAAACGCTCTGCCGCCATTACTGGTACCCCCTCTACGTGTTCGTGCGCCGGCGCGGGCATGATCCGGAAATGGCCCGGGACCTGACCCAGGAGTTTTTTGCGCGTTTCCTGGAGGCCGGCTCCTTGCGCGACGCCCACGCGGACAAGGGCCGGTTTCGCACGTTTCTGCTGGCCTCGATGAAAAACTTCCTGGCCAAGGAATGGCGGGATGCCAACCGGCTCAAGCGCGGGGGCGGCCAGGAGATCCTCGCCTGGGATCAGTTCGACCCGGAGGAGCGTTATCGCCTGGAACCGGCCAGCGACGAGGCCGACCCGGACGCGCTCTTTGACCGGCGCTGGGCGCAAACACTGGTCACGCGGGTGCTGGAACGGTTGCGGGACGAAATGGAGCGGGAGCAGTTGGGCGACCGCTTCGCGGCGTTGAAGCCATTTCTGCAAGGCGACACCTCGGGCGGCTCCTACGCGGAGGTCGCCGCGAAGTTGCAGCTCTCCGAACCGGCGGTGAAATCGGCGATTCACCGGCTGCGGCGGCGCTACGCAGAAATGATCCGGGAAGAAATCGCCCAAACCGTGGCCTCAGAGGCCGAGGTCAATGACGAAGTCCGTCATCTCATCAGCGCGCTGGCAGCGTAACACCGCGAGAAGAAGGATTCGTTACCTCCTGCGGGGCGCAGGTGGGGCGCGTCACTCCGTGCGCGCCGTTGCGAGCGCGATACGCAAGCTGCGTGCATGGAGTGACGCGCGCTACCCAGTTGCACAGCTTCGACCGCAATTAGCCGGTGACAGACCGGCGCTCCGGATGGTCGGCCATTCGTGCGGGGGGACGGATTCGGGCTGACGTCGGGAAACTTCGGATGACAAACGGGTCTGAACAGTAATAGAGCATGCAGAAAGAAGCCCCTGTTGATTTGCCCGGCCAGCGCTGCGCCCGATGCGGCGCCGCCTTGAGCGACGGCACGCCCGATGGTCTTTGCACGGGCTGCCTGTTGGGCGCCGCATTGAGCACGTTCGCCGAAGCGGCTCAGGAGTCCTTGACCGGAAGCCTGCTCGAACGCCGGCGCGTGGGCGGCTACGAATTGCTCGGTGAAATCGCGCGCGGCGGGATGGGGGTGGTATTTCGGGCCCGTCAGATTCGCCCGGAACGGGAAGTTGCGCTCAAAGTAATTGCCGCCGGTGAGCTCGCCTCACCCCGCATGATCGAGCGTTTCCACGCCGAGACCCAGGCTGCGGCACGGCTGGATCACACGAATATCGCCCCGATTTATGAGGTCGGTCAGGAGGACGGCTGGCACTTCTTTTCGATGCGATTGATCGAGGGGCCGACGCTGGGACAGGAGATCGCCGGCCGGCCATTGCCGTTGCGCCGTGCCGCCGGGTTGATGGCAAAGATCGCCCGGGCAGTCCATCACGCCCATCAGCGCGGCGTGCTGCACCGTGACATCAAACCCGGCAATGTGCTCTTGGATGCCGCGGGGGAACCCCATTTGACCGATTTCGGCCTGGCCAAAATCCTGGAAGCGGACTCCGACCTGACGCTGACGCACGCGGTGCTGGGCACACCGGCTTACATGGCCCCGGAACAGGCATCCGGCCAAACGCGCGATGTGACCGTGGCGGCGGATGTTTACAGCCTCGGCGCGGTCTTCTACGAGATGCTGACGGGGACGCCTCCGTTTTCCGGCCCGTCCGCAGCCGCACTGCTGAGAAAGATCGTCGAAGAGGAACCCGTCGCGCCCTCCGTCGCGCGACACCATCAGGCCCGGCCACCCCGCTTCGCCGGAGCGAAACTGGAGAGGCTGGACGGAGCGACTCGGGACCTTGAAGTCGTTTGCCTGAAGTGCCTGGAGAAGGAACCCGGACGCCGCTACGCCTCGGCCGCGGAGCTGGCGGATGACCTCGAACGCTGGCTGCGAAACGAACCCATTCAGGCGCGCCCGGCCGGCCCCTGGGAACGGCTCCACAAATGGGGCCGGCGAAACCGGGGAAAAGCCACGGTGCTGGCCACGGCAGCAGCCTCGTTGCTCGTGATCATCGCGGGATCGTTGTGGTTCAACGTTCACCTGAACCGGGCGCGATTGGCGGCGGAGCAGAGCGCCGCCGAGACGCATCGGCAGTTGGTTTTGGGGCAGCTTCGCGACGCCAGCCGGCTTACCGCCGGGGATGACGGGTTGACCGCGCTGTTCCCGCTGCTGGCGGCCCTCAAACTGGAGCAAGGTTCGGTTACTCAACCGGCCATGATTCGCGAGCGTCTGAAGCTGACCCTCGATGCCGCTCCCGAGTTGCTGCGCCTTTGGGATGCGGACGACGCGGTGGTCCAGCTCCGCTTTACACCGGACCAGAATCACCTGGTTGGGGTCCTGCGCCAGGGCGGAGTGCAAATGTGGGAGCTGGCCAGCGGCCAATCCGTTTCATTCGATCGGAGTGCGTCCCCGGCGGCCCGGTTTGCGGAGCTTTCGCCGGAGGGATGGCGCGTGCTCGAATCTCTTGAAAGGCCTCCCTTCGCGCGCGTGCGAGACCTTGCCAATGCTTCGGTCCGCTCGCTCCCATTGGACCATCCCGCCGGGCGAGCCATCGCCTTCAGCCCGGATGGAAGCATCATTGCGACGGGCGGTGAACGATTGAACTTCTGGGATGCGGATTCGGTCGCGCCCCGCGCGTTTCCCATCCAACTTGAGGAGCCATGTGCCCGGGTGGTTTTTGCTCCGGATGGCCGGCGGCTGCTCACGGTGTCACCCGCCGGCCGGGCAAGGGTTTGGGATTTGCACGATGGGACTTTTCGGGAACTGGAGTTGAACCTGTCACTCAGCGGCATCCGTCCGCAATTCAGCCCGGACGCGCGGTGGCTGCTCGTCGCGGGCGAGCGCGAGGCGGCACTGTTCGATACCGACACGGGCAAGCAACGATTCTCCACGGCGCCTTCCGGACTGCTGTTTAACCTGAGCTTCAGTCCTGACGGACGCTACTTCGCCGTGGCGGCCTTTCGGGAACAGGCGCGAGTATGGGCGCTGCCCGAGAGCGCGGACCAGCCAGTGCGGCCGCATCGGCTGGCAGTGCGCCACGCGACCGGTGCCAATCAGGTGGTGTTCAGCCCGGATGCCCGGTGGTTGGTGACGGCGGGATTTGATTATCAGTTGCGGCTGGTGACCACGGATCGGCATCAACTCGTCTTTCCCGTGATTCACCATACCGCGCTGGTCGAGGCCCTGTCGTTTAGTCCAGACGGGCATTTGCTGGCCAGCGCCGACGCATCCGGATTGGTTCGCGTGTGGAGGTTTCATCCTCAGGGCTGGCTACACCTGCCGCTGGCGGCGGCCAAGCCGACCCCCCGGTTCAGCCCGGACGGACGCTGGATCGTGATGCGCGACACCAGTGACCGGTTGTTGGTGGTTAACGCGACGGATAAACAGGCCAGCCCCGAGGTCCTTTGGACGCCATCCATCCCTCGGCCCGCGCAAAGAGGCCCCGCGGCCGCAGCCGAGAGCTGGCGTACGGCACCGGAGCGAGGCGCTCCCTGTGACATCGTTTTCGACGCGACCGGGCGCTTTGTCGCAGTCGCCCTTGGCATTGCCGGGGTCAAGGTCTGGGATTTTCCTGGCCGGAAAGAATTGGCTTCATGGGAATCGGCCAGCCCGATTCTCTCGGTGGTATTCAGTCCGGATGAGAGCACATTAGCCGCTGGCTCGGCATCGGACGGAGTGCGGCGGTGGCGGTGGAAAGACCAGATGGAATCCAGCGCCCTGACATGGCCTGTTCCGGCCCAGGCAGTGGTTTGGAGCAGTGACGGGCGCTGGATTGCCGCCGGGGCTGATGCCGGGGTGCAGGTGTGGAACGCCCGCGACGGCACTGCCTTGGGCGCCGTGTTGCCGGTCAATAACATTCTGACTTCCCTTGAGTTTGCTCGCGACGGAAACGCGCTGTTGATTGCGGCTGGCAATCACGCCATCGAACCCGGATCGGCTCGCCTGCTGGGGTTGCCATCGTTACAGCCGGTCATTCCACCGATGATTCACGGTGACGGAGTTGCCTTTGGAACAGTCTCGCATGATGGCCAGTTGGTCGCGACCGGAGGTGAGGACAACACGGTCCGGCTCTGGCATACCACCGACCGTTCCTCCGCTTCGCCAGTCATGCGGCACCACGGTATTGTCAATTCCCTGTCCTTTGATCCGACCGACCGGCTGCTGGCCGCGGGTGGAAACGATGGCTACCTTCGCATCTGGGATGTCACCCGCGGTGAACTGTACGGTCCGGCCCGGCTGCTGGGGCCGTCCACACCCTCGGTTGTCTTTTCGCCGGACGGTCACACGCTCCTGGCGGCGTCCTATCAAGACGCCTGGCTTTTCAAGCTTGAACCGGAACGCCGTTCCATCCCCGAGCTCGAACGCCTGGCCATGGGACAAACGGCCTTGCGCGTGAGCCGTGCCGGTGTTTTGGAGCAGGTTTCCCCCGGCGAATTGGCGGAAAACTTCTCATCCCGATTCCCACTGCCCGAGAGGCTGGACCGCTCGGTGCAATCGGCTTGGCACGAGCAGACGGCACTTTCCTGCGAGAGCGTGGCCGACTGGTTTGGCGCGGAATTTCACTGGCGTGCCCTTCTGGCCGACAACACCGAGAATCCCACGCTTCGCGCACGTCTGGAAGCCGTCCGCCGACACCAAAGCCGGAGCGAGACTGGTCCCTGAAACTTAGAAACCTCTGGCTAACCTTGCGGGCGCGGCGGAATAACTCATCGCCTTTTTGCTGGCCACGCCGGGGCGCCTGGCGTTTATTGAACCGCATGATGTGGTCAACCCTTATTCTGCGGCTGTGATTGCGTTGCTTGATTACGGTTCCGGCAACTTGCGCAGCGTCCACAAGGCACTGCTCAAAGTCGGGGCCACGGTGCAACTGGTGCAAAGCCCGGAAGGCATGAAGGAAGCGCGGGCCGTGGTGCTGCCGGGCGTCGGCGCGTTCGACGACTGCCTCAACGCACTGCGCCGGCAGGAGTTGCTCGAAGCCGCGCGCGAGTTCATTCAGAGTGGCCGCCCGTTCCTCGGCATCTGCGTGGGCTACCAGGCGTTGTTTGAGAAGAGCGAGGAGTTTAACAGTTGCGCGTCGGGCCTTGGGATTTTTGGCGGCAAGGTGGTGCGCTTCGCCGGCGCGAACGGCCTGAAGATTCCGCAGATCGGCTGGAATCAACTGGCGATCACCCGACCGGACTGTCCACTGTATCGCGACGTGCCCGACGGCAGCTACGTGTATTTCGTCCACAGTTTCTTTCCCCAGCCCACGGATGATTCCATCGTGGCCACGCGCACGGAATACGGCGAAACGTTCGCGTCGTCGGTCTGGCGCGACAATGTCTTTGCCACCCAGTTTCACCCGGAGAAAAGCCAGAAGGTCGGCCTGCAATTGTTGCGCAATTTCGTGGATCTGGCCGCAAAAGGTTAATTCCCTGGCGACTTTGGGGCCAGTTTGGGTTTTGCCTCTGTGCCAAGATTTAATGGCCAGTCGCCTCTGGTCAGCCTATGTTGCGCCGGACATGACAAACAATTTTTTCCTACCATGAGCTTTTTGCCCCGCCGCCTGCCTGGCTTGGTCTGCCTTGCCGTCTTGATCATCTTCTCCAGACCGGTTTTTGCCGCTTCCGGCTTGGAGCTCGCCCGCCAGTTGAACGAAGCGTTTGTCCAAGTGGCGGAAAAGGTCACACCTTCCGTCGTGGTCATTACCGTCACGCAAAAGACCCCGACCTACATGATCGAAGACCTGGAAGACATTCCGGACGATTTCCTGCCGCCGGAATTGCGGCGGCGCTATCGCGAGCGCTTCAACGAGACCCCGCGCCCCCGCACCACCGGCCAAGGCTCGGGCACCATCATCCGCGAGAACGGCTACATTCTTTCCAATCGCCACGTGGTGGAGGATGCGGAAAACATCGAGGTCCGGCTCAAGGATGGCCGGAAGTTCCCCGCCACGGTGCGCGGCTCGGATGCGCAATCCGACGTGGCGGTGCTCAAGATTGAAGCTGAAGGATTGCCCGCGGCTCGTTGGGCGGATTCAGACAAAACGCGCGTGGGGGAATTCGCCATTGCCATCGGCGCACCCTACAGTCTGGATTACACCGTCACTTTCGGTCACGTGAGCGCCAAGAGCCGCGGTGATGTGGTGCCCGCCTACGTGGGCGGCGCCGTCATGGATCAGGACTTCATCCAGACAGACGCCAACATCAATCCGGGCAACAGCGGCGGGCCGTTGGTGAACATTGAAGGCGAAGTCATCGGCATCAACAGCATGATTCGCGGCCTGCAAACCGGCATCGGCTTCGCCATCCCCAGCAACCTGGCCCGGGAGATTTCGGACCAGATCATCGCCGAGGGCAAATTCACCCGCGCCTGGCTGGGCGTGAGCATTCGGGGACTGCGAGACGACGCCGAGTTCCGGGAGTTGACGCCCGGCGTGACCGACGGTGTGGTGATCCGCGCCATTCTACCCGATAGTCCGGCGGCCAAATCAGACCTGCGCCCCACCGACATCATCACTAAGGTGGACGGTCGTGCCGTCGCCACTCCGCAGGAACTGCGCAATGAAATTCGCGGCAAGAAGGTGGGCCAGCCCATCACTTTGGACGTGTCCCGCGCGGGCAAGGCCCTTCAGCTAAAGGTCGAGCCGGGTGAATGGGTTGACGAAACCCCGGTGGTCGCCGCCGCCCCGACGGAGAAATCTCCGGAAGCAAATCCCGGCGCCAGTCTCGGGATGACGGTGGCGGCGATCAACAATGAACTCGTGAAGAAATTCAACGTCAAGCAGAAGGAGGGCGTCATCATCACGTCCGTGGATGAAAACAGCGCCGCGGCGCGCAAGGGCCTCCAGCCCGGGGACGTGATCACCGCCATCAACCATCGTCCCATTACCAGCTTGCGACAGTTTCAAAGCGCAATCAGGCGAGCCGATATCAAGAAGGGACTGCTGTTGAACCTGGTCCGGGGCGAAACCGCCCACTTCGAGGTCCTCAAGGATACCAGCAAGTAGCTGGCACGCCGCGATGGTTCCGCCCAAGCGACCGACAGCGTGTCAAGGCGGTCCTCACCGCTCCCAACGGGCGAGCGCCCGTCCCAACCAGAGATTGCAGTTTGGCGGGGCGTCGTTACTCTACGGCCATGCGTTTCATTGGCAGTGTTATTGAAAAATTGCAGCGGCATCCCAAGCGGATTGTCTTCCCGGAAGGTACCGAACCGCGGGTGTTGCAGGCGGCGCGACAGCTTCATGCGTTGCGGTTGGGCGCTCCCATTTTGCTGGGTGACCGCACCAAGGTGAAGGAAATCGCCGCCGATCTGAACATTTCGTTGGACGGCATCCGTATCATCAATCCCGCCGAGAGCGAGGACCTCGAGAGTTTCACGCGCCGGTTTGTGTCGTTGCGCCGCGAGAAGGGCCTCCAGACGGCGGAGGCGCGGGAAGCGATGCAGCATCCGAATTACTACGGCGCGATGATGGTGGCGATGCACCAGGCGGATGGATTGGTCGCGGGCACGAGCCACAGCACCGGCAGTGTGCTTCGGTCGCTGTTCCAGATCATCAAGGTGGCCCCGCAAGCCACCGTCGCGTCGAGTTGCATGGTGATGGAGGTGGAGGATTCCCGGTTTGGCGAGAACGGCGTGTTGTTCATGGCGGACTGCGGCGTGATCGCCGAACCAACGGTGGATCAACTGGCCGAGATCGCGTTGTCCACGGCGCAATTCGCGCGGCACTTGCTGAACACCCGCCCGCGGGTTGCCCTGCTGTCGTTTTCCACCAAGGGCACGGCCACGCATCCCTCCATCGGCAAGGTGCAGGCGGCCACGGCGTTGGCGCGGCAGCGGGCGGAGCAACGGTTGTTGGAGGCGGATTTCGACGGTGAACTCCAGGTGGATGCGGCGTTGGTGCCGGAAATCGCCGAGCGCAAACTGCCGGACAACCGCGTAGCCGGACGCGCCAACGTACTGATTTTCCCGGACCTGAACTCCGGCAACATCGCCAGCAAACTCGTGCGGCACATTGCCAAGGCCAATGCCTACGGCCAGATTCTCCTGGGATTGAACCGGCCGGCCGCCGATGTTTCGCGCGGCTCGAACGCGCACGATATCCTCGGCGTGGCGGCCATCGTGGGTTTGCAGGCCATCAATTACAATCTGCTCTATCCCGGTGCCGGTCAGGAATTGCCCGGGGAATGAGAGCGGGAACGCGTGGCACAATAGAGTCCGGGCGAATCTTCCACACGCCGAAGCTGCTTTTTGATTTGAAGTGAACACCACGACTCCCCGTGTCTTTATTGCCGCCACGCGCCAGAACGATGGCAAGACGACCACTTCGCTGGGATTGATTGCGGCCCTCCAGCAACACTTCCCGCGCATTGGCTACATCAAACCCGTCGGACAACGGTTCGTCGAAATCGAGGAGCAGAAGATTGACGAGGATTCCGTGCTGATGGACGCCGTGTACCGACTCAACTGTCCCTTGGTGGATATGAGTCCCATCGCGGTGGAACCCGACTTCACGCGCAAGTATTTGCTGGCCGCCAATAACGAGGCGCTCGTGCGGCGCATCCAGACCGCCTTCGACCGCGTGGCGTGGGAGAAGGAATTCGTCCTGTGCGAAGGCTCCGGTCATGCGGGCGTGGGTTCGGTTTTTGATCTGTCGAACGCGCAAGTGGCGAAAATCCTGGGCTGCAAAGTAGTCATTGTCACGCAGGGCGGCATTGGGAAACCGATTGATGAAGTTGCACTGAATCAGGCATTGTTCGAGAAGGAAGGCGTGCAGGTCATCGGCGTGATCCTCAACAAGGTGCATGGTGACAAGGTGGACTACATTTCCGATTTCGCGCGGCGCGGGTTGCGGCGCAAAGGCCTGGAATTACTGGGGGTGATTCCGCATCAGCGGGTCTTGGCCAATCCCACGGTGGGTTTGGTTTGCGAGGAGTTGGAGGCTGACTTGCTCAATCATCCGCCCACACTGGATGAACTGGTGGATGATGTGGTGGTGGGTGCGATGGGCGCGCAGAACGCCATGCGTTTCTTCAAGCGCGGCGTGCTGCTGATCACGCCCGGCGACCGCGAAGACATCGTGCTGGCCGCTGGCACGGGCCTTGAAGCAGACAGTCCGCACAAGATGGCGGGCATCGTATTGACGGGCGGACTTCGTCCCAGCGAGGGCGTGCTCAAGGTGATTCGCACCATGCCGATCCCGGTGTTGCTGGCGCTGGAGGACAGTTATCAGGTGGCATCCAAAGTCCACGATCTCACGGTGAAGACCCGCCCAAACGATGCCCAGAAGATTTCGCTGATCCGTGACATTGTAGCCAAAAATGTGAACGTAGAAAGAATTCTGGAGGCCACCTAACATGCCCATTCCCCCGCCGGTCAATAGCGCCCTGCGCAATCTACCGACCTATCAACCGGGCCGTCCCATCGAGGAAGTGGCGCGTGAACTGAATCTGCCCGCGGCTGAAGTTATCAAGCTGGCATCCAACGAGAATCCGCTCGGGCCTTCGCCGGCGGCACTCGCCGCGATGCAACGCGCGCTGGCCCACATTCATCTGTACCCGGATGGTAACGCATTTTACCTAAAGCAGCGGCTGGCCGAGAAGCTGGAGTTGCCGGTGGCCAATCTGATCCTCGGCAACGGCTCGAATGAAATCATCGAGTTTGTCGGCCATGCTTACATGGAGCCGGGCGTGGACGTGGTGGTGTCGCAGTATTGCTTTGCCGTTTATCCACTGGTGACACAGTTGTTCGGCGCGAATCTGGTGACGGTACCGGCCAGGGATTTCGGCCACGACCTCCCGGCGATGCTGAATGCCATCACGCCGGCAACACGCGTGGTGTTTGTGGCGAATCCGAACAACCCAACGGGCACGGTAGCGGCGAAGGCGGAGTTGGAGGAATTTGTCCGGCAGATTCCGCCCGAAGTGCTGCTGGTCCTGGATGAGGCTTACATTGAATTCCTGGAGTCGCCGGCGGATCTTCGGACCGCGATCCGCGACGGCACCCAACCGAATCTGCTGTTGATGCGGACCTTCTCGAAAATCTACGGCCTGGCCGGACTGCGGCTGGGTTATGGGATTGGGCATCCCGAGCTCATTGCGACGCTGGAAAAGGTCCGCCAGCCGTTCAACCTCAACTCGCTGGCGCAAGCCGCGGCACTCGCCGCCTTGGACGATACCGAGCACATGCGCCGGACGCGCGAGAACAACGCGCGCGGCCTCCAGTTCTTCAGCGCTGCCTTTCAACAGATGCAGCTCACTTACATCCCGTCCGCAGGCAACTTCATTCTGGTGCGGGTGGGCGCGGGCCAGCGCGTATTCGACGCGATGCAACGGCAGGGCGTGATCGTGCGGCCTATGGGTGGGTATCAATTGCCGGAATGGATCCGCATCTCCATCGGCACTCCCGCGGAGAACCTGCGGTGCGTGGCTGCGTTGAAACAAGCCGCCAAGCAGGGTTGAAGGAGTCGAGCCGCCGGATGGCGAATCACTCTTATATTCAGAGCGACCTTATGGCGTCGCCGAACGGCCGGTTTTGGCCGAGAACCCATGCCGTGAGCTGGCGCCACCGGCAGTTGAGTATCTCCCGGTCGCGAAGTTCCGCCGTAGC
>JAANMU010000460.1_pt1 | contig 49288 bp, 32 predicted proteins | sample 7279701 | NCBI WGS metagenome assembly JAANMU01 (sample SAMN14094539, study PRJNA606508) | bioreactor metagenome | isolation source: A lab-scale SPAN reactor treating ammonium-rich wastewater day 57 | place: Ireland: Galway | collected 2017-03-13
AGGCACGCCTCCCGCTGAATCCCTCAATCCACCAGCCGCGCGCCCCGCATGAACAGTGGCCCAGCCCCACCATGCCCTGGTCGCCGGTCTGGTAGCGGAGCAGCGGAAAGGCGGACTCTCGCAACCGCGTAACCACCAGCTCGCCCGCGACGCTTTCAACGAACATGTCCGGAGCCATTACGTGAAAGCGCCCCGCCTCGCGCAGGCACTCAAAGGCGATGGGGCCGGATTCGGTGGTGGCGTAGTAGTTCAGCAGTGGCGCCGCAAATCCCCCACGCACATCCGGAGGCAGGTATTGAGAACTCGATAGCCAGAGCACCACGCCGGGCAGAGCAACGCTCCGCGCGGCATGAAGTCCCGCGGGATCCGTGAAGACGACGGAAGGCATGAACTCGGCCAGGCGTTCCAGCGGGCGCTCTTGCACCAGCGAAATGCGGCGCAGCTCGCCGTCGTGAAACAGCGGAAGGCTCGCCTCGTACTCAAGGCCACCGGGCAGCGAATCGAGAAGGGCCACGCGCGGGGCCGCCTCGAGGCCCAGCCACCGCATCCAGAATCGCAGGCAGGCCCACATGTGTACCTGGTCAAAGCCATCCTTGAGCACACGCAATGGCTCGCCCGTGCTGCCGGAAGAAAGCACCGCGCAAAGCTCGTTCTGTCCGGCCTCGACGCTCAACATCCGGGTCCAGTGCTGTGCCAGCGTGGAGCGCGGCAGGAGGGGCAGCGAGGCAAGGTCTTCCATGCCCCGCGCGTCAAAGCGACCAAAGCCGCGTTTCGTGAACAGGTCCTGGTAGTAGGGAACGTTCCAGCACTGGGCGAAGAGCGAGCGCAGGCGCCGGTCCAGCTCGGTCTGGAGCGATTCAGGCGCGGCACAGGCAAAGCGCAACAGGTCGTCGGCGCATCGCCTTACGCGTGGCAGGTGCCGCCTTTGCACGTCGTAGTCACGGCGGATTCGGGCCGGGGGCGCAAGGGGCTGCATGCTCACTCCCGCCAGCCGCGAGCCGCGGCTTCACGTTCCGCTGCCTCACGCGCGATACGCTCGGCCTCCAGCCGCTTGGCCCTTTCCTGGGCCCGGGCCTGCTCGGCGCGCCGGTATTCATCGAGAGTCTTGCGGTAGTCGAGAGATTCGACGCGACGGCGCGACGCTTCCGCTGATTCGCCTTCAATGGATCCGCCCACGACGCTGATCCACTTGCGCAGAAACTCCTCCTCGCGAAAGGCATTGCCGCGGACCATCTCGGCAGTCAGGGGTTCGACCTGCTTGAAAAACTCGTCCAGCACGTCTGCGCCTGTAGCGGCGCCGGCCGCCAGCGTCTTCACGGATTGCGTACGCAGAGACGAATACATCAGGCAGTGGGCCAGCATGGCGACCTGCTCGGGCCAGAGCCCGCGGCGCATGTGCATCCACGCTTCCCAGGTTGGGTCCGTGGCCGGCTTGCGGCCCGCCAGGCGGAACACATCGTTGATCACGGCAATGGCCAGATCAGGGGGCACCGGCGGCTGGGCCGTGGCCGCCTGAAGTTCCCTGCGAATGTCGCTGAGCGCAAAGGCCATGGACGCAGCTTCCCACTTCAACGCCGCGCGCGCGCCAGCGGCGCCAGCAGTTGCAGCAGCTTCTCTCCGTAGCGCCGGGCGCGGCTTTGCCCGACGCGCGGATGAGCCGCCAGCTCTGCCACATCGCGCGGCGGGTTCTGAATCAACTCGAACATCACAGGCGTCGGCAGCACGGCCTGCAGGCCGAGGCCGCGGGAAGCGGCCTCCTTCTCGCGCCAGCCCTTGAGCTTGCCCAGAGCGTCGCGCTGGCGCGGATCCAGGCGCTTGGCGTCATCGCCGGTTGTTCGCGGCTTGAAGGGTGCCCGCAGCGGGGCAGGCTCGCTCAGGCCGCGGCGGATGACGGCCAGCATCTCTTCGGCATGCTCCGAGAGCCAACGGCCTACGCCGCTTCGGCGCGCAAGCTCGGCCACATCCCGCGGCGGATCCTTGGCCAGATCCAGCAGCGTTCCGTCGCTGATCACGCGGAAGGGCGCGCGGTTGAGACTGCGGGCCAGCCCATCGCGCCAGGCATAGAGCGCCTTGAGCGCCCCGCGCCTTGACGCGTCAAGCTCTTCGTGGGCGCGGATCCGCCGGAAACGCTCCGGGTCGAACTCGCGCTCGCGCGGCACGCTCTGCACCAGCGCGCGGCATTCGAGCTCGTATTCTTCGTAGATGTCGCGGTCGCGCAACTCGCCTTCAATGCGATCGTGTATCTCGAACAGGTGGCGCGTGTCGTTGATCAGGTAGTCAATGTGCTGCTGCAGAATAGGCCTCTGACCCCAGTCATGGCGCTGAAGGTCCTTGGGCAGTCTGAGGCCGAGAAACGCCTCGGCCAGGGAGGCAAGGCTGGTCTGGGGATAGTTGAGCAATGTGCAGGCCAGCGCCGTATCCTGGATCCATCCGAATTCGAGGCGGTAGCCGCGCTTGAGCGCCAGCACGTCGTTGTTGGCACTGTGCATCAGCAGCGGGCGGTCCCGGCGTTCGACGAGGCTTTGCAGCTCGCGGCCGGCCTCGCCCAGCGCCAGCGTGTCAAAGATGTAGTTCTCGCGCGGGCTGGAGACCGTGACGATGCACAGGCGCTCTTCGTAGTGGTAGAAGCTGTCGCTCTCGATATCCAACGCCAGGCGCTTTTCGGCCTCGAGTTCGGACAGCGCCTGGTTGAGCTGCGCCTGCGTTGTGATCATCTTCGCGCTCAACCCTGACCTCCCGCGCGATAGTCGCCGCTCTTGCCGCCGGACTTTGCAAGCAGCCTTACGGGTCCCACCTGCATACCCTTCTCCAGAGCCTTGGCCATGTCGTAAACCGTCAGGGCTGCCACGCTGGCCGCCGTCAGGGCCTCCATTTCAACGCCGGTGCGGTCCAACGCCTTCACCGTGGCCAGAATGCGCACGCCGTCGCGCCCGCCCCCTTTGGCTTCGAGCAGCTCAAAATCAAGGCCAATGCCCGTGATGCGCAGGGGGTGGCAGAGCGGGATCAGATCATGGGTACGCTTGGCGGCCTGGATGCCGGCGATGCGGGCCGCGGAAAGCACGTCGCCCTTGGGCACTTTGCCGTCGCGGATGGCGTTGAAAGTCTCGCGCCGCATCAACACAAATGCCTCGGCTGTTGCCTCACGGCGCGTGACATCTTTGTCGCCCACGTCCACCATGCGTGCGCGCCCTCGCGCGTCGAGATGGGTGAGACCCTGAGCTTTACGGCTGCGTCTGGCGGCCATGGAATCCTCTATCAGCATCATACCGGAAGTGTTGCCGCGCCGTGCAGCCCATTTGCAGCCGCCCGCGATTCACCGGCCTGCGCCGCTTTTGAAAGCTGGATCACAGTCCAAAGATGTGAGAGCAGCATGCAGCGCTGTCGACCCATGGCCCACACCCTCAAGCAGGGATCCAAGATCAGCCGTCCCAAAGCAGACCCCGCGGGCGCCGCAGGATCAGGGGCTACTTGCCGCCCTTGGCTTTGGCCTTGACGGGGCGGGTCAGAGCAAAGCTTTTGACGGCGTCCAGCAGCGGCTTGTGTTCGTCCTCGGCACAATCTCCCGGCCTCCAGGAAGCCGATACCGAGTAAGCCGCCCCGCGCTCCAGCACGAGGAGTTGCACGACCTTTGTGAGTTTTCCGACCTGCTGATATTCGTACTCGAGCATCACGCCCTTGCGCCCGCTGCACTCGTGATCCTTGCGCGAAGTAATCGTGCGCTTAGCGCGCTCATGGCCCTTGACCACCTGATCGACGTGCTTGGCGATGTCTGCGTCAAACGGAGTCGATGCAATGACGGCAAAGGTGCCTTTGGAAGGCCCATCGGAGCCCAGAGAGCGGACCTGGAGGATCGCGTTCTCGGGCCCGGTCTTGGGGCCCTTGAATCCCGCCAGATCGATGGAGAAGCCAAAGACTTCATCGCTGTGAAGTGTGGCCGGAGGCTTGGCGGGAGCCGCTTTAGATGACGTCAGGGCAAATGACTTGATCGCCGCAGAGAACTTCTTCTCGCAGTCGGCCAGATCATCGCCGCTGCACATCCCGCTCAGGGACCAGAAATACTGCCCGTCGCTTTGCGGAATTGTGCATGCGTGAAAGATGGTCGTAGGCCCTTCGGCATCGGCGTCATACACGCGCCACTTGGCCTTCAAGCCGGCGAGCGTGATGTCCTTGGCCTCCCGCTGCTTGGCGTCAAATGCGGTATAACCAAGTTCCGTGGCCTCGAGGTAAGCATCAAAGCCCGAGGGCCGGCTCAGGTATTCCACTTCAAGGAACGGCCCGGGTTGTTTGTCCAGGAACGCCGTCAAAAGCGTGCCGCCTGAATTGAGGGGGCTCTCTTTCAGGCCTTTGGCGTTGAACTTGAATCCGCACGCCGCGTCTTCAATCCATTGCGGCGCAGGTTCCTCCGCACGAATCGCGACACTGGCCACCCACAGCAGAACAAAGGCAGCACCGACACGACCGAACAGGTTCATGGGCTGAGTCTCCGTCAGATGAGTGCCACCACTTCGCGCACGCACTTCTCGATCCCCTCGGCCACGTGGGCGATGCTGGGCCCGAGCATGTAAGCCGGCGTGCTGACTATCTTGTTCTTCTTGTCGATGACAAACTCGCGCACCGCGCAGCCCTCATGCCTGGCGCCGCAAGCTTCGATGTTCCTGGCCGTGCCCTCGTCGTTACCGATGGTTAGCAGCGGATGGGCCGTCTTGCCCAGCGCGGCCGCGATGATGCCCGGCGCGATGCAGATGGCGCCGATGGGCTTGCCCCTGGCATGGGCCTCCTTCACGAGGCGAGCTACATCCTTGTTCACCTGAGCTTTGGGGCCGTCTTTGCCGAACGTGGAGAGGTTGGTGGCGGCGCCATAGCCGCCGGGCAGGATCAGGGCGTCGAAATCGTCGACAGTGACCTTGGCAGCGTCTTTGATATCGCCGCGCGCGATGCGGGCGCTTTCAACGAGCACGTTGCGCCTTTCCTTGACCTCTTGTCCTGTCAGGTGATTGACCACCCGGGCCTGGTCGATGTCCGGCGCCATGCAGAGGACTTTGCAGCCAAGCTTGTCCAGCGTCAGCAGCGTGAGCACGCTCTCGTGAATCTCGGCCCCATCCTTGAAACCGCAGCCGGAAAGTATGACACCTACGCGATGGGGCATGGGGCTCGCTCCAATGAAGGGTTCCAAATGGCGAATGTCGAACGGCCAGGCGGCACCATTCGACATTCGCAATTCGACCTTCGCAATTGTCAGCTAGATATCTTCACGGTGCGCGATCGTGAGCACTTCCTCGATCGTGGTTTTGCCGTCGAGCACCTTGCGCACGCCGTCATCCATCAGCGAACTCATGCCGTTCTGCCTGGCTTCGGCGCGGATCTTGAGGCTTGAGGCCTTCTGGAACGTCAGCTCGCGCACGACCGGGTTCATTTCAAGCAGCTCGTAGACACCCATGCGGCCGCGATAGCCCACGTTCTTGCACTCCTTGCAGCCCACAGGACCCATCAACTGCTTGCCGCGGATGCTCTCTGGCTTGAGCCCGACCATCTTGAGTTCGGCATCGCTGGGCACGTACGGCTTCTTGCAGTGCTGGCAAAGCGTGCGCACCAGTCGCTGGGCCAAAATGGCCTGCACGGCGCTGGCCACAAGGAAGGGCTTGACACCCATGTCGATGAGGCGGGTAAGCGAGCCCGGCGCGTCGTTGGTGTGCAGCGTGCTGAACACCAAGTGGCCGGTGAGGGCCGCCTGGATGGCGATTTCGGCCGTCTCCTGGTCGCGGATTTCGCCCACCAGAATGATGTTGGGCGCCTGACGCAGCATGGCGCGCAAAATGCGTGCAAACGAGAGCTCGATCGTGTGGTTGACCTGGCTCTGGTTGATGCCGGAGAGGTTATATTCCACGGGGTCTTCCGCCGTGATGATCTTGACGTCCGGGCGGTTGAGCGCCTGGAGGGCGGCGTAAAGCGTGGTGGTCTTGCCCGAACCCGTGGGCCCTGTCACCAGGAAGATGCCGTTGGGCCGCTTGAGAATTCGTTGGAAGCGGTCGAAGTCGCTGGTGTGCATGCCCAGCACTTCGAGTCCCACCAGGTTCTTGGCCTTGTCGAGAATACGCATGACCACGCTCTCGCCCCAGGAGCAGGGCAGGGCGCTCACGCGCAGATCGATGTCGCGACCGTCAACCTTGGTCTTGATGCGGCCGTCCTGCGGCTTACGTTTCTCGGCGATGTCCATCTTGGACAGAATCTTGATGCGCTGGATCAGCGGGCCCTGCAGACGCTTGGGCGGCGCCTCGATTTCGACGCAGTTGCCGTCGATGCGATAGCGGATGCGCAGCTTTTCTTCCATGGGCTCGACGTGAATATCCGACGCGCGCTGCTTGATGGCATCGGTGATCAGCACCTGCACGAGTTGCGAGACGTAACCCTCTTCGTCCTCGGTGGCCAGTTCTTCAGCACCGATGTCCTTGTAGCTGACGTCGTCCTTGCCATCCTTGATCTGCTCGCCGATGCCGCCGATGCCATAGTAAGTCTTCATGGCCCCGGTGACGTCGGCCTTGGGCGCCATGACCCAGTCCACCTCGTGCCCGAGGATGAAGCGCAGGTTGTCCAGCGCGTAGAACTCCAGCACGCGATGGGTGGCCACCGTCAGGGTGCGGCCCTTCTTCATCACCGGGATGATCTCGTGCTCCTTGACGATCTCCGCGCTGACGAGCCCCGTAATCTCCGGCTTCAGCTCATACTTGGACAAGGGCAGGAACTTCACTCCCTGCTGCTTGGCCAGCGCCTGCGCCACCTTCGTGTCGTCAAGGTAGCCAAGCTCCTGCATGGCCTCGCCCAGCAGCATGGCCTTTTCCTTGGCGGCCTTGAGACCCTCCTTGACCTGCTCCACCGAGGCAAACTTCAAGCCCACGAGGATCTTGCCCAGCGGCATCTTCTTGGTGTCAGTGACCATGGAACTCCCAGAGGCGCGGCGAATGTGAACAACTTCAAGCGCGCGTGGCGCGCTGCTTGCCCTGACTTTCCCGAAAGCAAAAAGCTATCGCATGGCCGCCATTTGTCAACTTCCCGGCCCATGTGGCACTTGAAGTTAGGGCGCGCCGGGCCGAATTGGCCTGAGATTTTCCTTACATGCCCGTTTACAGGCCGGCGCGAGTCGCTTAGATATCCTGCGACTTACAAGGAGCAAGCCATCGACACACTGGAACAGGCCCGCCTTGCCTTCGAGGCGTGCATCGACAAGAAGGGGCAGGACATCCGCCTGCTGGGCGTGGGCGACCTCACGATTGTAGCCGAGTATTTCGTGATCTGCACCGCCCTCAGCCCGCAGCAGGCAAGCGGCATCGCTGAAGCCATCCGCCACTCCCTGAAAGAAAAGTGCAGCCGCTTGCCACTGGCCATCGAAGGCGGCGACTCCGGCTGGTGGGTGCTGGTGGATTACGGTGATTTCATCTGCCACATATTTCTTGAAGAAGCGCGGCAGTACTACGCCATTGAACAGACCTGGGCCGACGCCAAGGAACTGGCCAAGTTTGACGGTCGCCTGCTGCGCAAAGCCGAGTAGGCAAGCTCAGCGGCCTTCGCGCTTGCCCGGGGCAATGGCCGGCGGACGGCGCGAGCCCTCGGACTCACGATCTTCCGGCTTCCCTGGTTTGCGGCTCTTCTCGAACTGGCGGCCGAGTTCGCGCACGGCGGGCTTGAACTTCTCCATGGGGATGTTGCTGATCGCATCGCGCAGCTTGGCGCGCAGTTCCTGGCGCCGCTCGACACTCACTTCCGGCGCAAAACGCTCAACCAGGTCGTCGAGGGTCGAGATGTCCCGAACCAACTGGGCCAGCTCGCGCCGCGCCTCGCCGTCTCCCATGCCCGCGCGGGCCTCGAGTTCGCCGTGGCGCGGATGGGCTTCGGCCAGCTTCTGCACGCGCTCTCGCTTGGCCTGCAGATACATCGTGCGCAGCTTCATCTGACGCTGGGCCCCCGCGAGCCGATCAAGCTCTACACGCTCCGCATCTCCCAGGGTGCGCGCAAAGCGCTGAACCCGCAGGTCAAACAGCTTGCGGTTCAGCTCCCGCATACGGCGTTCCGCCGGCAGATTCTTGAGCGTCTCAAAACCTTTGGGGTCGCCGCGGCGCAGCTGCTCCAGGTCGCTCAAGAGCATGTGCATGCGCATGCGCACAACAAAAGGCAGCTTCTGCAGCGTGCCCAGGTTGCGGCTTTCGCCCTCAGAGAAGGCCAGACCGGTGCCGCGCATGCGCTCAATCAGTTCCTTCTGGCGCGCTACCGGCAGCTTCTTGAACGCGCGCATGCGGCGCTGGAGCACTTCCTGCCGCTGCAGCGGCAGTGACTGAAACCACTGACGCAATTCCCCGGCTTCGGCCTCCGTGACCTTGGCTGAGTCGCTGACATCGGCCAGGGCCGGCGTAAACGCAAAGGCCGCCAGCAGGGCGCAAAGCCCCAGCCCTTTGAGAAGCACCATGGTCAGTTCACGCAGCATGGCTAGTCCTTGCCGGGATCCAGTTCGCTGAGCATCTCGAAGTCTTCCAGCAGGCGGGCATCATCGGCGTCTTCCAGGCGGCCCAGGGCCTCCAGCCGCGGGTCGTCCATGATCTTGAGCAGTTTCAACTGTTCGGGCTTGAGGTCCTCGACCCGGGGGACTGCTTCAGGCTCGACCACCACCAATCCCATCAGCGGATCGAGTTCAGGCATCTCGCCCTCATCTGGAATCTGGGCCTGCTCCGATCCGGGAGTGTTGGGAGCCTGCGGGCTCGGCGGGGTAAAGTAGACAACACCCAGCGCAATAATGACCGCGGCGGCCACGGGCCCCAGAACCCTGAGCCAGAACCGGCCCCGACCACCCGCCAGACCCTCCTGCTCCAGCTTCTCCTGCTGGAAACGGGTCCAGAAACGGCCTTCGAGACCTTGGGGCAACTCTGGAAACTCGTAAAGTTCCAGAAGGGCGTCCAGGGCTTCCTCCCGGCGCAGGGCCTCCATGATCAAAGGGTCACGTCGCGCCGCAGCAAGCAGGGCTGCCGCCCGCTCCTCGGACAGACGGCCCGCGGCGAATTCCGCGATGTCATCCAGAAACGCCTGGCGCTGCGGGTCTATAGGATTGTTCAGATCGTCGCTCATATTTGCCGCCTTTGGGGCGCACTGAACGGTTAAACACAGACGGCCGCAAGAGGTTGCGGCATTTTTTGGAAGAATCAGCCTTGGACTCGTCCGACCAGTCTTCGCGCAGCTTGCCCAGAGTGCTTTGGGCGCTGCTGTTCCTGCTTCTCTTGGGGGCGGGCCTGGCCATCTTTGTCGCGTCTCGCGATCCTCGAACAGATGCACGCCCCGACTCGCCGGCTGAGCGGCAGGAGGCAGGGACCTCCATTCCTCGGGTCAAATCGGGGCAGGGCCCCCCACCCCCGGCAGACTCCCCCCCTGAAGTCAAGCCACCCGTGCCTGCCGCCGAAACGCTGCCCCCGCCAGAGCTTCCTCCCCTGACGCCCTTTCGCCGCCTGGTGCTGGAGGCGGACACCGTATCCCAGCTTCTGGCCCTGGATGAGCCGGGCTATGCGGGCCCAGACGTCCGCGTGCTGCACGCCATGCTGTCCGGTATCCATTCCGAATTCGGCAAGTACTCTGAGCAGCGCCTGGCCGGGCCCCTTTCGCTTCACGAACGGCAGAACCTCCGCATCGCGGCCAGGCAGGCCTTCAAGAACCCCGACGTGGACTCCACGTCTTACCGCATGGACCGCGCCCCGCGTGTGCAGCTGTGGCTGCGCGAAGGAGCCAAGCTGCCCGCAGCCGAGGTTCGCGCACTGCCCGATGAAGTCCCCCACCGCAGACGCCTGCAGGAAGAGGTTTCCGTCGAGACTGTCACGCTCTGGTTGGAAGCCATCGAGTCGGAATTCGGCGTCACGGACTTCGGAGCGGGCACTCGCCGCCTTCCCCTGGACATCGTGGTGTTCGACAGCCAGCCCGCCTATCTGCAGTTCGCCCAGGACCGCCTTACACTCAAGCCCCGCAAGTGGTCCGCGGGCTTCTACTCCGCCGGCTGGGACGTGATTTGCGCCCCGACACTCGAAAGCACTTCCTTTGCCGAGGTGCTGCGCCATGAAATGTTCCACGCCGTTCAGGCCCACCTCGCCCACGGAAGCCTGGGAGTTCCCTGGTTTGCGGAGGGCACAGCAGAGTGGCTGGACAAAGCTCCTCCCAAGGCGGGCACGCCGGCGACCCACAGCGGCTTTGCTGCCGCCGCGCGCGGCCACCTTCGCTACCTGCTGGAGCAGGGGCTCGCCTTCGAGCTGGCGAAGTTCCTGGCCCTTGACCTCGCCGCGTTCTACAGCGAACCGGAGCTGAACTATCTGATCGCCTATTGCTTTGTTGACTTCCTGCGCGCCAAGGAAGATCTGCGCAAGGTCTACTTTGACTTCTGGGCCCTGATGAAGGACGGCATGGCGCCCGCAGACGCGTTCTATCGCAGCTTTGGCGCCCTTGACTTGCCGGACGTTCAGCGCCGCTTTCTGGCCTGGCTGCGGGAAATCCCCCTCCAGCAGACTCCCGTTCGTTTCACCCACGACGCCCCGGTGGATTTCAAGGACTTGCCACTGCCACCCACGCTGGGAGGCACCCCCGCCGCCGGCAAGTCCGGCGAAATCGGCGCGGGCTGGTTTCAGGCCATCGGCAAACTCAAGGAGGCCGGATTCGCCTCGGCCGGCGCTCCCGGGTTCATCAAGGGCGACTACGACCTGCTGATCGTCGCCTGCGACAACAGCGAGTCCATGGGGCGCCCCCTCAATGAAGCCACCTTCGACTTTGAGGCCTTCCGCCGCTGGCTGTTCTCCGTGCGTTTTGCCGGCACGATCAAGTTGACCCGGGCAAGCGCCGGGGGCGAAAGCGACGAGGAGGTTCCGCCCGTCATTCTCATCTCGCTGGTCGAAAGCGTCATTACCGACCGCCTGGACGACTTCGTGGCCGCCACCGGCATCAAGGTGGGCAAGGAACTTCAGAAACAGATCAACACAGGTTGGGAGCAGTTCTACCTCACCACCGAGCTTCTCAAGTCGGAGCCCCGTCGCGCCCTTTGCCAATACGCCGCAGAAAGCGTCGCCTGGTACTGGGGAGTGCGGCAGGATCGAGCTGGCGTGGTGTTCATCGACTTCAACACCGGCCGCGCCATCGAGAAGGAGAACAATCAGTTCCGGGGCGACGCCATCAAGAGCAGTTCAAGCCCCCTGGCCCGCCTGTTCGCCAAGACGGCCTCCCGCCAGTCCCCCGTGGGCAGCGATGGTGCCGACACAGACTGGTGGCTGGGGCTTTCGGGCATCACGGAAAATGGTGGCGACGTGCTCGGCAAGCGCGCTGCCATCATGTTCTTCACGGACGGTGCCTGCAGCGCGGGGGAATTCGGACAGGTAGAAACCGCACGCGACGATGTGCGCTACCAGATGGATATGGCCCGCCTGGCCGAGCGCTTTGGTGAATACTGGCGAGGGGCAGCCCTCGACGCGGCGGGCCGTGAGAGCGTACTGCAACTGTTCTGCCTGCCCGGGGCCCAGGGGCAGGGCTTGGACGAACTGCTCAAGACCGTGCCCCAGGCGCGCCTGGACGACTGGACCACCCGCTTCAAGAAGTAGCGGCGCGCTGCCTGGCTCCACTGCAGCCAAAGGACCCGCGCCACGACAACGCGACGGTCGCCTGCCATTTCCTTACATCTTAGGCCATGGCGACGCCCGGCGTTCGTCGCTAGGCTGACCCTTCAAGATTCTGTAAAGACCCGGCGCCGCTTCCCGGGCCGGATCGGGCTTTTGGGAGCAACATGTCCGCCATTGAATTCAAAGCGCCGGGACCCGGCGTCTGGGAACTCGAGCAGACTCACTTCGGCAAACCTGCCACGCGCTATGTGGGCGAGATCTTTCCGCCGTTTCTGTCCAAGGGTTTCAGCGAGGGCACCAAACGCTACGGGTTGCTGCTCGACACGCTCAAGATGCGCACGGTCAACGATTTCATTTACGGCAAGTTCTGCCCTGTGGGCGCGCCCGATGGCGCCAAGGGCCCGCCGCCGAAGTTCATGTTCAAACTCATTACCTGGCTGCACCCCGAAATCCGCCGCCGCATCAAGACCGGCCCGATGGTCTTCGAGAAGAAACTCTGGCGCGAAGACATGAAACGCTGGGACGAGCACTACAAGCCCGACTCCATCGCGCGCAACAGCAGGCTCCAGAAAGCTGACATCGCCAGACTGTCCGACGCTGACTTCCTCAAGTATCTCGTAGAAATCCGCGACAACGCATGCGAGATGATCTATCGGCACCACATTTTCACGATTCCTAGTTCCTTTCCTGTCGGCCACTTCCTCGCGCAAACCAGAAGCTGGACCGGGCTTTCCTCGGGCGAAATCCTCGGCCTGCTCAAGGGCGCGGCACCCATTTCACGCGGCATTGCCGCGCGAGAGTTCGAGGGGGTGCAGGCGGCGCTGGCCGATGCGGGCATCAAGGCCGACGCCTATCGCGGCAAGCCGGGCCACGAAGTGCTCGAAGAGCTGAAATCGAAGAACGGCGTGGGCGATGCGCTGCAACAGTTTCTTGACGTGGTTGGCTACCGCCTCGTATCGGGCTATGACATCAGCGAAAAGTACGCGCTCGAAATGCCGGACATGCTTTTGAAAACCATCTTCGACGGCGCCGCCGACAAGCAGAACCGCAAGGCCGAGTTCGAGAAGAGTCGCGATGCGTTGCGCGCCAAGGTGCCGGAAAGCAGCCGCGCCAAGTTTGATGAGCTGCTCGAGGAAGCGCGCTTCATCCACCGCCTGCGCGACGAGCGCGGCATGTTCAACGACCTCTGGGGCACGGGCCTTGTGCGCCGCGCCGTACTGGAAGCCGGCCGCCGGTTGAAGGAAAGCGGCGTGCTGCCCAATGCATCGCTTGCCATCAACGCCAGCCACGACGAACTGGTGGCCCTGCTCAAGGGCGAAAAGAGCCCAAGCGTCGAGGAGTTGACGCGCCGCCAGGCATGGCGCGATACCAAGACCATCTCTGACGCGCCTCCGTTTCTGGGCGGTACCCCTTCGGGCCCGCCGCCAGTGGAGTGGCTGCCACAGAAAGCGCGGGCCAATGCGATGGCGGTGGACACGATCATCCGCGAGATCTTTGACGTCTCGACCAAGAAGGCGGCGGCAAAGACTGTGGAGGGTATTGCCGTGCACCCCGGTGTCTATGAAGGCACGGTGCGCATCGTGAGCGGACCGGCAGACTTTGACAGGTTGCAGCAGGGCGATGTGCTCGTCGCGCGCAACACCGGCCCGGCTTTCAACGTGGTGCTGCCCCTGTTGGGAGCGATCGTGACCGACCGCGGCGGGCAACTCTCGCACGCGGCGATTGTAGCGCGCGAGTACGGCATCCCCGCGGTGGTCGGCACACGCGACGCCACCACCACCTTCCCCGATGGCGCGCGCGTGCGCGTCAACGGCGACAAGGGCCTCGTGGAGCTGCTCTCGTGAAACCGGCGCGGCTGATCGATGCCCACGATGAAGCGCACTTCGGCGGTAAGGCCTCCAAGCTTGCGCATTCGCTCAAGGCGGGATTGCCCGTGCCGCCGGGCATTGCGCTTGGCACTTCGCACGTTGAGGCCTTGGCGCAATCGCACAAAGAAGCGCTGCATCACCTGCGTGAGGATTTCAGGGCACTGGGCGGGCCCTGCGCGGTGCGTTCATCGGCGATTGGCGAAGATTCCGAGGGCGCCAGTTTCGCAGGCCAGCATTTGACGCTGCTCAACATTCGTGACCCTGACGAAGTGGCGCATGCCGTGCTCAAGGTTCGCTCCTCGGCGCACACGGAATCCGCGCGCGCCTATCGCCGCAAGCAGGGCCTCGACGAAACTCCGCGCGTGGCCGTGGTGGTCCAGCGCATGATTGAGCCGCATTGCGCGGGCGTGATGTTCACCAGGCACCCGATCACAGGCGAGAACCAGCGCGTCATTGAGGCCGCGTGGGGCTTGGGCGAGTCTGTCGTGGCCGGTCTTGTCGTGCCGGACAACTACACGCTCTCCGCCGATGGCAAGACACTCAGACGCCAGATCGGGACCAAGGATCTTGCGCTGCGCAGCAATCCAGCGGGCGGCACCGTCGAAGAAACCGTAGCCGAGCATCTGGTCGAGGCGGCCTGCCTGCATGATAAGCATCTGGCGCAGTTGCATGATCTCGCCACAAAGTGCGAGAAGCACTTCGGGCGCGGCCTGGATATCGAGTGGGCCATTGCGCAGGACAAGTTGTACCTGCTGCAATGCCGCGCCATGACGCGCAACCGCTGAATTGGTGAATGCGATATCTCATGAGCAGCCTCATGCGCAATTTGGATGAAATCGGAATCCGACAACGTCCAAGCGTTGCATCTCGCGCCGCGCCAACCGATCTGGAGATCGCCGAGTTTGAGCGAGCCTTCTCCCTGCAACTTCCTGCTGGCTACGTCAGTTTCCTGCGTTACTGCAATGGCGCGCACCCCCGCCTGGAGTTCTGTCCATTGGGCGCAAGTGATTCGAACTGGGGCGTATGCGCCGGCATTTTCTATTTCTTGAATTCCTCGGAGAAAGACCAGACCGAGAACCTTTGGTACGAGTCCGAACTCCACAAGGCTTTGCTCGGCGATGGGCTTGTCCCAATCGCTGACGACGGATGCGGCAACCTAATCGTTCTGGATTGCGGGGAGAGCCCGCCATCCGTGAAGACGCTCATTGATGACGCTGCCAGCAACGGACTCACGCAAGTAGCGCCGACTTTTGCTGACTTTGTCGACATGCTTATAGAACCAGGACTTTGATTGGTTGGTGCGCCAACCAAGCGCGAAGTTGGGAGCGGAGAAACAAGTCCAATTGGAATCAGTCGAAAAAAAAGGGCTGTCCCCTGTTTCGCTGACCGGAATGATGCTGGCTGCTGCGCTTGCGCCGCTGGGCAGCACCATGATAGCCGTGGCCCTGCCCGCCATCGGCCACGATGTGGGCGCGAGCGACGCGGAACTGACGCAGTGGCTCGTTTCCAGCTACATGATTGCCGCCATCGCTCTGCAAAGCCCCGGAGGCACACTGGGCGATCGCATCGGCCATCGCAGCGCCATGTTGCTCGGTCTTCTGCTTGTGGGTGTTGCGGGAGTCGTTGGTTACTCGATCGTCGATCTTCATGCTCTGGCTATGGCGCGCGTGCTCATGGCCGCGGGCGGCGCGGCAATCATTCCCGCCTGCATGGCCATGGTGCGCACGCGCATTGACCCCAAGCGACGCGCGCGCTGGTTTGGTTACTTCGGCGCCGGCATGGGACTGGCCGCCGCCATCGGCCCGCTGGTGGGCGGAGAACTCACGCAGGCCTTTGGCTGGCGCTCGTTGTTCGCGGCGGTCTTGCCGGTCGTGCTCATTTCCCTTGTGACATTGCCGTTCTTCGGACGTGACACGCGACCTGCCAATGCCCCGCCACCCGCCCGCTTTGACCTCGTCGGAAGCGTTCTGCTGGGTGTGGGCCTCGCCGCTGTCATCATCGCACTCAGAATGGGCGAGAGGGGGCTTTGGCTCGCTGCGGGCGGCGGTGTAATGCTGGCACTGTTCCCGTTCTGGGAAAGGCGCGCGGCTTCACCCGTGGTTGATTTCCGATTGTTCAGAAGCCCTGCATTTGCGGCCGGCGGGCTTATCATCGCGCTGCAGAATCTCGCCATGTACGCGCTGCTCTTTCAGACGCCCATTTTCTTCAAGCAGGTGCGCCACGTGGAGTCACGCGAAATGGGGCACACGCTGCTTGCCATGACGCTGGCCATGATGATCGCCTCGATTCTCGGCGGGCGCCTGTCGGAGAAACTGGGTGCCCGCCTGCAGGTGGCGCTGGGGTCCGTGCTTGCGCTGGGCGGTCTGTGGTGGTTTCGCGACTTTGTCTCGATCCAGACGCCCACCGACATTCTCCCCGGCCTAGTGCTGATGGGCACGGGGCTTGGCCTTTCGTCTGCACCCTCTCAGGCCGCGGCCATGGCTGCCGCCAGACCCGAAAGCGCGGGTATGGCTGCGGGCGCCCTGTCTACGATGCGCTACATTGGCGGAGTGATTGGCATTGCGCTGCTCGGCGCCCAGATTGCCGACGCAAAAGACATTGGCGCCCACCAGAGCACGGTGTTCGTGTACGCAGCCTCGCTGTGCATCGCGCTGCTGATGGCGGCATTGCTGCCGCGTGCCGCTTACACCCGCACAAAGTCAAACTAGACCCCGACGCCGCGATCAGAAGCCGCTTGACGCGCACGCGTGCTCAATTGAACACACGCGGGTCCTGAATGCCGTCCGACTCGCAATCGACCCGAAGGAGTATCACCATCATGTGTAAAGGGCAGTCGCAAGGTGCAGCGTTCCGCCCCTTGGCTGCGGGCTGCAACGCCTTTGCGCTCTTGCTGCCAGCCGTAAGCACCGACGCAAACCCTGGTGAAGGCGAAAGGACCAGATCCGTGCAAAGCCCTAGAATCATGGTCGGGGTGAGAGGATTTGAACCTCCGGCCTCAACGTCCCGAACGTTGCGCTCTAACCAGGCTGAGCTACACCCCGATGCCGCTGCCCCAAGCTCCGGACAGGGGCGCGAAGTGTAACAAGCGACTTTGGCAAGGCAACGGGGCGGTGCTCAGGGTTTGTCGGACCAGAGCCCCTTCTTCTCGCGCCGCGCTTCGTCTTCCACTTCGCGCATGCGCCTTTGAATCTGCGGGTTACCGAACTCGCGCACGTCGCGCAGCTTGACCAGCCCCTGGCTGAGCATGGCCATGTTCACCATGACGTACTGGTCTACCAGCGGCTCACCGGTCTTGGGGTCCACGGCCTCCTGTATACCTCGCCGTAGATGACCCTCTGCTCGGTATCGGCGCCCTCCTGGGGCTTGATGTAGAGCGTCTCGCCGCGACTGAGAAATTTTGCCATCCACTCCTGGCAGCAGGCGTAGGTGTTGGGCGCGGCCCGCTCGGGCAGGCCTTCGACACCGAGCAGGCGGATCTCGCGCTCGGTGGGCTTGCCGCCATTGACAATCAGAGTGTGAGGAGGAATCAGCCGCGTCGCTACGGCAAGAAAGCGGCCGTTGGAATCAAACACCAGCTTGGTCAGGTCCTGATCGTCCTCGGTTTTGAGGCGCTCGCCCTTCTCATTCACCTCATAGGTCACGCAACCGACCATCAACAGCGCAGCAGGCACGAACAGCACCAGGAACCATCGACGCATAGGAGTCTCCTGCAGTTGCAACGACTGTGCGGGGCTTGAGTTGGCAATACAGGGCCTCATGCTATATTCCATTGGTCCCCGAAAATGCATCCGCCCCGGCGGTCGCAACCAAGGCTAGGTCATGGCTAAAGAATTTTCGCCGACCGAAATGCGCGGCAAGCGCATTGGCGGTTGTGAGATTGTCGATGTCATCGGCGCGGGTGGCATGGGCACGGTGTACCTCGCCACCCAGCTTGCATTGAACAAGAAGGTGGCCCTGAAGATTCTTGATTCCAAGTGGGCCGTGGAGCCCAAGAACGTCGAGAACTTCCTGCGCGAGGCGCGCCTGGCCGCCAAACTCGAGGATGAGCACATCGTCGCCATCTACGACGTCGGGTCTGACCAGGGGTTCCACTACATCGTGATGCAGCTCGCCAAGGGCGAGACCCTGAAAGATCGCCTCAAGCGCGGCGCCCTGGAACTTGAGGAAGCGCTGGCCCACATTGAGGGCGCGGCCAAGGGCCTCGCCGTCGCCCACAGCCACAACATCACGCACCGCGACATCAAGCCTGCCAACCTGATGATCGGCGACGACGGCATCGTCAAGATCCTGGACTTCGGCTTGGCCAAGCTGGACCGCAAGGAGGAAGGCAGCGACGACACGACTCAGTTCGTGGGCAGCGTAGCCTACATGGCGCCCGAACAGAGCGAGTACCTTCGCATCGATGCCCGCACCGACGTCTACGCCTTGGGCATCACCGCCTTTCAGGCCCTGACGGGTGTTCTACCTTTCCGCGGCGAGAACAACTGGGAGCTGCTGGTCAGGCACCACTGCGAGGAGCCGCTGGCGCCCAGCGTCGTAAACTCCGAGGTGCCGCTGACCATGTCGCGCGTCGTCCTCAAGATGATTGCCAAAGACCCTGCCCAGCGCTACGAGACGATCGAAGATGTCCTGACCGACCTCAAGCTCATCCGCCGCCATCAGCTTCCCGCGGCGGAGGCTCCCTGGGGCAAGCGCCCGCTAAACCCCGCGCCCGTAGACCTGCAGGCGACCCGCTGCGACGAAGTCTACCGCCGCGGCCTGCGCCAGCAGCGCGACGCGTTTCGTGCAGGCAAGCCGGTAAAGCCGCTGCGCGAGATCATGCTCGGCCAGGGCGTGACCTTCAAGAAGAGCGGCGACCCGGCCCTGATGCCTTCCAACTTCCTGGAGTTCGAAGTCGGCAGTCGCCGCCAGACTCTCGCGCAGGTCGTCGCCAGGGACTACAAGTTCGACCAGGAGAAAATCGTCTTTGCCGAACGCTTCGAACTCAAACCCCGATCCGATCGCTTGCTTCTCAACATCAAGGGGCGCAAGACGCTGAGCATCGGCGATGTTCAGAGGCTGTTTGACCTGCTGGAGACTCTGCCCCTGCGCAACAAGGCCGTCGCCGTGGCCCTGCCCCCCGATTACACCGCCCAGGGCCAGGACATCCGCTGGATCGTTGACGCCTATAACCTGCTCGACAAACGCGGCTGCGCCTTCTCGGTCATTGTCGGTTCGATGGAGAATCACACCACTTTCATCAACCTCGGCATCGACAGCCACATCAAATTGGAACTGGAGCTTGAGCGCACCGTAAGCATCGAGCTGGAACAGCTCGTGGCCAAAGGCGAGAACCTGCCCGGCTCCATGGCCAGCGAGCTGGGCGCCGCCGGGCAGCTGCCGGGCGCCGAAAAACTTACACCAAGCGCCCGGGCCATGGTTACCCAGATCAGCGAGCTGATTTCCACCGGCGACCTGACGGAGGCCGCGCGCGTCTGGCGCCGGCTGGTCAGTGAAGGGGTGGATCGCGCGAGCCTGGTCAAGCTCAAGCCGCTGCGGCACGAGCTGTTCGAGAAACTGCTGGCTGAAGGCAAAGAGGCCTTCGACCAGGATGACTTCCCCACCGCCACCGACCGCTTCAACCTGCTGATTGACCTCGACCCCGGACGCTACGAGGGCCACTACTACAAGGGCCTGCTGCTCAAACACGAGGGCAAGCTGGAATATGCCCAGGCCTTCCTGACACAGGCCATTTTGGCCGCACCGGACGAAGCCGAGCTGTTCTATCATCGGGCCATTGTGCGCTCGCGGGTGAATGACCTCGACGGCGCGCTGCGCGATTTGGACATGGCGCTGGACCACAACCCCAGACTGACCCAGGCCTATTACAACCGCGCCAAACTTCACAAGCGCATGGGCCACGACGATCTTTCGCGCCACGACCTCAAGCTCTATGAGAAACTCAAGAAGGAGCAGGAGCGCGCGGCTTCAGGCTCCAGCAACGAAAGCGGCGAGCGGCCGCCGGCTGCCAAGCCAGCGGAAAAGAAGAAGTAATCGCCCGCGCCGGCTATGCAACCCGCGCGACAACCACAACAACGTGCCCACATAGTGCGAGTCATTGCTATTGTGGCGCGTTCCGCAGCGGACCCAGGCGCGACACGAGACCTTCATGCAACCCCAGACCGAGACACCCGGAAAAGAACGCCTTCAGAAAATCCTTGCACGCGCGGGCTTTGGCTCGCGCCGCGCCTGTGAAGAGCTCATCGTCGATGGACGCGTGAGCGTCAACGGCACGACGGTTTCGGTGCTGGGCACCCAGGCTGACATCTCGCACGACGTGATCCTAGTCGATGGCGAGCGTGTGCGCCTGCCGCAGAGCAGCTACTGGATTGCCAACAAGCCCAAGGGTGTGGCCGTCAGCGAACGCGAAGCCGAGAAGTTCATCGCGGATGTCATTCCCGGAGAGCATCCACGCCTGTTTACCGTAGGCCGCCTCGATAAGGGCTCCTGCGGCCTGATGTTCGTGACCAATGACGGGCGCGTGGCGAACATCCTGACTCACCCGCGCTACAAGGTGCCGAAGAGCTACCGCCTCACGGTCAGGGGTGAAGTGAGCTTCGCCACGGCCGCGCAGATAGAGCGCGCGCTTTACTATGCCATGAACGGCGGGCGTTTTGAGCGCATCCGCGTGGTACGGGCCTCGCGCCACCAGAGCATCTTGCGCATCACGGCCTACGAAAGCCTGCCGGGATCCCTGCGTGACATCTGCCTGAAGTTTGACCACCCCATCTCGCTCATGGAGCGTGTGCGCATCGGACCCCTTGAGCTGCGCGACCTGGCCCCTGGTGTGTCGCGCAAGCTGCGCACTCAGGAAATCCAGGCCTTGCAGGATTACTGCCGCCGCGCCGAGGCCTTTGAAATCGAGTACGAACATGACCTGGTAAGCAGCGAGAAGTTCGGACGCGATGCCCATGCGCCCGAGTTCAAGCGCAAGAAGCATGGCCACCGCGGTCCCCGCGCCGGGGGCCAGAAACAGGCCATGGCGCAAGCCCAGGAAAGGCGCGGCCCGGGATCCCGCCGCAGGCCCCAGGACGGCCACGAGGGCAGGGCAGGCGCCCGGCCAGACCGCGGGACGCGGCAGCCTTCCGCCGACGAGACAGAAGGCGAAGCCCGCCCCGATCCGCGCCGCGCCAAACCGCCGAGTTTTGAACGTCGCGGCCCCGGTGCCCGCGCGCAGCGCCGCGGCCAGATGGGTCGCAGGCGCCCGCGCGACTGAGCCGCAGCCACTCTCGATCGTCCCTCCGTGAGGAATCGCGTCCGAGGGCGACTACTGCCACAATTCAGGAGAGTTCCATGAAGCTGACATTCGGTTTGCTGCTGGCCCTGTGCGCGGCGCTGCTGGCTGCCCAGACGCCCGTTGCAGCGCAGGAAAAGCCTGCGGCGGACCCGCGGGCTGAGGCGTTGCGCAAGCTGCTGGAGAAGCACCAGTCCAGAATCGTGACCTTGACCTGGGTGACGCGCGCAAGCGCCATGGGCCAGGAAATCGAGACCCCCGGCTCCACCACCGGCATCCTGCTGGGAGAGAAAGGGCTGGTCGCCGTCTCAGCACAGCCTTTTGCCGCCAATCCAGCGGGCCTGGCGGGCATGTTCGGCGGTGGCCGCCGCGGCGGCTCCAGCGCTTCTGGACCCGAGAACTTCAGGGTCAATGCTGCCGGCGCCATCCATGATGCCCTGGCCGCTCACGAAGACAGCGCCGTAAACATGCGCTTCTTTGCCGCCAAGACCCCCGCTGACAAGCCCCTGGCTCACCTGACCATGCCGGAGAAAGTCTCCGTGCCGGCCTTGGGCGAAGAAGTGGTGGTGCTGGGCGCCTATGATGCCAACCTGAATCACGCGCGATTCTTCAAAACCGCCCGCATCAACAGCGTGATCGAAGAAGGCAAGTATTACGGACTCGATGGTTCCATCCAGGATTGCCTGGGTGCGCTGGTCGTGACCTTGGGCGGCGACGTACTGGGTATCATCGGCCAGAAAACCAGCGGCCAGCCCGACCAGGGACAAGGCGGCATCGGCGCTCTGTTGGGCGGCATGAGCGACCCGGCGCGTATGCTTGGAAACCGCGTACTCATGACCCCCGCTGTGTTTCTGGCCGCAATGAAGAAGGCCCAGGAGAAAGTCAACGACCCCAACTTCGGCGCCGAGCCAAAGCCAGAACCAAAGACTGAACCCAAGCCCGAACCAAAAACCGAACCCAAGCCCGAAGAAAAGCCCGCAGTCGAGGAAAGGCCCCGCAACTGGCGCGGCCTCACCAAAGTCATCTCGGCCAACGAGTCTGCCCTGCGCGGCAAGTACGGAGAAGCCAAGGGCGGCATCATGGTCAGCGCCAAGCCCGAGGCCGAAAGCATGTGCGACAAGGCCGGTCTGCGCAACGGAGACCTCATTATCAAGGTCGGTGACACTTCCATCGCAGCGGATTGCACCATTGAGAAGTTCTGGGAAACCCTCGAGAAGGCCGAGGGCGTGGTCAAGATCGTCGTGATTCGCTACGGAGGCAAGCAGTACGACCTCGAGGTTCACACCAAGTAGGCGAAAGCCCCCACCGCAAAAGAACGCAAAGAGAACGGACGCGGCTTGCCGCGTCCGTTCTCTTTGACGACTTCGCTCAACCTCCTACGGCGCAACCGCCGCCGGAGCTGCACGAGCCCGTCGCGGCCCCTCCCACACTGCAGGAGCCGCTGGTTCCGCCGCCCGTGCTGGGCCCGATCTGGTTCCAGGGCATTCTGAGCAGCAGCATGCCCATGCCGCAGAAGCCGGTCAGGCCCGCAAAGGTCAGGCCCGCGCCCACGAAGGCTGACAGGGCGTAGAACCAGGGACTGAGCAGCGTGCCGAGGATCACGCCGGTCAGCATCAGTGAGCCGGCCGCCATCTGAACCTGGCGCTCGATGGAAATCCGCTTCTTGCCGCGCTTGACCGGCAGTCCCTGCTTCGCCCAGCCCGTGATGCCGCCATCAAGTATGCGGTAGTCCTTGAACCCGCGGCGCTCCAGCACCTGTGCCGCCATCAGGCTGCGGTTGCCGGTGCGGCAGAGAACAATGACGGGCTTTTTTGCGTCGCGCAGTTCACCCAGGCGGTCTTCAAGCTCGGGAAGGGGGATGTTCCAGCTTCCCTCGATGTTCTCGCCGGAGAACTCCAGGGCGCTGCGCACGTCCACAAAGGTGACATCCTGGCGGCGCAGGTCAGAGGCCGTGGCCACATCAATATGCACGCCGGGGGCTTCGCCCTTGCGGTTGAAGGTGAGAATCTCGGCCATGTTTGCGGGCAGGGGCCCGTGCACGGCGAGCTTCTTGACCGCAGCCTCGCGCGAGCCCGCCAGAAACACGACGTTGTTCCGCCGTTCGGCGCCCAGCGTGCTGTGGGTGCGCCCCTGGTAGTCGTGGCCCGGCCATACCACCGTGGCGTCATCAAGGGCCGCAAACTTGGCGAAGCTGTCGAAAAGCGCCCCGGCGTCTCCACCCATGAAGTCGGTGCGACCGCTGCCGCCGATGAGCAGGGTGTCGCCCGTGAACAGGTTGTCATCGACCTTGAGCGTGATGCTGTCGGGCGTGTGCCCGGGGCTTTCAATCACGTGAAGCTCGACACTTCCCAGGCTGATGACGTCCTTCTCGCTCACGGCCATGTCAGCAGCCTTGACCAGCGTGCCCTTGAGCATGGCATAGCGGACGCCTGTGGCCTTCTTGAGCGCGGCCGCGCCCGACAGGTGGTCGGCGTGGGTATGGGTATCGATGACATGGGTCAGGACCAGCTTCTGCTCGCGCAGGAAGGCAAGGTACTCGTCCACCTGGTCGTGGCGGGGGTCAATGACGGCCGCTTTGCGGGATTCGGGGTCGGCGATCACATAGCCGAGGCAGCCTTCGCCCGGCTTCTTGAACTGGCGGATGATGGGTTGCGTGGCGGTAGTCTGCATGGCTCTCTCCCTGGTCAGTGATTGCACTATATAACCATATAGCAATGCAGTCAATTCCCGCTGGCGCAGAAAATTCCGCGCGCTATCATCAGGCCATGAAGGCACGCTCAAAGAACATGACGCCGCAGGCCATCGAACTCGTGGCCCGGCGCTTTCGCGTGCTGGGCGAGCCAGCCCGCCTGGCCATCCTCAACGCCCTGATGAAGGGCGAGCTTTCCGTCAACGGGCTGGTCGAGGCCACGGGCCTTTCCCAGGCCAACGTCAGCAAGCACCTCGCCCTCCTCGCCGACAGCGGATTTGTCAGCCGCAGGCGTCAGGGCCTGTTTGCGATTTACCGGATTGCTGACGCCAGCCTGTTCAAGCTCTGCGACCTGATGTGCAGTTCCATCGCGCGTCGCCTTGGCGAGGACCTGCGCGAAGTGAGCTGAACCCTGTTTTCTCTCCACTCCCGACCCCGTCGCGCGTAGAAATGGGCGCCCATGAGCGCGCCGTCCCTCGACCGCACCAACCGCCTGTACCAGACCATCACCACGCGACCTGTGGCTGTGCTTTGCGTCGTGGCCGCCTTCGTGGTGTTTGGCTATGTCAGCCTCAAGGACCTGCCCACGACGCTGATGCCCAACCTGAATTACCCCAACCTCACGATCCGCACCCACTACGCGGCCGCCGCCCCCATCGACATCGAGGAGAAGGTCAGCAAGCAGATCGAGGAGCGCATTGGCAACGTGCCGGGCCTGCGCCAGCGCAGCAGCATCTCCCGCGCCGAGCAGAGCGACGTGCTGCTGGAATTCGCCTGGGGCACAGACATGCTCCAGGCCACAGCCGACGTACGCGACCGGCTGGACCGCGCGCGCCTCGACGATGGCGTCGAGCGCCCCCAGATCCTGCGCTACGACCCCGGCCAGGACCCCGCTCTTCGCCTCATGCTGTTTGCCACCCGCGACGACATATCCCTGCTCGAACTTCGCAGCTTCGCCGACGACGTACTCAAGCCCGAGCTTTCCAAAATTGACGGCGTGGCGGCCGTGCGTGTTTCCGGCGGTGCCGAGCGCCAGGTCAAGATCTCGTTGCGCGAGCGCGACCTCAACCAGCACCGGCTGACCGCCCAGCAGGTGTTTGAACGCATTCGTGCCGCGCGCGTGGACATTTCAGCCGGGCTGATTTCGTTGGCGGGCCAGGACGTGATCCTGCGCGTCGTCAGCACCTATGACCGCACCAAGATGCTCGAGGACCTCGAAATCGTCGGAGGCGCTGACCGCGCGCGCGTCCTGCTCAAGGACGTGGCCGACATCCGCATCGAGGAAAAGGAGCGCAAGACCGTCACCCGCTTTGCCGGCGCCGAAACGGGCTTTGAAGCCCGCGAGGGTGTGCTGCTCGAAATCCTCAAGGAAGGTGACGCCAACATCGTGCAGACCGCCAAACGCGTCTGGATCGCCCTCTACGGAGAGTCCCGTTACGAGGCCATCCGGCGCCAGCGCGGCGAGGACGCCTCGCGCCCGCCCATGACCGGCAAGCCCGGCGAAAAGGGTCCCGATGTCTCCAAGGGCGGCTCCGGCCGCGGCGGAGGGGCGCGTGCTGGACGCGGCGGCGGGGCGGGGGCCGCCACACGCGCCTTCGCGCCCGGGCAGGGCGGCTTTGCCATGGGCCCGCGCGCGCTGGCCGACCAGTTGCCGGACGGCTTTGGCGTTCGCGTGCTGTCGGACCAGAGTTACTTCATTGAAGATGCCGTCAATGACGTCACCAGCAGCGCCGTGCTGGGCGCCATGCTGGCCGTGCTTGTGCTGTTCCTCTTCCTTCGCAACCTCAAGAGCACCTTCCTCATTGCGGTGTCCATCCCCCTTTCGGTCGTGGCGACCTTCATTCCCATGCGACTGCAAGGCGTCACGCTGAACCTGATGTCCTTGGGCGGCCTGGCCCTGGGTGTGGGCATGCTCGTGGACAACTCCATTGTCGTGCTCGAGAGCATCGCCCGCTGTCGCCAGGAGGGCGACAATCCGCTGCAAGCCGCCGTGCGCGGCATCTCCGAGGTAGGCGCGGCCGTGTTTGCCAGCACGATGACGACCGTGGCCGTGTTCTTTCCCATCGTGTTCGTCACCGGCATTGCCGGGCAGATTTTCCGCGATCAGGCCCTGGCCGTGTGCTACAGCCTGCTGGCGTCGCTGATCGTGGCCATGTTCGTGGTTCCGGCGCTGGCGGGGCTCAGCTTCGCCGGATTGTCCCAAGCCCAGGCCTTCGCCGCTACCCGCGCCACCGCCGGATACCTGCGGCCCCAGCCGGGCCTGCCGTTGTGGCGCAGGCTGTTGTTCTTCGCTGGCCGCCTCATCCAGCTTCCATTCGTGCTCGCGGCTCTGTTGGTCGTGGGCCTGCTTGACACCCTCACGCTGGTTCTGCGCTATGTGCTGCACGGACTTTGGGCCGCGGTTTCACTGGTGGCACGCCCTGTAGGGCGCTTGTTTGACCTGGGCTGGAGAGCCGTTGAGGAATTCTACCCGCTGGTGCTGCGGCTGTTCTTGCCCCAGCCTCTGCTCGTTCTCGCCGTTGCGGCAGCACTGGGTGTAGCGGCACTGCTGGTGTCACGAACGCTGGACACCGAACTTCTGCCGGACTTCCAGCAGGGCGAATACTACGCCGACATGGCCGCGCCGGAAGGCACCAAGATCGAACTGACCGACGCCGAGGCCCAGTCCTTGATCCAAAGGGCCTTTGCAGGGGAGGAATTCAAGTCAACCGTGGCGCGCATTTCGAGTGAAACCGGCGGCGAAGGCCAGGCCGGCGACCGCCGCGAGCTGGGCAGCCACCGCACCCGCCTGGTCGTCACACTCAAGCCGGGCCAAGACCCCCGCTTGGTGACTGGCCAGACCCAGGACAATCTGCGCCGCGAAGTCGAGGACAGCCCGATGTTCCAGGGCAGCGGCGAGTTCAGCGCGCCCCAGCTCTTTTCGCTCTCGACGGGCATCGAACTTGAGGTGCGCGGAAGCAATTACGACCGGCTGGGGCGTGTGGCCGAGGCCCTGGCGCGCGAGATGCGCCGCCTCACGCGCGACGACGGCCAGCCCTTGCTACTGGAGGTGCAGAGCAGCCTGCGGCCGGGGCGGCCGCAGATCGCGCTTTCCTACGACCGCGAACTGCTGGAGCGCTATGGCCTGACGGCCGACCAGGTCACCCGCGCCGTACGCATCAAGGTGGGAGGCGAGGTCAGTTCTTCTTTCACCTCCAGTGGAGAGGATATTGACGTGTTTGTCGAGCTGGGCAGCGCCGACAAAGCCAGCGTGGATCGCGTGCTCGAAATTGAGGTCGCCAGCGGCGTTCGCCTCAAGGATGTTCTCCCCGCCGGCGTCAGGCCCGCGCCGGAAGAAGGCCCCAGCGAAATCCGCCGCGTGGGCAACGAGCGCGCCATCATCCTCCATGCCGAGCCCAACGGCGTTGCGCTTGGGTTTGCCAAGAAGCGCATCGAGGCGCTGGTGCAGGGCGGCAGCGTAGACCTTGACGACTCGGCCGTGCGCTTTGCGGGCCAGGCCAGCGAGATGGAGGAGAGCGTCACCAGCCTGTTGCTCGCCCTGGCGCTTGCCATCTTTCTCGTCTACGTGGTCATGGCCGTGCAATTCGAGAACCTGATTGATCCGCTCATCATCATGTTCTCGGTGCCGCTCGCCGGTGTAGGCGTGGTGGCCGCCTTGATTGCCTTCAGCATGCCCGTCAGCGTCATGGTGCTCCTGGGCGTCATCGTGCTGGCCGGCATTGTGGTCAATAACGCCATCGTGCTCGTGGATTACGCCAACCTGCTTCAATCCCGCGGCATGTCGGCCCGCGACGCGGCATTGGCAGCGTGCAAGATTCGCCTGCGCCCCATTGCCATCACGACGTTGACTACGCTGCTGGGCCTGCTGCCGATGTCGGGCTGGCTGGACCCATTCATGCCCGCGGCCACGGGTCTGGCAGCCGCCATTGATGCGGGCCTGAGGGCGGCCGTCGAGGGCGCAGGGCTTTCCCTCACCTCGCCGTCGGACTGGCCCCTCATTGGCGGCAATACGTTCTCCCTGGCCAGGGGCCTTCGCTTCTTGATAGGCGGCGGCGAGGGCGCCGAAGTGCGCAAACCCCTGGCTATCACGGTCATCGTGGGGCTGACTTCGAGCACCGCCCTCACCTTGCTGGTGATCCCCACCCTCTGGGCCTGGATCAACAAGCGCCGCGACAAGCCTGTCACCCAGCCCTGATTTGCGCTCTGCGGGAAACGGGCGGCGCAGCGGCGCAGGCGTAACTACAATGAAGTTCCCTGCCCCAGGGAGGACCCATGGGCAAGCCGACCGCTGCAATGGCATTGCTGCTCGGCGGCGCAATGCTGGCCGCCACCTTGGTCATGAATTGGCCGCTCAGGCCCGACGCACGCTCCAGCCTGGGCAGGCCAGACACTCTTGCCTGCGCCCAAGAAACTGCGGGTATTGCCGACCCGAAACAGCCGCAAACCCAGCCGGAGTCGCCGCAGGCCTCGCCGCTTCGGAACGAGCCCGAAATGGCGCCGGAGAGCGGATCGCCCACGGGCGCTGGAACTAACGACAGGCCGGCGGGAAGCGCTAAAACGAAGCCGCCAGACCCATCAGTTTCACCGCACAGTTCCCCCGGTGAGGATCGCCCCAACCAGCTCACCCGGCCGCCTGCTCCCCTGGCGCCCGCGCGCATCATCGACGCGGCCGTGCCGCCCAATCAAAACCTAGGGGCCACGAAGCCCAAGTCCAAGGTGCTGATTCGTCCGGATCCGAAAGTGGAACTCTCCGACGTTCCAGAGAAGTTGAAGCAGGACCGGCGCGGCTTGTTCGGGCAATACTGGGCGTTCAACAGTGATCCATTGGCCGAACTAGCCCAAGAAGGCGCCAGGCCATTGTCGCAGCGCAAGCCCGACCTCGAGCGCATCGATTCTCAGGTTTACTTTGCTGACAATGACTCCTTCTCCGACTTGCCGTTTTCCCGGGCCAACTTCGCCGTGCGATGGGAGGGCTTCCTGGTGGTGCCCAGGGCCGCAACCTACTGGTTCATTCTGGGCTGCGACAATGCAGGGCGCGTTGACATCAACGACGAAACAGTTCTGCTCAATCAGGTGCAAACCCGCTACGTGGAGGTCAGTACCGCGCTGGAACTCGCGCCAGGCCTGCACAGCCTGCGTGTGGAGTTCGCTCAGGGAATGCTGAGCAACGAAGACAGCTGGCGCTGCGCATGCAAGCTCATGTGGGTGCCCCCGGGGGAAAGCAGGCCTGTGGCCCTGGCCCCGGAGATGCTGATGTTGCCACGATGGATGTGGAGCGATGACGCCCCGATCATCACCAGGCTGAGCAAAGGCGAAGGCGAGGTCGGCGATGAAATCACGATTTACGGGCAGGGCCTGTGCGATGCAGCTGAGCGCAAGACGGAGGAAGGCCCGCCGGCGCTGGACGATCTTCTCGCGCCCCAAGTAGACTTCAATGGGCAGCGGGCGAAGGTCTTGAAGTACACACCTCGGGAGCTGACGGTCAAGGTTCCCATTGGGGCCAGCAGTGGAAGGCTCATGGTGGTGCGCCACTTTGCCTTGACGTCAGACGCCACCGGTAATCACAGCGGGCCGCTCAACGTTGCAGCGATCCCAAGCAACTCTGTCGAGTTCAGGGTCACAACACAGTTCGGCCTGCTGGCACACTGGTACAACCTCAACAATGTTCCAAACGTCGACTTTGACGGGTTAGCCACGCGCATCGTCCCGGAGATCGTCCGCATTGAACCAGGTTTTGAGTGGGTCATGCGCGGACGTGCACCGGTGCCGTTTGCAAAGGGAGCTCTGGCTTGTTCGTGGGAAGGGTACCTTGGTGTTCCCCATGGCGAGGCAGGTTTCCTGTGCATAGACAGTGTCAGCCCCATTCGCGTTGTCGTCGGCGATCTTCATCAGGAACCCGAGCCCAGCAGTTCTACAGACACGCGCCACGTGAGAATCTGGATTGGCTCAGGGGACGAAAGAAAGCTCCCCCTGAGAGTTGTGTGGATCGCAGACACGGACTCGGCGCTGTTTCCCATCGAGTGGGAGTCCCATGCTCAGACTGGCGAAGTCGAAGTCGAGGGTCTCCGCACGCCGATCGTATCCGTCCGGACGCGCAGGCTTCCGGCCTGCCTCCTTTTCCCTCCCATTGTGCCGTCCAAACCGCCGGCCATTACGAAAGTCTGGCCCGGCGAGACTGAGGCGCCTCTCAACCTGCCCTTTGAAACGCCGAAGGACCGCCCTTCCATCGCTGAGGGCCAAGCCTTTCAGGTGGGCCTGCACGTCTTTCGCGACACAGCCAGTGCGGACATCCCCCTGGAACTCTTTGTCGATGGAATGGCGCTCACTTACAAAGTGGCCGCGTCCCAACGGAGCGGCACCGAGGGAAAGGAAGTCATTCTCGTGGACTGCGTTCTCCCGCCAAGTTGCGGCGAGGGTAAGCTAACCGCCAAACTCGGGCTGGCCGTCAGCGAACCCTTCTTCATCGATGTTGCCAACAAGGGCCTTGTCGCCTTCCTTTATGACCTGCCCAACCCCGGTGGATACAGCCAGTTTCCCGATGTACCAGCCCTGACCTGCCACTCCATCCGCAAGGAACGGACGATTGATTTCACGACCGTTGAGAGCTTTACCCTGCCCTTCGTGGCGGAGACCTTTGCTATCGAGTGGTTCGGCGCCATCATCGTCAAACACGAAGGTTGGTACAGGTTCACGGTCCGCAGCGACGATGGCTGCCGCGTCTGGGTCAACGGCGCTGAGATCATCAACGACGACAACCTGCATGCGCCCCGCGAAGCTCACAGTGATTGGCTCAGGCTTCTGCCCGGTGTGCACTCCTTTCGCATGCAGTATTTTGAGAACACACAGCACGAGTGCTGCACGCTCTACTGGGAAGCCCGAGACCCGCAGGACAATCTCCTGATCGAGCGCCAAGTGGTGCCCAGTCACGCCTTTACGTGGGTGAACACGGAGCCGCTGCCGGACAAACCGCCGACCGGCAAGCGGGCCGACGGCAGTAGCTACGACTAGCTCTGGCCGCACGTCCGGTTCGTGGCGGCTTCTAACCTTTCAGTTTTCGACAATCAGCACCAGCGAACAACTTTTTGTGGCCCGTTTGCTTGCCACCCGCCAGAGCATGTGGGACAATAAATTTACATCTAAAGCATTCTTCGTATTGACCGCGCAACCCGGCGCGGCTGCTTTGCCCACCGGCAAGAGGGGGACTCACCCATGCTCACTAAACTCGGTGCGACATTCATGACCGCAAGCCTGTTGGCGCTGATGTCTCTGGCTCCGACAGGTTGCAGCAGCGGCGGCGACGATGGCTCCGACGGCGGCTTCGTGGAGCCGCCCTTCACTAACCCTCTGCCGGAACAGTCCACCTTCAGCGACGACGACATCCGCCACCTGCTCAGCCGCACTCATTTCGGGGTGCGCGAGTCGGACTTCAACTATGTGCAGGGCAAAGGGGTACAGGCGTACATCGACGAGATGACGCTCTTCCCCTGGAAGCCCTCGTACGAAACGGCGGCTGACGCCGTCATCGTGGACCCGCTGCGGCCTTCGCAGTCCGAGCTTTCGCGCTGGTGGCTGCAGATCATGCAGAACAGCTATCGCCCCTTTCAGGAGCATCTGGCGATGTTCTGGCATGACCATTTCGCCACCTCGCAGGTGGTGCTTGACGCCCAGAGTCGCCGCTGGATGAAGGATCACGTAAACACTCTGCGCTATCACGGCAACGGCAACCTGCGCACGCTGCTTTACAAGATGTCGGTGGACCCGGTGATGCTGGTGTGGCTCGACGGCGTGCTGTCGACCAAGACCTCGCCTAACGAAAATTTCGCCCGCGAGTTCTGGGAGATCTTTTCCCTGGGCGCAGACAACGGCTACACCCAGGCCGACATCGTGGAGGCTTCCAAGTGCTTCACCGGCTGGCGTACGCGCTATGACGCGGTGCAGGACCTGACCTTCATGGAGTTCGACGCCAACCGGCACAGCACGGTGAACAAGACGTTCTTCGGCCAGACGATCACGGGCCGCACCGGCAGCCAGGGTTACCTGGAATACCAGGACGTAGTGGACGTTACCCTGGCCAATCGCCCCGTTGCGGAGTACATCGTCAAGCGCCTTTGGGAGGCCTACGTCTATCCCAACCCTGACACCACGACGATCGTCACGCCCTTGGCCAACTTGCTCAAAAACGGGAACTGGGAGCTTCGCCCGGTGCTCAAGGCCATGTTCCGGTCGCAGGAGTTCTACAGCACGCAGTCCAAGACCACGGGCTTCATCAAGGACCCCGTGCAGATGTTCATCGGCTTTTCGCGCACGACGGGGCTTTGGCCTTCGCTGACTACACTGGACAGCTCGCTCAACAACGCCGCGCACCGGCCCACCATGCCCCCCACTGTGTTCGGCTGGCCGCCTGGAGATGCCTGGCTGTCGAGTCAGGGCGTTGTGGAGCGCGCCAACTACATCCGCGAGTGCATCCGCTACAAATCAGGCACACCCTCGGCTTACGTCTATCCGGTCAACCCCATCCTGCCGCCCGCCGGGCAGCAGACCGACGCCAACATCGTTGACAGGCTGATCACGTTGCTGCGCATTTCGCCGTCGTCCACGGAGCGCCAGACCTACATCGATTACCTGAATACGGATTACAACGGCACGTCTGTCATCGCTGATCCCTGGAACGCCACGAGCCAGACCATGATCGACAAGAAAATCCGTGGCCTGCTTTACATCATGGCCCAACATCCTTCCTACTTCGTTCGCTAAGCCTCGCCCATCGGAGACACGCCATGGACAAGAACACTCTCACCCAAATGACCAGGCGCGGCTTTATGCGCCTGACGGGCGCGGCGGCCGGAGTGGCGGCCTGGGGCGCGCTCAGCGACAAGGTTGATCCCACGCAGCGCATCAATGCCGCCCCCTTGAACCAGAAGCGCCTGGTGGTCATCAACCTGAGCGGCGGCAACGACAGCCTGAACATGGTAATTCCGCGGACGGTGGCGGAATACCAGAGCCGCCGCACCGGGCTGGCCATTCCCGCCGGGCAGGAGCTGGCCCTCAGTGGAAACACCAGCTACGGCCTGCACCCCAAGCTCGTGAACATCCAGAGTCTTTACAACGCGGGCGACGTCGCCATTGTCAACAAGGTCGGCTTCCCCACGCCCAACCTGAGCCACCAGGTGGCCCAGGACATCTACAGTTATGGCGTGCGCGGAAGTTTCATTCCGCTGAGCATTCCGATTTCCGGCTGGCTTGCGCGCTACGCCGATGCCTACGCGGTGGGCAACCCCGTGGGGGTGGCTTCCATCGGGTTTGGAAAGCCTTTGGATTTTTCGGGCGGCGTGCAGACCAATTTCCTGGTGGACAGCCTGTCACGCTTTCAGTTCTTCAGCGATCCCTACTTCACCAACAACCACGCCTACCGCATCAACATCATCAAGAGCATTCTGGCCGCGAATACATCCACGGGTCTGGTGGGCAACGCCCGCGCGGCGCTGGATGCCTCGCACACGCTTTCAGTACAGGTTCAGGCAGCGGTGGCGGATTACGTAGCGAATTTCCAGGTGGCTTACCGCTGGCCGGGCTACCCCGGCACCACTGCCACGCCCCCGGGCAAGGCGGCCACCAGCATCAGTAATCGCTTGCGCGACATCTCGATTCTCATCAACGGCGGCTTCAACACGCAGGTGTTCTACACAGGTTTTGGCGGCTTCGACACCCACGCAGCTCAGGGCCAGGGCACCGGAGCCCATGCCACGCTCATGGAACAGCTCGACGATGCCATCGGTGCCTTTGCCGCGGACATGCAGGCCATGGGCCAATGGAACAACGTGGCCCTGGTGGTGATCACCGAGTTCGGACGTCGCAACTACGTCAACGGCTCGGCGGGCACCGACCACGGGCACGCTACGGCGGTGATGGTCATCGGCGGGGCGGTCAACGGCGGCGTCTACGGCCCGGACATCACATCGACGGACCTTCAGGCCGAGTACCTGAGCATGGGTGTGGACTTCCGCTACATCTACAGCCAGCTGGTCGCCAATCACATGGGACGCGCCACCGCGCCCGTCTTCCCCGAGTCTTTCTCGGCGCCCGGCACGCCCTTTACGGTCATCTAGAGGCAGGGAGTACCCATGACTTGGAGCCGCATTGCCGTCCTGCCCCTGCTGGCCTTCGGGTTGGCCTTGGCAGGTTGCGCCAAAGAAGACGAAGGCGGGCCCGGAAAGGGCCCGCCGCCAGCCATGCCCTCGGAGTTCCTGACTCTGGCATCTGGCTTTGCGGCAGAGAAAGTGACCAACGCCGCCAAGCCAGTGAAACTGGCCTTTGCCCCTGACGGCCGCCTGTTCTTCACTGAACTCGACACCGGTCAGATCCGCATCATCGAAAACGGCACGCTTTTGGCCGCGCCTTTTGCCACAGTCGGCAATCTCGTCACGGGCAACGAGTGCGGCCTGCTTGGCATCTGTTTCTCGCCCACTTTCAGCAGCGACGGCTATGTGTACGTAATGGCCACGATTTCCAACGGCACGCCCCCGCACAAACAGCAGATCATCCGCTTCACAGCCAGCGGCAACACGGGATCGAGCCCCACCCTGATCGTGGACAATTTGCCGCAGCACACCGTGCATAACGCAGGCAACATCGGCTTTGGCCCTGACGGCAAACTCTATTGCTCCGTCGGAGACGCCGGCGACGTCAACTTGCCTCAGACCGATGGCTCCCTGGCCGGGCGTATTCTGCGCTATGAAGCCAACGGAACCGCCGCCACCGGCAACCCGACGCCAGGCAATCCCGAATACTGCCGCGGTTTGCGAAACACGTTTGATTTCTGCTTCCACCCGGTCTCGGGCGGTCTTTTCGGAAGCGAGAACGGCCCCACGGACAACGACGAGATCAACTACCTGGCCGCGGGAAAAAACTTCGAGTGGCAGACGCTGCCCATGGGTGTGCCCCAGTCGGCCATTGGTTATCGCGTGCGGGTGTACGTGAGCGTGATCGCCCCCACTGGCATCTGCTGGCACACGGGCCAGCAGTTCGGCAGCGAGTTCAACAACAACCTCTTTCTATGCAGTTACGACTACGCCGAGATTCGGCGCCTGCGCATGTCGGGAAGTGCCTTTGCGGATGTTGATTCCGAGGAGGTATTTGCGTCGCTGAACAACACCGGTGTCGACAACAAACCACTGGACATTGTTATGGGACCTGATGGCGCGCTGTACGTCTCGACCTTCACCGCCATCTGGCGCATATGGCGTTGGTAGGCGAAAACCTGCCGGCCGGCGTAAGGTGGCGCCCTCGGGCGCCACTGTTCTTTTGACGCCGCTCTTCTGACGGGATTTCACGATTTACAGGAACCCTTGGGGCGGTGTTTTCGTAATACTGGCATCGACAACCGAGATCCGTCGGCTGTGGTTTGGCTGTTCGCAATTTTGGAATGCTCTTGCGCTGGATTGCACTGGCAATGACCTGCGCGAATGCAATGATACTGCTGTGACAGTGGGCACCCTTTAGCCCTGTGCAGTCGCCCCGCAAAGCAAGCCTGGTAATCAGGGGAAACCAATGACGGTCAAGTTCGCACTCGCCTTTGCCGCCGGAGCGCTTTTGCTGCTCGGCATCGTCACTAACGTGCCTCAGGCCGAGGCCGCGCACTTCGCTACGGCGCCGCGTAAGGCGCCGCAGCCGCGCGTTCAGGCGCCGTCTCTGGACGGGCGCTTGGGCCCACTGCTCAATCCGTTCCTCGACGACGGCGCCGTCTTCCAGCAACGCCGCGAGAATCCGGACAACTGGAAGCCGCAAGAGCCCTTTGACCTCTCAGGCCCGGCACCCAGCGACGAAGTCGTCCGCAACGCAATCATTTCTTCGGTGAACTACGTCCTCGAACGCCAGAACCCCAACGGCAGCTGGGACGTTGAACTGACTGGCTCGATCCTGTCTGAAACGGCCGACGAGGCCGTGGACGCCGTGGCCATCACAGCCCTGTGCGGCATTGCGCTGCGCCAGCACGTCAAGGTTGACCCGGCCCGAGTCCAGGCCGCCCTTGACAAGGCCACGGATTTCATCGTCGGCCGCGTGATCCGCGGCAAGCTGAGCACGAAGATTTACTACGCGGTCTGGCGCTACTCATGGGGCCTGAAGTACCTCACAGGCGAGTTCCAGGCCACCAAGGACCCCGTGCGCCGCGAAGAACTGAAAAGCTGTGCGCGCCGCATGGTCCAGTCGCTTATCAACATGCAGCTCTCCAACAGCGAGATGCCGCGCATGGACCGCAAGCGCAAGGCCAAGATGTCCTCGCGTCTCAAGGCCACGGCCATGCCCTCTGAAATGGGCTTGATCGTCAAGCTGCCCACGGACGACGACTACCGCGGCGGCGCCGAAGTCACGGGCCTGCTGCCCGGCAGCGCGGCGGAGAAGGCCGGCTTCAAGGTCGGCGACCGCATCATCATGGCTGAAGGCGTGAAGATCGAGAACGCGTTTGATTACTACATGCTGGCCACGGAATGGCTCGGCGGTCAGAAGGTCCAGTTCAACTTCACAAGGCCGGGCGAGAAGCTGCTGGTCAAGGAAGTGACTCTGCCTCCGGTGTGGCCCGGCTACATGGGCATCAAGGTCGGCAACGGCACTGGCCAGGGCCCGACCGTCGAGGAGTTCCTCAAGTTCAGCCCCTCGAAGAAGGAACTGAAGATCGGCGACGCGATCATCGAAATCAACAAGATGAAAATCGCAACGCTGGAAGACTATCGCAAGGCTGAAGCCACGATCATGCCGGGCAACAAGGTGCGCATCACCTTCATGCGCGATGGCAAGAAGAAGACCGAAACCGTGGAAGCCACGCCCGCACCCGAAGGCACGTTCGGCTTTGGCGTTGAAGAGGAAGATAAGGGCGATGATGGCGGCGTGGTTTTGAGCGAGGTGCCCGAGGGGTCTCCCGCAGAATCTGCCGGCATGCAGAAGGGCGACCGCCTGATCCAGATTGACCACCAGCCCATCCTGGGCCTGGACCACTTCATCGATTACATCGGCACCCTGGCCGGCGGCAAAACCGTCAAGTGCAAGCTGTTGCGTGACGGGGCCGTCCAGGAAGTGGAGTGCCTGTTGGCCCCCATCGCGCTGCCCGGCGACCCGCAGTTTGACCTGATCATCGATGGCCAGCTTCGCGTCGTGGCCGGTGAAGTGCTCAAGGGCGGTGTGGCCGAGAAGGCGGGTGTCAAACAGGGTTGGATCGTCACCAAGGTCAACGGCACACCCACGCCTACGCTGCGCGAGTTTCTGCCTCTCTGGTGGTCGGCGGGATTTGCCGCCGGCGATGAGGTGACCTTCACCTTCATGATGCAGAATGGCAAGGAAATCGACGTCAAGATTGAGTTCCAGAAGCCCGTCTACAAAGAAGAGATCGTCGATGTCGGCGGCTGGAACTACTACCCCATGGGCGTTGCGGCTTCCTTCTGCAGCGCAGCCACCCTGATCAACCTCTACAACGTTCAGAGCGTGATGGGCCTGAAGATCCCCAAGGAAGTCCTGGCGTCTGGCGCCAACATGCTGGAAAGCCTGCGTCATGTGGACGTCGCCAACGGCAAGACGGAGTGCTACCTCTACAGCGGCGACGCCAAGACCGACGATCCCCGTGCCGCACCCGCGCGCGACATGCGTGGCACCATGGGCCGCATCGCCGTCTGTGAGATGGCTCTGGTTGTTGCTGGCCGCCGCAAATCGGCCGACCTCAAGCGCATCCTCGACACCTGGATCAAGAACCGCCACGAGCTCGATCGCGTCCGCGATTTCTGGCACACGCACTTCCGCAAGCTCTACTTCAACGCCGCCTACTACTGGCTCTTCGGCCACTACCACACCTGCATTGCCGCCAACTATGTGGGCGGTTCGCACAAGAAGAAGATCCAGGAAATCACGCTCAAGGCCTTGTTCCTCAAGCGCAAGCCCGACGGCACCTGGAGCGACCATGAGGCTTTCGGTCCTCTCGTCGGAGTCTCCGAGGCGTTGATGATTCTTGGCGAGATTGACGGGCCCTTCCGCGACGGTTATCCGGCTGCCACCCAGCCGAAGACCGGCGAGCCTGGACCATCAAGCGGCGACACCCCCAAGCAGCCCGACACTCCCGAAAAGCCAGAGGAATGACCTTCCCGTGGCGATAACCGGCCCCCTTGGGGGCCGGTTTCGATTTGTTTCCTGCAAAGCCAGTCCACGTCGTACTCTATATCTGACATCCGTCACCCAAAGGAAACGCCATGACGCTCAAGTTGGGGAGTGCCGCCCTTGCCGTTGCCGCGCTGCTGGTGGTCTCGACCGGGACTCTCTCGCGCGCCGAAGAATCCAAGGACAGTCCCGGCAGCGCGCCGGCGGCCACCTTTCAGGCAAGCCTTCAGGCCGCTCAGAGGAGCGCCATCGCGCTGGAGGTCGAGGGATTTGGGGGCGAGCTAAAGCTCAAGTCCATCGTCGCCCCGGGCACGGTGGTCAAGACCGGCGAGGCCGTTGCCACCGTCGTCGCGCCGGACGCCGCCCAGGAAAAGGCCGATGCCGAGGCCTCGGCCCGGGCCGCTCAGGCCAGCCTTGACTGGTGGAGCCACGTCAACGCCAACGAGCTGGCGCGGCTGAGCCAGAACCTGGAACGCGAAAAACTCGAATTTGACGCGGCAAAGGTCGCCTACGAACACTTCACGAGCGTCGGCAAGCAGGACCGCATCAAGAACGCAGAACTGAGTATTCAGGGCCACCGCGACTCGATCCAGGATCAGGAAGAGGAACTGCGCCAACTGGAGGCGCTTTACAAAGGCAATGACCTGGCCAAGGAAAGCCAGGACATTGTTCTCAACCGTTCGCGCCGTCGCCTGGAGCAGTCGCGCATCCGCCTGAAGATGGCGCTCAACGACAACGAACGCTATCTCAAGTTTGACCTCCCGCGCGAGGAAGCGTTCCTCAAGCTCGGACTCGACCAGGCCCGCATGGAGTTCGAGGCCGCAAAGGTGCGCGCCGAAGCCCGGCTGTGTGAGTCCACGGGGGGCCTGCAACGCGCCCGTCAGGAGGCCGCCGCGGCCAAACGGCGCGAGCAGCGCGCCTCGAAGCTGCAGCCTGAGTGGGTATTGACTGCCCCGCACGGGGGCGTGGTGATCCACGCCGGCGAGCAGGGCAGCGACGGCATGACTGCCGTCTTCAGCGCGGGCCAGAAGCTTGCAGGAAACGCGACGCTGGCATGGGTTCTTGACACGTCAAGCCTGCGCTGCACAGTGTGGCTGACCGCAGCCCAGAGCGGCGCGGCCCAGGCACAGAAGAATCTGTTCTCGGTGACCCTGCCCGAGCTGTCACTGACGCGCGAGGCCCGCGTGGTTACCCAAGGCGCCATCTACCGCGACGGCAAGCTGGCGGTCACGATCGAGGTGGACAACAAAGACGCGCTGCTGCTGCACGGCCAGCCCTGCGTCGTGAACCTTGGCGCCCGTCGCTGAACCTGCGGAGATGACTATGCGGCTTGCCCTCACCGTTCTCGGCTCGATGGCCCTGGCGCTGGCTGCCTGCGCAGCACCCGCCCGCAGCGGACCGAACAGCCAGGCCGGCACGAGCGGCAAGCGCGAGGGCAGGTCCGCGACTGACGCGGAGCCGCTTCACGCCACAGCCGCTGCTGATGCACAGGGTCCATGGCGGCACGAAGCCTCCATCGAGCGCGGCGTTGCCTTCCTGCTCCAGCACCAGAACAACGATGGCAGCTTTGGCGCCGCCCTGCCCGAGCGACCGGCCGACATTTACACGGGAGGCGTGAATTCTTTTCACGCCTTCGGAAACGCCTCTTCGGCGCTGTGCTGCATGGCGTTGCTCGCGCAGACTTCCGGTCCCGGGATCGATGAGGCCCTCAAGCGTGGCTATCGCTTTCTCGTGAGCGCCCCCAACGCCGCACGCGTGCGGGGCGACACGTTTTACAACACTTGGGCGCAAGCCTACATGCTCGAGGCCTTGGCGCGGGGACTGGCCGACACGCGCCTGGAATCCCTGCACGGAGCCATGCGCGAGCGCGCCAGACTCGAGATGGAGCGACTGTTCAAGTTGCAATCGCTGGACGGTGGCTTTGGTTACTACGACTTCGGCTGGAACCTGGTGAGGCCTACGGGCAACATCTCAACTCCAATGACAACATCGGCCGCACTGGTTGCATTGCGAGCCGCCAGTGACGCCGGCTTTGACGTGCCACGCCATGAAGTGACATGCGCCCTGGACTACATGGAACGCATGCGCGTGCCCAACGGAGCCTTTCTTTACTCCACGGGCCACAAGTATCGCCCCTTGGGCGATGCCAGCATGATCCGGGGGTCGCTGGGACGCTCCCAGGCGGGCAACTGCGCCCTGGCGGAGTGGGACCGCACTCTCACACCCAAGGACCTGCATTGGGGCATGGAGACCTTCTTCCGCGAGCACGTGTTCATTGAAATCGGGCGCTGCCGCCAGTATCCCCACGAAGCCTGGTATGCCACGGCGCCTTACTACTACTACTTCGGCCACTATTACGCGGCTCGCAACCTCGCGATGCTGCCGCCCGCCGCCCGCGCCGAGATGGCCACCCGCCTGGCCGACACCGTGGCCAGAACCCAATTCGACGATGGCTCGTTCTGGGACTATCCCCTGTTTGGCTACACCAAGGCATACGGCACGGGCTTTGGTGTGCTGATCATGAGTCATTGCCGCGCGCAGTTGCAGCCCGCGCGCTGACGGAGCGTTCTCGTTTTCCGCAAGCTGCGCCTCTCCGCCGTCAATCCAGGGCGCGTCGGGGTAGCGGGATGTTGAGCATGTTGCGCGTGCAGAGCTGGCGCAGCAGGTGCTTGGCACCTTCATCGCCGCCCAGCGCAGCCAGCACCAGCCAACCCGTCGCTTCGGCTACGCTGCGTTCCACGCCCCGCCCATAGAAAAAGCGCGCCGCCAGCTCACGTTGCGAGGCCGGGTGGCCGCGGCTGGCCTGCTCCATCAATTGGCGTACTTCGGCGTCCATGCCCCGTTTATACTCGATTTTTGCCCATGCCAGAACCGGCCCTGTTCGAGTGCCTGCCCCAGCTCAAGGGGCGTGTTCCCTTCACGCTGCTGGGCCAGTGGCCCACAGCCCTGGAACCCCTGAAACTGAAGGGCTTTGAAGGGCGCGACTTGTTCGTCAAGCGTGAGGACTTGAGCTCGCCCATCTACGGCGGCAACAAGATCCGCACCCTGGAAACCCTGCTGGCCCAGGCTCTGGAACGCGGGGCAAAGACCGTTTGGTCCACGGGCGCCTACGGCAGCAACCACGCCCTGGCCGCGGCTCTTCACGCCCCGCGGCTGGGTCTGGCGCCGGCAGCGCTGCTCTTTCCGCAGCCGCCCACCCTCACGGCCGCGGACAACCTGGCCCGCCTTGTTTCACTGGGCGTCAGACTCAGAGCCCTGCGTTCCATTGCCCTGTTTCCCTTGCGACTGGCGGTTCTTTACACGTCAAGACTTCACTTCGTGATGTTGCCGGGTGGGGCCGTGGCGGTCGGGGCCCTGGGCCACGTCGGTGCGGCGCTGGAGCTGGCTCAGCAGGTTCGGGCGGCCACGGCACCCTGGCCCCGACACCTGATTGTGCCCGCGGGCAGCATCTGCACCGTCGCGGGCCTCCTTGCGGGGATTGCCGCGGCACGCGCGATGGACCTCTGGGCCGGGCCCGCGCCTTGTGTCCATGCCATTCGTGTCACTCCCTGGCCCGTCACGGCCAAAGCCCGCATGACCGCATTGGCACGCCGGACCGCTTCCTTGATCGCTCGCTTGGGCGCCGCGGCAGGTAACCTCGCCGATATCTGCTCGCGTCTGGAGGTTCACGGCCGCTACCTTGGCCGGGGTTACGGAAAACCTTCAGAGCGCGGCCAGGCCGTCATCAACGAACTCGGTGGCACCCTGCCCTTTCCCCTGGAGTCCACCTACTCCGCCAAGGCCACGGCGGGCCTGCTTGACCTCCTGCCGCGCTTGGACGGCGCGGCTGTGTTCTGGTCAACCAAGAGCAGCGCGCCGCTGCCGCCCCTGGACCCATCTCGCCTCGAACTCGCGCCCGTGCATGTGCAGCGCTGGCTGGCCAGAGCGGGCCTCAGGGCCAAGTAGAAGGGGCGGCGCTTGGGCCGCACGATCAAAAGGGGCGGCCCTTTGGCCGCCCCTTGTCAATTGAACGCTCAGCGCGATCAGTGCTTGTGCAGGTGGCCGTCGCCGTGCTTGTGGCCGTGCTCGGAGTCCAGCTTGTGGCCCGGGTTGGCAAAGCAGTGTTCCGCGTACTCCACCAGGGCGCGCACCGGGCTTCCCGTCGGGCTCTTGGCATTCCAAAGACCCCAGTTGTCGCCGTCGTAGAGGGCGCTGCCGGCAATGTCAAGGTGGACCCACTTCTGGCCCTCGTCAACGAACCGACGCAGGAACAGCCCGGCCGTGATGGTGCCCGGATTGCCGCCGATGTTCTTCATGTCCGCCACGGGACTGTCCAGCAGCTTGTCGTAGCAGTCAGGCAGAGGCAATTCCCACACGTTCTCGCCCACGCGGTTGAAGGCGTGCTCAAAGTGTTCGATGGTCTCGGCGTCGTTACCCATCATGGCTACAAACTTGCTGCCTACAGCCACAACAGCCGCGCCCGTGAGGGTCGCCATATCGACCACCACGCGGGGCTTGTAGTTGCGCTGGGTGTAGGTCAGGGCGTCGCAGAGGATCAGACGGCCCTCGGCGTCGGTGTTATCGACTTCGATGGTCTGGCCGCTCATCGAATGCAGTATGTCGCCCGGGTGGTAAGCCGTGCCGCTGATTTCGTTTTCAGTCGCCGGAACCACGCCCACGGCATTGATCGGCAGCTTGAGCGCGGCGATGGCGCCCAGCGCGCAGATCGTCGCTGCGCCGCCGCCCATGTCTCCCTTCATGCCCAGGCTGTTGGGCTTGATGTTGTAGCCGCCGGTGTCAAAGCACAGGCCCTTGCCCACGTAGGCCAGGGGCTTGTCGCCCTTCTTGCCGCCGTTCCACTCCAGGATGATCAGGCGCGCGGGATCGGCGCTGCCCGCGTTGACACCCAGGAAGCTGCCCATCTTCAGCTTCTCGAGCTCCGGCTTCTCAAGCACGCGGCACTTCAGGCCGGGAATCTTGGCCGCCATGTCCTTGGCGAACTTGGCCAGGTGGCGCGGCTTCATGAAATTGCTGGGTTCATTGACCAGGTCGCGAGCGTGGCAGGTGTAGGTGGCCACGATGGCGCCTCGCTCCTGGCCGGTCTTGAGTTCGGCGAGGTGCTTGGCAGGCACTCCGGCAATGAGGGTCTTCTCAACCCACACGCGCTTGACGTGCTTGTCCTTGGTGTGGTGATTCAGGAAACGATAGCTGCCAAAGATGGCAGCGTCCGCGATGGCACGGCCCAGATCGCGGGCCTTCACGCCCTCAGGCTCGCCGGCTACTTCAGTGGCAATGGCAAGCGTCTTGATCTTCTGGGCGTCGATGGAGCCATGCCGGTAAACGTCGGCCAGTGCATCGGCAATGACTTTGCCGCAAGCCTTCTCGACCTTGCCCAGGCCCAGCAGAATCACGCGATCGGCCTTCACCGCGCCCTGGGCAGGCAGCACCATGATCTGACCGGACTTGCCCGTGAAGTCGCCCTTGAGGAAGAGCTTGCTGACGGCCGGACCGCAGGCGTAGTCCTTGAGGGGGTTGTCGGATTCAAAGGCTGGAATCACCAGCGCATCGGCCTTCACGTTCTCGCTGGCTTCCTTGGCATAGCTGAAATTCATGGTCTCTCCGCAGAATTGTTCGGCGTGGGTTTATATCAAGCTGCCGCCCCGAGGGAAGCCCGGCACGCCCGGCCGCGACGCAATCCTGTCAGGCGGGGCCGCGATGATCCCGGTATCACGACGTTTTCTTCGCGTTGGGAGAGCACTTTGCGTAAGTTAACCTGATGCAAAGACCCATCGCAAAACTGGCCCTGCTGGCCGCCCTGGCGCTTACGCCGCTTCTGTCATTGGGCTCATCTCATGCACCGGCACTGGCCCAGGACAGCCCCAAGCCGCCGGCCGCAGCACAGACCCCGGCAGCGGCCTTTGGCCGGGGATTCTGGACCCACTATTTGCAGGGTAATCCGGCCGCAGCCTACGAGGAACTGGCCGCCCTGCTGAAGTCCAAGCACTCGCTGAGCTTTGACGAACACCGTGCAGCTTTGGCTCTCCTGCGCAACCTTGCCCTGGAATCGGGCGATTTGGCGCGCCTGAAGGGTGATCTGGCCGCCATGGAGACCGCCCCGGAGCGGTCCATGGCCGCTTTGACGTTCGAGCACACGCAAACCCTGCGCAAGTTGGGCCTTCACGGGGAGGCCGACCAACTGTCCGGGTCGCTGGATTATGTGACAGACTGGTGGGTCTGCGGGCCCTTCGCCAACGAGCGCGGCCAAGGCTTCAGCGACGTTCTGGAGCCCGAGAGCAAACTTGACGCCCACGCCGCATACACCGGCAAAGACGGACAGTTGTGCAGCTTTCGCCGCCTGCCCGTCAAACCCGTGGATGGAGTAGTGGATTTGGGCGCCTTGCTGCGGCCCAAGACAGAGGCCGTGGCCTTCCTCATCACTGCGCTTTACCTGGACAGCGAACCTGCCGACAAAGAGAAAACCGCCAACGCCGCTGTCAGTGTAGGGTCAGATGGACCCTTTCGCGTATTCTTCGGTGCTGCCCACAGAGACGACAGCGGCAATCTGGTCGCGGGCGGGCCGGTATCCGGAGTCGCACTGGAAAGCGAAGCCGAGCGCAAGTTGGGCTTCGACCAGGACGATAGCTGGGTGGGCTGGCGCAATGCCGATCAACAGCGCATCGGAGGCACCCACGTATTCTCCAAGGGCTGGAACCTCATTCTGGTCAAATCGGCCGTGTCTGAAGGTCCCTGGAGGATTCGCGTGCGGGCCGCAAGCCTGCCCAAGGGCCGGTTCGCCCAGACACTCAATGAAGTCCAGGAGGCCATCAAGGCCTCGGGCACTCGAGACCCGCTGGGGTTCCATCAATCTCCGGTGCGGGACGGCCAATTGGGCGAAGCGCTGGTAGAACTCTTTGCACCCGCCTTGGACCGAAACGACGGAAAAGCCCGCCGCATCCTCGCTGCACTGCAGGACAGCGCGCCGGACGCAAGGGCTGCATTGCGCTTTCTCCTGGCCGAGGCCTCCAAGAGCTCCGTGCGCGAAGCCTCGGGCCGCGAGGAAAACAGGCGCCGCGAGCTTCTGGAGCAGGTGCTGAAGCTGGAGCCCAAGGCCGCGCGCGCGGCCCTGGAGCTGGCCAAGTATTATTCAGGCACATTCCGCAATCCGACAGAGGCCGATCGCTACGCCAAGATGGCCGTGAAGCTTGCGCCCCAATGGGTGGAAGCGCGCGTGTTTGCCGCGCGCGTGGCCACGATGAAAGGCATCGACGGCGAGATTGAGCGCGAGCTGCATGCGCTTGTCGCGGAGTTTCCCCATCATCCCGCGGTGCTGCGCTTTGCGGGCTACTACCGCGGGCTGCGCGGCGACTACCGTGGCTCCGATGAACTGTTTGCGCGTTGCCTGGCAAAAGGGGATGCGATCGACGATTACTGCCGCGAGCGCCTGTTCTCGCGCGCCATTGAGCGCCTGGATGTCGAGGCTGCCCTGAGGCACGCCGCGGAAACACGAAGGCTTAATCCCTTCGACCTCGACACGAGCACCGGGCTGATCCGGATCTTCCTGGCCAAGGGCGACCTGGACCAGGCCCTGGCCGAGTGCGAACGAGCGCTCAGCCTCTGCCCACGGGACGACAACTTCCTGGCCTCCCGGGGCGAAGTGCTTCTGGCCATGAGCGCCGCGCGCCCCTCGGAGGCGGCGGCCCTGCGGGCGCGTGCCGTTGAGGCGTACCGGGAAGCCCTCAAAGCCAACCCCAACCGGGCAGACCTCGCGCGCTACCTTGAGTTCATCGCCGACGACAAGCCCGAATGGGAAATCAGGCTGCAGGAGAACATCGAGGCCCGCATCCTCGACGCCCTCAAGCGCCCCCTGGATGGCAACGACCCCTACCGGATTGTCTACCGCGACGAGATCACCGTGGTGAACGAGGACGGCACGCGCAGCATCTTCAGCCAGTTCGCCTATCGCGTTTGCAACGACGACGGCCGCGAATTGCTTTCAAGCCTGGGGGCGCCCGCCTACGAAGACCAGCAGGGCCGCTGCGTCGGCGCCCGCGTCTACCGCGCGGACGGCAGCACCGAAGAGGGCCGCCGCGTCGGCGCGATGGCTGAGTTTCCGCCGCTGCGCCTGGGCGATGTGGTGCAAGTCCGCTTCCGCGTCAACGACACAGCCCAGAGCTTCTTTGGGGATTTCTTCGGCGCTATCGAGCCCCTGGCGGACTACGTGCCGGTCGATGAAGTCCGCCTGGCCTATGTGCTGCCCAAGACCCGCCGCTTTCATGAACACCTCGTCAACGGGGCCCCGGCCCGCCAGGAGAAGGACACCGGCAGCCACATGATCTGGACCTACCACGCTCTCTCGCTGCCCAAGATCGTCTACGAGCCCAGCATGCCCCCGCTGCGTCAGGTGGCCCCCACCATACAGATCAGCACCTACCAGAACTGGTCGGACTGGGGACGCTGGTACTACAACCTGATCCGCCGCCAGCTTGAGCCCACAACCGAAATGCGCGCCAAAGTGGACGAACTCACCCGGGGCAAGACCGATGAGCGCGAGAAAGCGCGGGCCATCTACCACTGGGTCGTCACTTCCGTGCGCTACAACGCCGACTGGCACTTCGGCGTCCATGGCTACAAGCCATTCACCGCCGGCGCCATCTTCGAGCGCTGCATCGGTGACTGCAAAGACAAGGCCATTCTGATGGTCACCATGCTCGGCATTGCCGGCATCAAGGCCTACCCTGTCATCATCAACCTCGAGGAGTACCGCGGCCACGAGGACATCACACTGCCGCTGCCGCACCACTTCAACCACGCCATTGCCTGCATTGAGTTCAGTGACGGCCGGCTGCACTATGTGGACGGCACAGCAACCTTCAACGGCTTTGACGAACTCCCCGGCGCCGATGCCGGAGCCCATGTCATCATCATCAAGCCCGAGGGTGGCGTGCGCGCGCAGATTCCCGCTGTGCCCGCCGAAAACAACCGCAATGAAACACGGGCCACACTGGAATTCTTGCCGCAAGGTCGCGCGCGACTGACCGTGACCGAAACAGCCTCGGGCGACCGAGCCAGCTACCTGCGCGGCACCTACCTGCGAGAAGGCGAGCGCGTGAAGCGGCTGGAGGCCTACTGGGCGAGGCACAAACCCGGCGCCAAGGTCAGCGACGTCAAGGCCAACGACCTTTCGGACATCAACAGCCAGCCTCGCATGAGCTACGTGGTGGAGCTGCCGGACGCATACACGCTGGACGCGCGCGGGAACATCGAAATGCGCGTGGCCCTCGACCCCCTGGACTGGGTGAAGAATCTGGCACCGCAGACCAGCAGGCGTACGGACCTGGTGCTGGGGGCTGCGCGTTCGTGGCGCTATGAAGTCAGCTTCACGCTGCCCGCGGGTGCCAGGCTCGAATCCATCCCCGACGAGTTCTCGGGAGAAAACGCCTGGGGCCGCTTCCACGTCAAGGTGGAGTCCAAGGACGGTCAAGTGACCATCTCGCGCGGCTTTGACCAGTTCGGCGGCGTGATTCCGCGCGAGCGCTACGCCGAAGTGCGCAAGCTGCTATCCGAACACGACCGCGCCGAAGCCGCCATCCTGCGCATTATCCGCTGAAGAATCGAGGCTGCCATGAGACGGATGTTATGGCCTTTGCCGGCGCTGGCCCTGCTTCTGTGTGCTCCGTTGCAGGCCCAGGCTCAGTCCATTGATTATGAGGCCCTGGAGGCCGTGTTCCTGGACAAGTCCCTGGGGCGCCTCGATTTTGACGCCCACGCCGCCAGGCTGGTCGCGGTGATCAACCGCGCGCCCGGCAGTGAAGAGGCCTTGGCCGCCCTGCGTGTGCTTCGCGAGAACGATGAAAAGCTGGCGTCCCATGCCGCGCTGGTGGACTCGCTGCGCAAGCTGGCCGACGACAACTTCCGGGCCTGCGGGCCCTACGCCCAGACCTACGTGGATGCCTACGCGCGCTTCGTCCGCCGTATTGACGCGTCAAGCCGCCCCCTGGATGTGCTTCGCGGATGGTCCGGCATCACCGAGTTTTCGGTGATGGGCCCCTTTGCCGATTACGGGGAGCCCGCCCACGACGAGGTGTACGCGCCGGAAGTCGAGTGCGACTTCGCCGGTCAGGCGCAGGGTGCCTTTGGCCGTGTTTCCTGGAGAAAACTGCCCCATTTTGACCCCCTGGTGGATCGCCTTGACCTCGACCTCCACGGCCGCCACCGCGGCTGCGCCTACTACGCCGCCACCCTGCTGCGCTGCGAGAAGCCGGGAGACGCGGTGCTGGAGCTTGAACTCAATTGCCCCGGCAAGGTCTGGCTTCGCGGCGCGCTGCTGCTGGACTATGACACACGGCGCCAGGACTATCCCGAGTTGGCCCTGAACCTGCGCCTTGAAAAGGGCGAAAACCTGCTGCTGGTGAAAATCAGCGGGCTTTCCAGCCTGCGCGCGCGGCTGCGCACCCGCCAGGGCCAGCCGGTGCCCGGCCTGAGCGCCAGTGCGCCCCAGTCCGGCGTCTATCAGATGGCCGGCGCGGCGCCTGCACTGAAGGCGCCGGGCGTGCGCGAAGCGGGGCGCTTTGCCCAGGAACTGCTGCACCTGAAGCTGGATGTGGCCGAGGGCATCAGGCTCCGGGCTTCCCGTGGCGAGGACGTCGCGCGCGACATGGCGCGCCTGGCTTGGCAGATCGGACTTTGCTCCCTGGCGCTGTCGCAGGCCTACCGGGCACACCGCCTCGAAACGGAGGCCGGCGAATACATGGAAGATGCTCTGGCGGCCCTGGGTTCGGAGCCCCTGGCCCGCCTGGCCTTCCTCAAGTTCATCGGCTCCAGCCCTCTGTACTCGGCCAGCGAAGTCAACGCGATCCGGCGCCGTGAACTGGCGTTGCTGACCCAGGGTGACCAGGCAAGCGCCTGGGCCTGCGTCGAGTTGGCCGCCCTGCTGGCGCGCGACGAACGCATTCGTGAGGCCGTAGAGTGCTGCGAACGTGCTGCCACGCATAGCCCCACGGCCTGGACTCTGGGACTTGATCTTGCGCAGATCTACATGCAGGTGCAGTGGCGCGGCGAGTGGCTGGCAGCGCTGCAGCAGGCCCGCAAGCTCGCGCCCGACGCACCGGGCCTGTGCCGCGCCTTTGCGCGGTATTACGAAGGCCACGAGCTTCCCGGAGCGGCACTGAAGGAAAACGAAAGCCTTGCGCGAATGTGGCCCGGCGACATGGGACTGCGCATGACGCTGATTACCCAATACCTGCGCGTGGCCCAGCCCGAGAAGGCGCTGGCGCTGGCGAAGCACCAGGTTTCCGTTTTTCCGGGAGACGACTATGCCCGCAAGCGCCTGGCCGAAGTGCATGGAGCCCTGGGCCAGCTTGACGAAGCCCTGGCGTGCTACGAAGAGCTGGCGCGGCGCACCAGCCGCCCCGAAGAATATCTCAAATCGGCCGCTGAACTTCTGCTGAGCTCCGGGCGCGAGGATGCCGGCCGCGAGATGCTGCGGCGCGTGCTGGCAGTTGCTCCGGAAGAGCACGAAGTGCGGCGCTGGTTGGCCCGACTTGAGGGCGCGAGCGACGAGTTCTGGCTGCCATGGGCTTTGCCTCTGGAGGAGGTCCAGAAGTTGAAAGCCGAAGCCGCCGACTATCCCCAGTGTCCCAGCGTGCTGCTGCTGGACGAGCAGGTACAGGTCGTATACGGGGACGGCAGCTCGCAGATGTATGTCCGGCAGATCCGCAAGGTG
>JAANMU010000461.1_pt1 | contig 49282 bp, 39 predicted proteins | sample 7279701 | NCBI WGS metagenome assembly JAANMU01 (sample SAMN14094539, study PRJNA606508) | bioreactor metagenome | isolation source: A lab-scale SPAN reactor treating ammonium-rich wastewater day 57 | place: Ireland: Galway | collected 2017-03-13
GGGGAGTCGCGGCAGGTTTCGCGCCGTTTCGGGTAGAGCGGCGGGCACAACAGGTCTGTTTCTTTCGTTGCTCCTGCTTTTGGCGTTGTCTTGGGCCCACGCCCAAATCGCGCCCGCGCTTTTTCAATTGAATCCCCCAAGTTCACCGGTCTTGTTGGATTCAAATGTGCGAATTCCCATCGTGGCCGCAAAAACCGATTCGTCGACCGAAGAACTCAGCGTCCTTTTGGTGGACCCAAGCGGTCTTCGTTCGTTTGTTCCAATCGACGACCAAAACGGGCGGGGAATCACGCTGGATTTGTCCAATCGTCCGGCGGGATCGTACGTCGTGCTCCTTTTTGCCCTTGATCGACTGCTTGACGAAAAAACCCTTGTAGTCTCCGCGCCGGATTCAAACCGGAATCCGGTTCCCGAAGACACGGCGTTTGAATTGCGCCTAAGCGATGACCGCGTGAGCGTTAACAAGCCCCTTGAAATTCTTGGCGCTCCGTTGGGCGTCCAAGGCCCTTTTGATTCCGCCGGTTTTTTGATTCGCGTGCAAAAACCCAACGGGGAGATCCTGTCGCTTCCGATCGATTCCTCGCCCGACGGTTTTTCGGCGGTTTTTCATCCCACGCAGGACATTTTGCTTGGCTCGTATCGGGTTTTGTTTTCCCGCGACAACGACGTCCTCGCATCCGCAGGGTTCGAAATGGTGCTCCCCCGCGCGCAGCCACGCATCACACTTTCCCACGACGTTTTTTCGGTCAAGGAACCGGTTGACTTCCAAATCCATTTGGGCTTTCCAGTCAGTGCCCCTGCGCGACTCGTGGTCGCGGACCCGAACAATGTCGAAATCGAGATTCCCCTTGATGGCGAAGGCGCGCTCTATCACGGATCGTTCCATCCCACGCAAAGCATAGTGCTTGGCGCGTACCGCGCACGCTTCTCCATCGGCGAGGAATCGGACGACGCCGAGTTTCGGATTCTGTTTCCCGCGTTCGCACACGAAGTCGAGTGGATCGTGGCCCCCGAAACGGGACAGTCCGCCCGCGGCACGGTTCGATTGTCAAACTCGGAAAATCTGCCCAACGAGAACCGCGCGATCGGCTGGAGAATCCTTGATTCGAACACGCTCGTGATTGCAAGTGGAACGGTCCAAACGGGCGCCGACGGCCAAGCGCTCTTGGTTCTTCCGGCCCTGCCCTTGGGCGAATTTGAACTCGAACTCGAAATCGTTGACGGGTACTATTTCGGGCGGACCGTTTTGCCGGTGTCTTTGAAGGGCCCGATCGACGTCGAACCCGTCGTCGGCCTAAGCGGGCAACTCAACTTGTATCAAAGCGTGTCCTTTGACGCGCTCCAGTTGTTCGACGCGTCCTCGTTTTCGAGCGTGATCGACGAGGCCTCCAATCTTGCCCGCATCGAAAGCGACACGTTTTCGCTTTCCATGCAAAACGAAACCGTCTGCAAAAACGGCGTGTGCCGTGTCCCCGTGCGCTTTGAAAACATCTCGTCCACCGACTATTGTTTTGATTCCGCCGCGCTTTTTGTTCGCAATCCCCTGATTTCGGATCGCCGCATTCACGGCGAAAAAACCGTGCGCTTGACGGGATATCTGCAGACCCAGTCGTTCGTGGCGCCCTGTCAGGCCGGCACTCTTCGTGCGCGCGAAACCCCGCGCTTGGCCGCATCGATCGCATCCGACGCCCGGTCTCTTGAGGAGGCCGAAGGACCTTCAGGCCATTCGCTTGTTGCGCAAGAAAACGAACCCGTGCTCTCCTATCTTCCCGCCGATTTCACTTCGCGTGCGGGAGGACTGATGAATTTCGAATGCATTCCGGATTTTTCAGAATCCAATTCGAATTTGCCCGACGATTTTCCCGTCGAAAATCCTGAAGACGCAAACGCCTTGAATCCGTTTGATTCCAATGGAAATACGCCGTCGTCCGACGCCCCTCCCGTTTTTGACGCAAACGCTTTTGACGCGAATTTCGACTCCAACGCTTGGGTCCCGTCCCGTGTTCCGCTTCGCCCGCTTGACTTCAATTCAATCCATGATTCAAATGCACCGCTTTTGCCGGACGCGAACCTTGATGCCAATGTTCATGCCGCTCCCGCGTCGACGATCCGTCCGTTGCGCGCGTTTTTCCAGTCTGCCGAAGAAACCGCCGTTTTGTTTGACGAAAATTCGTTTGCAACAAACAACACTCCCGCAACCGTGGTTCAATCCGCCGAATCCCCGCGTCCCCATAATCTTCTCGCCGAATTGATTACGCCGCTTCAAGCCGACACGTTCGTTTTTTGCGAAAAAGTCGTCGATGGCCAATGTGTTTTTTCGCAAACGCGTTTTGTTCCGGTGGCATCGGGCCTTCTTGAAAAACAGGCGTACCGCGATCTTGATCGCGCGTGCGTTCCGGCCGGCGACGCACTATCGCTTTTTCTCGAGTTCCGCGTTCCGACCGGAACCAGCGGCAAATACGACCTTGTCCTTGGAAATAATTTGGTCCTTGACCCGTTCTGGACGTCCGACATCAACTCGGACTTCGACCAAAACGAGTTCCCCAACTATCCCACGCCCCACGATTTCAATTACACGTGGGTCTCGCCCGACGGCAACCTGACTCTTAACGGGCAACTCGACTGGAACAGCGAGACCATCAACCAAATCGTTTCCGATCAAAACCTATTGCTATGGATCGACTTCGACGACGGCAACGCCACCCACTTTTTTGACCGATCTAGGTTCCGCCGCGATGCAACGAAGAACGGCAGCGATCCCACGCCCCCGTTCAGTTACCGCCACGGGTTGCTTGGGACCAACGGCGGAGACTTCAACGGCTCAAACAACCATTTTGCCGAAGTAGCCACGGGGCCGCTGGTGGCCGACAAGAACATCTATACGATCAGCGCATGGTACCGCCGAAAAGACGGATCCGGCAGTGAAATCATTTACTCTGAAGCCGACAATGGTTCGTTTACCAATCATCTGAGCCTTGTTTCCACGACCCTCACAAACATTCAATGCATTCATCGGGACACCTCTGGCCAAACCAACATTGCGGTCACCGTCGACAAAAACCAGATGATTGGGCTCCATCACATTGCCTTGGTTCGCCGATCGGGCACGCAATTCGAGTGTTATTTCGACGGGAACCTTGTAGGCACAGGTTCCACGGGCGTCAACACGTCGGGCGTGGACTTTACGCGCATCGCCAGGCGCCAAACTTCACTTAACGCCATCGGCGGGAACCTAGTCATTGACGACGTGCGCGTGTACGACCGCGCGCTTTCCGTCGTCGACATCAACAATATGTTTCTCGCGGGCGCGCTTGACAAGAACCTTCGCGCGTACTGGCGGTTCAACGACAAAAACGGGTCGTTTATTCAGGACCGCTCAAGGTACAATCTCGACGCCAACTACATCGCAAGCCAGAACGACATCAATGCGCGCGGGTTGTTCGACACCAACGCGTACAACGGTCAGGGCGTCGGAACCCCACTTATCGTAATGCCCCCACCCGGCGAATCCATTCTTCCCCCTTCGGGCGCTACCACCAAATCTTCGTCCATCGTCTATTGGGCTAAAACCAGCAATCCTTCCACGTATCAACTCACGGCGGCCCAATTCGACGGGGGAGTTTTGGGCGATTGGATCACCGGAGTTGCCAACCCCCCCAATTGTAATCTACCCGGTTCCGCCACGGGCAACCGCTGGAATTACAGTCCAGGCACGGGCGGGGGTTCCAATCTGTGCTCGGACGAGAATGCAGACGACGGCAAATGGCACCATGTGGCTATTGCGTTTGCCAGCGACGGCAGTGCGATCATGTACGTGGACGGCCGCGACGCAAATTCTGTACTTAGCACACATGCCCCTGTTAGTTATTCGGACAATCACTTGTTCATCGGCTCACGCAGGCAAAACGGGGCACCCATCTATCCGTTCGACGGGCAAATCGAAGAATTCAAACTGTACGACCGAACGCTTTCGTTTGCCGAAGTCGTCGCCGACTACAACAAATGGTTTTCCGGCCAGTATTATTCCAAGGTCTTTGATGGAAACTCGTCGGGCGCGTGCACGGACTGCAATTTTGCGCGCATGAAAGTCCGAGTCCCCGACGATTTCAACGCCGCCGTATCCAGTGTCAAAATTTTCGGTCGCAAGTGCGCGGACACTTCGTGCTCCGCAAACCCCGCTTGGACCCTCGACGCCCAATTCAAATACAACGCGTTTGTGGATCTCAACAACGGAACCGGTTATCGCGGCCAATATTACCAGTACCGGTTGGATCTCGATTTCAACAAGGCCAATGCAAACCCGCTGTTTGACTTCAATCAGACGCCTCGCATTCTGGACGTGAACGTCGCCTATTACTCGGTCGCCAACCCCGCGCCGCCCGTGCCTCTGGGCTCAAGCCCCGACCAAAACACGATCACGGCCAACCACCGCCCCGTCGTGCGCGGCGATTTCAACTCGCAGACCCCGCTATCCGAATGCGCGTACACCTACTATGAAAACGACATAGTCAAAGGAACAGGAACGGTTTTTCCCATCGAAAACAAGTGTTTTTTCCAGACGCCGTTCCTGCGCCCCGGAACCACCGCGTATTTTCTCGTGAACGCCTCCAACGAGTACGGCTACGGGGCCACGCTTCGCACGAACGCCTTCACCTACCAAACCGTCTTTGATTCCAATTCGGACTACAATCGCTCGGTCGACTATTACGATTTCAACGCAACGCGCGAACAATCGGATCGCAATCTGTCGATCACGGGCATTTTCGACGCCAACCGCCCGAGCGACAATCAGGAGATCGGCGACGCGAACCTCGTGCTCTGGCTCGATTTCGAGGACGCCAATTCCACGCACTTTTTGGACAAGACGCGCTACCGCTCCGACTTCAACAAAAACGGGGGCGTGGGAACCGAATGGCTCGGCATTCGGGGCTCGCGCGCGGTCTCCTTCGACGGCGTCAACGATCATTTGCTTCGGAACTTTTCTTCCTCCGAACCCACCAATTTTTCGATCGGAAGCTGGGGCATGTGGATCAAGTCCATCTATCCGTCGATCTCTCATATTCTGGCCCGCGAAAATTCGGGCAACGAAGCCACGATCGCCATTCTTTCGCGCGGACAAAACCCGCGCTGTCAGGTTCGCCTCGAAGGCGATGAAAGCTCGCAGATCACCGTTTCCTCGAATTTCAATCTAGACGCCAATTGGCACCATGTTCAGTGCGTGCACGACGGGTCCACGCTTTCGGTGTACATTGACGGCGTTTTTGACGTCTCGACGGCTGCCGTGGGTACGGTCGACCGCGACAGTCCCGGTCTCTGGTCGATAGGGCATACGGTCACCGGTGCCCCGTTCGCGTCGCTGGTGGACGACGTGCGCGTGTACAACCGGGCGCTTTCGGCCGCGGACATCAACCGAATCGTGATGGACGGAATCCTCGACAAGAACTTGCGCGCGTACTGGAAGTTCGACGACGCGAACGCGACGCACATTCAGGATCATTCTCTCAACAATTTTGATCTCAATTACGTTAAAGCCGGAAACGACATCAATGCCGCGGGTTTGTTTGACTCGAACGCCTATCGGGGTCAGAACGGGGGCAAAACACCGATGGTGCCCACGGGTTCAAGTATCTTGTTGACAAACAAACCGTTCACGATCCTGTTGTGGGCGCGGACTTCTTCGTCCAACACGTACCAGATGGCGCTCTCCCACCAGCACAACGTCAGCGGTTTTGAGTTAGGTGCCACCGACGCCTCCGGCGGAATCATTTGCAACACGGGTTCGGGAATCAAATGGTTCTACTACGGGTACTTGAACCAACCGGGAACCATGTGCTCAAGCGTGGCGGCCAACGACGGCCGATGGCATCACGTTGCCGTTTCCGGAAACGCTTCCGGCGGAACCATGTACGTGGACGGTGTCGACGTCAACTCGGTCAACAGCAACACGACCAACCTCAACGATATTGCGGTCGCTCTTTCCATTGGCGCGCGAAACGATGAATCGGGGGCGAATTATCACTGGAACGGAATGCTGGACGAGGTCCGGATTTTCGACCGCATGTTGTCCGCCGCCGAAATTGTCGCGGATTACAATGCGTGGCGCAATGCGCACTATTACTCTAAAATCTTCGATTCAAACTCGACGGGGATTTTGACGGGGGACTGGAACTATGTGGATTTGAATGCGGACGTGAACGCGCCGGTTTCGGGAGTGCGCATGCAGGTGCGGTCGTGCGACGATGCGGCGTGCAACGGCGAGTCTTTTTACGGTTCGGACGGTACGGCGTCCACGTATTACCAGTTTGGGGGCAACGGGAAAGTCCTTCTTTCGAACGTGCCGGACAATCGTTATTTCCAGTACAAATTGTTTCTTGATTTCAACAATGCGAGCGTAAACAATTACCAGTCGCTTCCCAAGGTTTCGCTTGCGGACGTGAACTGGGGACCGATCAACCCCGCGCCTGACGTGAACGTCGTGTATCCGACCTCGCGCCTGATTTTCGGCACGCGCGACGGCAATGCGTCGATCGACTTCAACGTGAGTGACGATAAGAATTATGTGTATGCGGACATTTACTGGTCGACGTCGCCGAATACGTTCCAGAATTTGATTGTCGCCGATTTGAACCTGTATTACCACTTGCGCAATCCGACGGTCGATATCAACTGCACGAACTCCGGCGGGACGGGTTTTGTGAACACGCGGCAGGTGTGCCACTACGACTGGAACACGCTGAACCTTCCCACGACCCGTTTTTACCTCGACATCAATGTCTCGGATTCTTCCGACGCCAACGATATCAGTTCGAGCATCGGGAAAAACAAACTGCACAACTGGCCCACCACTTCGGACGGCGGCGGATTGTATCATTATCCGATGGTTCGCACGGCCGACGGAAACCTTTGGATGGTGTACTTGGACGTCATCGACGGAAACTCGGGGGTGTTTGTGACCCGTTCGGACAACAACGGGACCACGTGGCGAACGCCGGTGGATTTGCAGGACCGCAATGCGAGTTCCATCCAATCGGTGACCATGGACATTAATTCAACCAACGGCCTGCATATCGTCTGGAGCGACACCAACGGAACGCAGTCCGACGTGCACTATCGCGCGTGCCCCGCCGGAAGCCTCGATTGTTTGCTGTCCTCGAATTGGAGCGCGGACCTGAATCTTTCGCAGGACAACAACAACAGCCTCAAACCAAGCCTCACGATTGGTCCCGACGGAAACGTGCACGTGGCATGGAACACCGACGTGAGCGCGCAGGGCCAGCCCGTGTACACGCAGTGCGCGCAAAACTGCGGCTCGATCGCAAACTGGAGCGCACCCATCAAACTGTTGCGAAGCACAACCGTGAATGGAACCAATTTTGATCGCGCGCTTGTCCGCGTGGACGCACAAAACCGCGTGGGACTCGCGTTTACCTATACGGGATCGTTTTCCGCCGGTCGGCTGGACTACGCACAATGCACCTCGAATTGCACGAGCGCTTCCAACTGGAGCACGACCCTGCAACTCACCCTCAGTTACACGAATGCCGTGTTCGGCTTTGATGCCAACAATACGGCGATCATTGTCGCACGGTATTCGGGTATTTTGGGGGGTTATGCTCCCGACAAGTTGTTTGTTTGCAATGGCGACTGCACAACGTCCGGTGGCTGGGTTTCCAGCGACTTTAATACGGCGTACGACACGGACTTTTCATTTGCCGGAACCTCTCGCCCGAATCTTTCCTTTGATTTCGACAAAAACACGCATTTTGTCTGGACGGGCGACGGCGTCGGCGGCGGTCCCACCGACGTGAATACGATTCGCCGGCGCTCGGACGGAACCACGGGAGCCATGGCCACACTGGTCAACGGGACCGGAAACTTCGACGCCTACATCCGCCGCAAAATCAGTTGGGGCCCCGGATACCAGTCCCGCGACATCGCCTACCTGAAAAGCAACGGCGTTGACTACAATATTCAGACGCTTTCCACGGCCCTTGGCTCCAGTCGCCCCCGACTTCTCTCCGTTTCGCTGGACGCCAATGCGGTCACGGCCAGCCACCGGCCCAGCAAGCGCCTCGTATTCGAAACGCAGTCCCCGCTAACGCTTTGTTCGTACGCGTACTATGAAAACGACCGCCTGCGCGCGCACAACACGGCGGTGCCCGACGCAAACACCTGTGTCGTTCCCTCGTTCTTCCTCCGACCGGGCACAACCGCCCGCTGGGACGTGAACGCGACCAACGCCCTAGGCGGCACGAGCGCGAACATCGATCCCGCGTACACGTATTCAACCTATTGGGACTCCAATGTGGATTACAACCGCCTCGTGAATGCATACGATTTCAACGGCACGCGCGAACTGCCTGACCTGAACCTCACGCTTTACGGCGGCCTCGACGCCAACACGAACACGGACAACCAGGACCTTGGCGACGTAAACCTCATCCTCTGGCTCGATTTCGAGGACCTAAACGCAACGCACGTCATCGACAAGACGCGGTATAAAAACGACGTCAATCGCAATGGGGCGTTCTCGACCTCCGCCGCTGGCATCCGCGGATCCAAATCGGGCGATTTCAACGCGCTGAACAGCTATCTTTCGGTGGAATCCGCCGCCTTGCCCCTTGCGTTTTCTTCCAAGCGGGCGGCATGGGGCAGTTGGGTTCAAAGCACCCAAACCACTTACCCTACCCCGGGATACCTTATTGACCGAACGAGCCAAAGCGGAAACGGGGAACCCAGTTTCCAACTGTATGCATCCGCGACGAAATGGTCTTGCCTCTATGAGGACACGGACACGGACCAATTCCTGGTCCAGTCCGCGCGGGTAATCGACCTTCAATGGCACCACGTTTTTTGCATGTTGGACGACACCAACTTTTCCATTTTTGTGGACGGGGTTCAAGAAGCCAGCACCGTCCATAACAGCAGTCCGATTTTGATGGGTCCTCTGGACGCGTACACGATCGGTGCCCTTCGCGGCACCCCCAGCCAGCGGTTCAACGGGCGCTTGGACGATCTTCGCATCTACAACCGTTCCCTTTCCGCCGCCGACATCAACCGCATTTACAACGAGGGCGTCCTTGATCGCAACCTGCGCGCGTACTATGCATTCAACGACCGTAATGCGTCGGGGTTCCTTCAGGATCACTCTGTTTGGAACAACGACCTGAATCGCAACAATGACGTCGACATCAACGCAACAGGCCTCTGGGATTCCAACGCGGGTCATTTCGACGGCGTCAATGACTTTTGGGCGGCGCCTCCAAACGGCGGCCACCAGTTCGCAAGCGAAGTCACGGTCATGGGCTGGATTCGCCTTGGTGCAACGGGCATCGACCAAAAAATCGTGGGAAACGAGGACAATACCGCGGGCGGCTACAAGCTTGGGATTTTCACGACCAATCTCCTCGAATTCGAGGTCCGCGACAGCGGAAACACTCCCCACCTCAACCGCGCGGCCACCGGCGGCACCACGTTGACCACGGGCCAATGGTACCACGTGGCCGGCCGGTACAACGACGCCAACGATTCGATCCAGACGTTCGTCAACGGCGCGCTTGACCGCACGACAAGTTCGGCCGGAGTATTGGCGGCCTCGAACGGAAACCTCGTCGTCGGCCGCGAACCCTTCCAATCGAGCGGCTTCTTCAACGGGCGCATCGAGAACCTTCACATCTACAACCGCGCGCTTTCCGACGCCGAAATTGCAGCCGACTATTCGCGATGGCGCAACGCGCACTATTATTCCAAAATCTACGACGGGAATTCCGCGACGAGCCCAGTCGCGGACTGGAATTATGTGCGCGTTCAGGCCGACATCAACGCGGTCACGAACGGCGTGCGTTTCCAGGTGCGCAGTTGTCCGACCGCGGACTGCGCGGGACAGTCGTTCATCGGCCCCGACGGAACCGCGACCACCCATTACGGTTTCAACGCCAACGACTTGGTGACGCTCAGTAACGTGTCCGACAATCGGTATTTCCAGTACAAACTCTACCTCGATTACAACAACGCGAACAACAACAATTACGCGACCCTTCCCCGGGTGTTTGGTGCCGACGTCAATTGGAGTCCGTCGCTTTCCTTCGGCGCGCACGTCACGCGCATCGACGGCTATCCGGACGACGGCGATCTTCCCGTGTTCACATACGCGGTCGACGGAAACCTCACGATCGACTTCAATGTGGTCAGCGCGGCCAGCAACAACGTGATCATCGACATGAATTATTCGAACGTGCCGGTTCAGGGAACCGGGACGCCCATTGTTTCGGGACTCAATCTGTCGACCTTGCCGGCAAGCGGACCTTGGAATTGCGCATCGACCTCGTTTGGTTCTACCGTGCAATGCGCGATCGACTGGAACATCTCCAACGTGACCAACAACCCGAACTGGTTCGATAGCGCGTTTCCCCGGTGCATGAACATCACGATCGCGAGCACGACCACCGAAACCCTTTCCAATTACCCGGCCTTCATCAAAATTCCAAAGCAAAGCGGCATGAACACCGACTTTAACGATTTGCGCTTTGTTTCAGCGCCGTGCAGCAACGGGGGGACCGCCTTGCCCTATGAGATCGAAGACCACAATGCCCAGACGGCGCTGACGTGGGTGCGCCTGCCAAGCCTGCCCACAAGCGGAACCACCATTTCCGTGTACTACGGAAAACCCAATGCGGTAAGTGACGAGAACTCGGCCGCAGTGTTCGCCGACTTTAACCGCATCTATCACTTCAACAACAACACGGCCCAAGGCGAATCCACAAGCAACGTCATCGATGCCGCCGGCAAGCAGAACCGTCCCTTTGTCGGCGCCGACTTCAACACGACCACGCCACGCATCGGTCCCGCAAGCGGTCAATTCAACGAAACCGACTCGTATCTGGACACGAACTGGGGCCTCAATCTCAATCCGTCGGTGACCCCCATCACGGTATCGACTTGGATTCTCAAGCAAAACACGTGCGCTTCAAGTGACGACGACCACTTTTCCGGCGTATCCGACGATCTGTTGTCGAGTCCCAAACCCCGCTTGTACCAGCGCTGCCGCAATGGGACTTGGGGGTACCGCATCGAAAACCAGGCGTCTCGCGAAATCGTTCCGGTCACACTCCAGCAATGGTACCAGTATGTGCTCACTCTGGATGGCGTGAACGTGCGCCTGTATACGGATGGCCAATTGCGCGACTCGACCACGTACACAAGTTTCACGGTCGACCGTAACTTCCTCGTGGGCAACACGGCCGGCATTTACAGCGGTTCCACGCCCGACTATTCGCAGGGCGCGGGCGCGCTCATCGACGAATACCGCCTCATCGACCGCAACCTGTCGCTTTCGTGGATCCGACAGGACTACAACATGATTACCAACCAGTCAGCCATGGTGAGTTTCGGCAGCGAGATCACCGATTACAACAACGCCGACCTGAATTTCTATATCCTGCTTGCGGCGTCCAACGGCTCGCAATCCGATTTCAACACGTCCGACAATAATTTTGCAATTGGACTGGACTCAAGCCCCCCCGTTGTCACGCTGATTTATCCCGTGGACGGGAACGGTTTGGCCCGATGGTATCCCCAATTGCGTTTTCGGCTCGTTGACGACAGCGCCGTCGATCTTTCCACCCTTGTGCTAACGATTGATGCAAACAACGCCGCGTATCCAGGTTCGTTTTCATGCGCGGGCACGCCCGTCCAGTACGATTGCAATTACGATGCAAATCTCCTATTTGACGGCGAGCACGCGTGGAGCGTACAGGTCGACGACACGATCGGAAACACGGGATCGGATTCAACAACCTTCCAAGTCGTGCGCCGCTTTGAGCGCATCACCTTGCGCCTGGGTCGCCAGTCCGCGACCACGTTCGACGCCAATTTGTTTGTGCACGCGATCGAGCCCGCGTACGCCCCGTGGGCTTTCAAGTTCGTGTTTGCGGACTGGAACGCGCCCGCCATGAGCCCCGACTACAACGAACGCGCAAGCGTCTCGTCGACCACCGATCCCGGCGACGGAAGCGTGTTCTACTGGAAACTCGGGGCCTTGTCGATCGATGCGAACTATCGCATCAATTTCGACCTCAATTCAATCTTGTCAGACTACAATCTGCACAAGGCATGGATCGTGGGCGGCTGACGCACGTACCCCGCGCAGCCGCCCCGTCCAATCCCTGCAAACTCGATGTGCCTCAAACCCTTTGGGCAATCGGATGCCGAAAACGCAAATCGCACGGCAGGCTTTCAAGCGCGTTTTTTCCTAATAAGGGCCGCGGTTTGGCCCGCTAAAAATCATCTTGCACCAAACGATGCATCCGAAGACAATGAGCGATAAAATCATTCAATTTGCCGTTTAAACCTGTTTTAACACATGCGGCGTCTTTTAAAACTCTTGCCTTCTTTTTCTTTTATTCGAACAATTGTTCGTATTTTTTGAGGGGATTTTTTGAAAGAAAACAAGCAGCCAGTTAACCCGAAATCGCTTTTGACCGAGGACCCCAAATCCTCGGTGACCGCTTCGTCCGACGAGGATGCGGACGACGCCATGGAAGACCCGAGTTTGCCGTTTCCCAAGGCGACGGTCGTCAATATGATGCGAAAGCATCTTTCTCCGGGAAAACAGATCAAGGGCCCCGTCAAAATCGAGATCAATCTCTGGCTTGGCAAGATGGTTGAGCGCATTGCAAAAAAAATGGACGCGTACCCGTACACGTACGTGGACGCGAGCATGCTCCACGACGCGATCGAACCGTACGAGCAGATTCAGGAAATTGAAAAAGAACGCGCGCGCATCATCAAGCAACTGGAAAGCATCAAGGGCGAGTGCGACGTTCTGATCACCGAGGTCGATCGTCAGTTTGTCCTGCGCGCCGGATTCCTCCACGAGTACATGAAAGAGAAAAAAGTCGTGGACGCGGCCAAAGCCGAAAACTAAAAACAACGGGCCGGGCTCATCCGGCCTCTTTTTTTCCATTTTTTTTTATTTTTCTTTTTTTAATCCAATGCGTCCTAGGTAGGCATCCGCATGACTCCCCCCGCTCCCGCGTCCGTCCTCCCGGCGATCGGCTCGCCTGCGCCCGCTTTTTCGCTTCCCGACGCTCAAAACCGCGCGCACGCGCTGTCCGATTTTTTCGGCCAACGCGTGATTTTGTACTTTTACCCGCGCGACGACACGCCCGGCTGCACGCTCGAAGGATGCGATTTTACTAAAGAGAAAAAGAATTTCGAGGAAAAAAACGCGGTGGTCATCGGCGTTTCGGACGACCCGCCCGAGTCCCACCAAAAATTTGCCGAAAAATACGCGCTTGCGCATTTGCTCCTTTCCGACGTCGGCGGAAAAACCTGCGCGGCCTACGGCGTTTGGGTCGAAAAAAATTCGTTCGGAAACAAGACCATGGGCATCGCACGCACCACGTTTCTCATCGGCGCAAACGGCACGATTGAGAAAATCTGGCACAAGGTCAACCCGGTCGGGCACGCCGGCGAAGTCCTCAAAAGCCTCTGATTTTTTTTTTCAAACGGCCCGTCAAATCTTTTCCCATGCTTCGACGCGCCCTGCCTTCAATCGGAACAGCGGATGCGGCTTGGCCGGATGGATTTTCCATTTTTCATGCGCTTTTGGGTCGCGCGATTTCATTTTCTTGCCCAAATGCGTCCATTCGAAATCCAGTTGGCCGCGCGTCAAGCCGATTTTTGTTCGCGTGCGCTCGCCTCTGATCTTGCGGGCATCAAACGCATAGCCACGACGGTCCGCCTCTTTTTGGATTTCGGCCAAATAGGTTCCGATCGCGGCCATTGGATTTTTGTGCGCGTGAAAACGGGCCAACTGGGGGTGTCGCGTGTACCCACGCGTTTTTCCCGCCAGCACCTTTTGGGCAAGCAGTCCCTCGCGCCAGACGGCGACGAGTCCGCGCGCATCGAGTTGCGACGGATGAATGCTCCACAACCGCATGAACTCATTTCTTTTTCTTTTTCGCGGGCTTTTGTTTTTTGGCTTTTGTCTTTTTCGGGCCTTTTTTCGCCGAGGGTTTTTTGGTGTTCATCGGGCCCTTCACGTCTTTCCACGTTCCGGTCGCGCGCTCGGCTTTGATTCGGTGGACGTCGTCCATTGAGATCGCGTGCATGAGTTCTCCGCAGCACCGGTTGGCGGATACGGTCTTGCGGCAGGTCGCGCATTCGAGGCTTTGTCCGCGCACGTCCATCGGGAACCCGCAACAATATGGGGTTTCGACCATTGACGGACAACAATCGCATTTCAACACGGCCATGATGAGTTCCTCCCGTTCCCTCTATGGGTTCGGACCGATCCTTTTTTAGGGCCCCGTGTTGAGTCGCGCGTTCCATCGGGCGCCATTGCTCGCGCCCGAATCGTTTACCCGCGGTTTAATTTGTGATCGCTTTGATCTGTTTTGGATTCAGGCGCGCTCGAATAAGGCCCGCCAGTTTCCCGCCCGGGTTTCGGAGCAAAAATCCCTGAAGCTGGCGTTCGTTGTGGGTCTTCCGGTTTTGCGAGGCTTTTTCGAAGTCGATGATCGTCACGCGGTTTTTTTTTCCGACGAGGATGTTGTGCATTTTGCCGGCGAGTTGCCCGTGGTCGATGCCCGCCGCATCGAGCCGGCGCGCCTGTCCCAAGATTTTTTTTAAAACCAAAAGCAGTTTTTTGGGCTCGGCTCGAATTGCCCACGTGCCGAAGGGTTCGCCGTCCACGAATTCCATTAGAATCGCTTTTTGAACGGCGTCCGCTTCGAAAAACCGCGGGCCCACATTAACGGCGTTGGCGGCAAAAAGGTTGTTGACTTCCTTTTTTACCATGTTCACGCGCGGGCTCTTGGTTTTTTCAATTTTGAGGGCGCGAACGTTTTGGCCGTCCTTCACGCGATACACGTCCGACGACCGTCCCGACGAGATTCTTGTCTGCACGACCAGTTCTCGGCCGTTGAAGACGAACGGGTTTGGAATCGTTCGGATATGGGAAGGGTCCATGGTGCAGTTCGGCCTTTTTTTTTGTCCGCTTATTTTCGTAGGAATGCGAAGTAGCCCAGTCCGCCGACGAGGAGAAGCAGCGCGGCCCCGATGAGGATTCCGGCCGAGGAAACGGGTGCGGGCGGTTCGGTTGTTTGACCGGTTTGTTCGCATCGGCCGTTTGTGCAGACGGCCCCGATGCCGCAATGGGTTCCGTTGGGTTGCAAAAAGCGCACGCACTTGTTTTGGGTACAGCGCGCGAAGGTGCAGGCGTCCGCGTTGGTTTCGCAGTCGGCATTCGTCGTGCACTCGGTGTTTGCGTTTTGAGGGCATTCGGATCCGAACCGGAAAAAGGCGGGGATCACGGGCAAAAGTTGGTTCACCAGTTCCGCGTCCGCTTGCACGTCAACAATCTGGTACGTGAGGTGCACGCGCGACGCCGGTGGCAGGAAAGGGACATTGAAATACAGCGTCGGAACGGGCGTATTCTTTCGGGTCATTGGATAGTCGCTTTCGATCGAATAGCGCGATCCGATGGCGTCGGGCAGGACGGCGATTAATTGTACATCTTCGAGGACGCGGTTGGTGCGGTTTTCGATCTCGAGGTCCACCCACAGGGGACGCGTCGAGTGCGATCCCTGCTCGAGTTCGGGAACGCGAATGTGCTGGCGCACGCGCACGGCGTCGAGGTTTGCATTGAGGTCCTCGACGTTGAGGGCCAAGGCGGATATGGGTGCACGCAGGGGTCCACCCAAGTCTTCGGGCGTGCCCCAGTCGGTCTTGTTTTCGATCCATGTCCGCTCGACAAATACGAGTCGGCTTTCGCCGCAGTCGCGTGGGCACGAGGGGGGCGATTCGTTGTTTTCGCACACGCCGTTGCCGCATTGGTCGAGGATCAAACAAACCGGCGAAGGCGATTGGGCCTCGGCGACCGGTGCAAGGCCGGTCGCTAGTAGGGCAAGTAGTGTGAAGAAGAGAATGGTTCGTTGGGGGGCTGGCATTCAATCGCCTAAACGGGCTCGTAAGGAAAAGACGGCGATTGGCCTTAATTAGTTTTTTGTTGTGCGCGGTTTGTTCGCCAGATCAGGATCCCCGCGCTGGCAAGTCCTGCGAAGATCAGAAGAACGGGGGGGATTTCGGGTGCGGCCACGCTTGCGTTTTCCGCGGCGACCGTGAAAAACGCGCGAACCGAGTCCGTCGGTTGGGGTTCGTTGTTGCAATAGATTTCCACGACAAGGTAGTGGTTTCCTCCGGACAAATTGATCGAATTTGGGCTTAGGTCGTTTGCGGGAGAAATGCTTGCGCTGTTCATTTGGTTTTCGCTTGGCCCATTTGGAATGCTTGTAGGCAAAAACGAATAATGTGCTCCCGTGGTGGGCAAGCGAATGGCGGCTGTCTCGGATTCAACGATCTTGAAGCGCAATTCGGGGTTGGTGCAGGTTGCGTTGGGCGTGCGCAACAATTCCACGTCCACGCGGTCGATCGGGTTTCCGACCGCTTTGATCACGGGCGCGCCCTGCGACAAACGGGTGATTCCCGATGGTTGCACGAGGGCGACACTCGAAATTTCGATGGTTCCAGTGGGAGGCGTATTGCCGGACAAAGGGTTGTCGTCGTTGGTGATCGTGCACGTGTACGATTGGCCCGCGACGACGTTCACGCTTCCGTTGGCCGCGCAGTCGGTGCCCCATGTAGAGGGCTGGTACGACGCGTCCGCGGATTCGCTGACGTTGTGGGCGCCCGCGGGTACGCTGACAAACGTGTCGTGGGGCACGGGGCTCGCGTCAATGAAATAGGTCCAATTTGCGGGGGTTTTGGTTCCCCCGTTGTTGTTGATTACGGTTTTTACGATGCGCAGTTGGCCCGTTCCTGCCGCCGAAAACGTGTGGGTGGCCGTGCATGTTTTTGCGTCGTTGATCAGCAGGTTGACGACTCCGCTTGAATTGCAGTTTCCCCCGTAGGTCGTCGTGTAGTCGGCGGGTCCGGTTTGGGTGATCGTGTAACTGTTTGGCGCAAGCGTCGTGGCAGTCCCCGTGGCGATCGGAATTCCGTTTGCAAAAAATTGGAAATCGGTGGCTTGCGCGGTTCCGCCGTTGACAACGTTGGTCACAATGAGGCTTGTGAAATGAAGGTCCTTGATCAGGTGCAACCGGCCGCGGACGCTGGCGCTTCCGAATGTGGCGAATAAGAGGTCGTTGGCAAACGGGCCGTTGTTGATGTTGAGCAAGCGCATGCCTTGGTCGTTGCTTGCATTGGTCAAGTCGCTTTCGTTTGCTGCGCCGACCCATTGGTGGGTGGATGAATTGGGCGCGCTGAGGTCGAATGTTCCGGTCCACGAACCCAAGTTTCGTATCAGATATGCGGCCCCGTTGTCCGAGCGGCCCAGCGCGTCCACGTACGATCCCGAAACCAGCAGATCGTTTGCGGTGGCTTGGTTGTCCAGATTAATGATCTGGACGGCCGAACCCGAGTAGTCCGCGTACCCAATCTGGTCGTTTGATGCACCCCCGCTCCAGCGGGCCGTGTAGTTTGAAGCGTTCGACAGATCGCGGTTTCCGTTCACACTATCGATGTTTCGGATGAAATAAATCGCTCCGTTCTGGGTTTTTCCGTCGGTGCTGGCAACGGGCGCGCTGAGCACGAGGTCGTTGGCAAGTGCGCCGTTGTCCGCGTTGATCAATTGAATGGGCGGCCAGGCGCCAAGGAATGCTTGGCCCGCACCGGTGTTTTCAAACCAGCCCAATTGATCGTTGTCCGAGGCTCCCGTGAAGCGCGCGCTGTAGTTGGCCGCGTTTGCAAGGTCTTGCACGCCGGTTCGGGTGTCGATGTTGCGAATCAGGTAAACGGCCCCGTTTTGGATTTTTCCGTCGAAATTGCCTTCTCCGTTGAGGGAATGAAGAAGGAGGTCGTTGGCAAACGGTCCGTTGTCCACGTTGACGAGCAATTGGTTTCCAAGCGAGCCGGGCGAGAGATACAGGTATTCGTTGCTTGCGGACCCGTCAAAGCGCGTGAAAAAATTGGCGGGATTGGACAAGTCTTGGAATCCCGACAACGAATCGATGTTTCGGATCACGTACACGGTACCCGCGTCCGTTCGGCCGGATACTTGCGCAAAAATGGATGGCAGAATCAAATCGTTTGCGTACGCTCCGTTGTCCGCGTTCACAATCATGTTTACGCCGGGGGCTTGTTCGGACAATCCCGCGCCAAACCCGTCGGAAAAGCACACGCTTGCGTTTGCCGCATTGGATAGATCCACCACGCCCGAGTGGGTGGATACATACGACGGCAAATTGCGGATCAAACAAAACGATTCCGACTGCAGGAACAAATCGTCGGCGAAGGCGCCGTTGTCCGCGTTCACAAGCGGCGTGTCCAAAAGAACCGGTCCGGCGGGCCAGTCAATGAGCGCCGAGCCGGAAGCGTTTCCCGTCCATGCGATGGAAAAATTCGCGGGGTTGTTCAACGCACGCGTTCCCGAGGCGCTGTCCACATTGGTCAGCAAATAGACGCGTCCGCCGCTCGAATTGACCAATAGGTCGTTCGGATAGGCTCCGTTGTCCGCATTAAGGCGGGCGACGGAGGCTTTGGCTATGTTGCCGTAGGTATTCATGGAAAACCGTTCGTTGGTTTTGGATCCCGTCCACTTGGCCGAAAAGTTTGCGGGATTGGCCAGATCCTTGATTCCGGAAAGCGCATCCACGTTTCGAACCAGATACAATGCCCCGTTGAACGAAAAACCGCCCGCGCTTTCAACGGGGGCAAGCATCAACAAGTCGTTTGGATACGCTCCGTTGTCCAGATTCCAAATCATCGGAACGCCGCACTGTACGGCCTCGCACAGGCCGGAGAAAGACGATGGTCCGTCAAACCGCACGGAATAACTCGCGGGGTTGGCGAGGTCCTGCACGCCCGATTGGGTGTCGATGTTTCGAACGATGTATACGGATCCCGAGAGATTCCGGCCGTTGGCATTTGCCCGGCTTGCAATCAAAATCAGGTCGTTTGCAAATGCGCCGTTGTCGAGGTTCACAAGCGGTCCGCCCCACGGTCCCCCGCTTGGGGGGTAGGCGGCACCCGGGTTGCCGGGCAAGTACAGCGACGCGTCGGAAACCCACGTGGTGTCCGCGTTGGCCGGATTCGTCAGATCGAGCGATCCGGATTTTTGGTCAATGTTTCGGATCAAAAAAACTTTGGCGGGCGTGGAATTGCTGTTCACCAACGCGTCGTTCGGGTACGCGCCGTTGTCCGCGTTGACGATTTGCACGCTCGCGTTTACCCAGCCGTACACCAGCGGATTGCCGCCGTTGTGGATTTCGAGTGAAAAGCTTGTCGGATTGGCCAGATCAAACGAGGTGGCTCCGGCGGTTGCAAAAAGAAGAATGCCGGTCAGAACAATCCGCAGTCCATCGCACGCGGTTTGGTGGTTCGGGCGGGCCTTTTGGGCAATTGGCACAGGATTCCTAAGGCATTTTTGGTATTTTAAGTTTTCGAATTGGTTGGTTCATGGTTTTTGCACGCGCACGCGTGTCCCGTGGTCCGATGGCGTCCGCAGCCGCATCCACCGCTCGCGCAACCGCAGGCCTCTTTTTGGTGCGCGTGATCGTGCGGGGCATTTGGAGTCGCCTCGCGTGTGCGTGCCTCGCCGTGCCCGTGCGCGCACTTGCAGTGTCCGCTTCCGCTTGCTTTGTGCGCATGCGCGTGGGATTCGTGCGCATGTTCGATCGAATGGGCTTCCGGTTCGCGATCGTCGTTGGATGAATGCCCTTCGACTCCAGCGGTTTGGTCGTGGTCGTGTCCGCAGCCGCACGATCGGGCTTCTTGGAGCGCTCCGACGACGGCGCGCTCGCCGTGCTCGTTGTACATGTACAACAGGTTTTCCTGTTCGCCCTCGGTTTGGCGGTGCGAATGATCGCAAAACGGTTTTGTTTTCGAGAGCCCGCACAAGCAGATTTTTCGCAGTTCGCCTCCCATTGTCAAAGGATAGGATTTCGTGTCCTTGTGAACCACCAGTCGCGCCATTGTTTTTCAACTCCCGTATGCGATAAAGTGGGCCGGTTCTTGCTTTAAATGCTTTTTGCGATGGGCGTCGGTGGCGGACCCGTTTACTTGCGCTTAAAAACCTTTTTGGGCGCATTTTACTCAGAATGCCTTTCCCAATCGGGGGGCTGAACCCATCGTTTTTTTCGGAGGTTTTTTCATGTCAGACAATCAACAGAATCCGCAGGTCGTCTTTTTGCCCGAGGGGGCCAAGCGCACGCGCGGGCGCGATGCCCAGCACATCAACATTCTGGTCGGCAAGGCGGTCGCAAGCGCGGTCAAGTCGACGCTTGGGCCCAAAGGGATGGACAAGATGATCGTCGACGAACTTGGCGACATTACGATCAGCAACGACGGTGCGACGATTTTGCAGGAAATGAGCATCGAGCATCCCGTCGGAAAGATGATGGTGGAGATTGCCAAGACGCAGGATTCCGAGGTCGGCGACGGAACCACGAGCGCGGTCGTGATCGCCGGCGGACTGCTCGCCGAAGCCGAAAAACTCATCGACGACGAAATTCACCCGAGCATCATCATCAAAGGGTATCGTTTGGCCTCGCGTCAGGCGCTCGAAACCCTTGACCTCATGGCCGAAACCATCGACATCAAGGACAAAAAGATTTTGAGAAGCCTTGCCAGCACGAGCATGACCGGTAAGGCCGCCGAGGCGACCGACGAACTTGCCGAACTGGTGGTCGAAGCGCTCTCGCACGTTATGGAAACCGATGGCGCCAAGGTCTTAATCGATGTCGACAACGTCAAGGTTGAGAAAAAAACCGGAACCGGCCTTGCGGGAAGCGAACTCATCAAGGGCATTGTGATCGACAAGGAGGTCGTGCACGCGAACATGCCCAAAAAAGTCGAGAACGCCAAGATTGCGCTCATTGACGCGGCCCTTGAGATCAAGGAAACCGAGACCGATGCAAAGATTGAGATCACGGCGCCCGACCAGTTGCAGGCGTTCCTCGACCAAGAGGAAGGCATGCTCAAAAAGATGGTCGAGCAGATCAAGAAATCGGGCGCGACCGTGGTTGTTTGTCAAAAAGGCATCGACGATATGGCCCAGCACTTTTTGGCCAAGGCGGGAATCCTTGCCGTGCGCCGCGTGAAAAAATCCGATATGGACGCGCTCATCCGCGCCACCGGCGGTCGCCTTGTCACGCGCCTTGAAGACCTTTCGGAAAAGGATCTGGGTCATGCAAAAAGCGTGTTTGAGAAAAAGATCGCGGGCGACAATATGGTCTTCATCGAAGGCTGCAAGAACCCCAAATCGGTCAGTCTCCTTTTGCGCGGCGGGGGAGAGCACGTGCTCGACGAGGCCGAGCGCGCGGTCCACGATGCCCTCATGGCCGTGGCGACCGCGATCAAGAGCGGAAAGATCGTGACCGGCGGCGGCGCACCCGAAATCGAAATGTCGGTGCGCCTGCGCGATTACGCGCAAACCGTGGGCGGCCGCGAACAGCTTGCGATCGAAGGCTTTGCCAACGCGCTCGAGGAAATTCCGCGCACGCTCGCCGAAACCGCGGGCATGGACAAGCTCGACTCGATTGTGAGCCTTCGCGCCAAGCACCGCGAGAAAAAAGGCGGTACCACCGTCGGCGTCGATGTCTTCGGGTCCAAAATCGGGGACCTTCGGAACAAGAACGTGCTCGAGCCCCTTTCGGTCAAGCGGCAGGCCATCGTCAGCGCAAGCGAAGTCGCCGAAATGATCCTTCGCATCGACGACGTCATCGCCGGAAGCACCAGCAAGAAAAGCATGGGCCCCGGTCCCGACGCCAACATGGACATGTAAACCGGCCGTTTTTGCCCCGTCCAACCGATTTGAATACTTGGGCGGGGAAAAACCCCTTCCGAAATTGGGGCCGTTTTCCCCAAAACTTTCTTTTTTTTTATTTGCACGGTGCGAAGTTGGTTTTTACCATGTGCGTCGCACGTACCATTCTTCGACGGTGTCTTTGAGCCATGCGACCCATTTGCCTTTCCACACGTGGCCGTTGACCATCAAAACGCCCATGTCGTGGCCGATCGTGAATGCGACCGGGTGGGCTTTTGGCTCGTATTTTTTCATCGCGCGTTTGTCGATCGCGGCGACAATGTTTTCGGCAACGAGTCGGCCCTGTCGCGCGGCGTTCCACGCGGTTTTGATCGTTTGTTTTCGCACGCTTTCGTCGATCGGTGAAATGCAGTCGCCCACGCCAAACAACGCGGGTTGTCCCGCGATCTGCAAAAACTCGTTGACGGCAATTCCGGATCCCGCGGTCGCGCGGCCCCCGCCGTCGCCGCCCACGAGCGACAAGCCGCTGTTTGCGATCACGTCGAGCATTTTGAGTCCGCCCGTCCACACGATGACGTCGCCTTCAATGCGCTTTTTGTCTTGCGTCAGAAGAATGTTTCCCTCGATTCCGCTTGCGCGCGAATTGAGCACCACAAGCACGCCCCGTTTGGCAAGGTATTGTTCGACAAATCCCCCGACGTCCGAAAGTTCGGGCACCAGGTGCGCGCCGCCGTGCACGAGCGTGACGGTGTAGCACTGGCCCGTGAATCCTTTTTGCCGGCACTTTTTTTCCATGTGGTCGCAAAGATCGCCCGCGAGTTCCACGCCCGTCAGTCCGCCGCCGACCACCAGGATGCGGGCTTTTTGGCCGTTTCGCAGCAGTTCTTCGATGTGGGCTTCCAGGCGTTCGGCGTCCGCTTTGGTCTTGAGGGCAAACGCGTGTTCTTGCATGCCCGGCAAATTGAAGTAATTGGTTTGCGCGCCAAGCGTGATCGCGCCAAAATCGTAGTCCAGCGACTCGTTGTTTTTGGTCATCACCCGATTGTTCTTCCAGTCGATTTGCGTGATTTCGTCGTGAACAAAACGAATGTTTCGGCGGGTCAGCAAATGGGCCAACGGCACGCAAATCCGGCTTTCGGGCAGTTCTCCCGCGGCCGTGTGGTAGATGGCGGGGGTGAACGTAAAGCAGTCTTCGCGGTCGATCACTACTATGTCAAGGCCCGGTTTTTGTTTTTTGAGCGAAAACGCGGTCGTCAGGCCCCCGATGCCGCCGCCCAGAACCAAAACGCGCTTGGGGCGTGCCGAAAGCGCTTGGACAGAATCCGTCATAGGGTTCATGCAGGAAATTCCGATTAATATATCTAGGCCAATCGCCCAAAACAGCGTTATAATTCGCTTTAAGGCCCAAACAATGAGTTTATTAACTCCGGCGTCCCCTGTTTGTAGGGTGGATGCCCGTAATCGAAGCGATTTAGTAGAATGACAAGCGTAGCGTTAGGAAAGGTATTTTTTTCCGTCTTGGCGGTTCTGTCGCGGTTCTCGTTTCAAACGGTTTTGATGCGGTTGTCTGGCCCATAAAAGGAGTGAGTATAATGAGAGACTTTGGAGACGGTGGAGGCGGCGGATTCCGACGCGATTTCGGCGGCCCCCGCGAAATGCACAAAGCCGTTTGTTCGGACTGCGGCAAAGAATGCGAGGTTCCTTTCAAGCCCCGCGAAGGCAAGCCTGTTTACTGCAAAGAGTGCTTTGCCAAACACAAGCCCCGCTATTAAATCGGCCTTTTTTCCCTTCCTTGCCTTGGCTTGCGAGCCTTGCAAGGAAGGGTAAAAGCCCGGGGAAAAAATTCAATTCTTTTTTTTCTTTTTTTTGTTTTTATTCAGGCGTGCCGTCGGCGAATCGGCGCGATGCGGATCGTTTTTTTTGGTCCCGAGATTTGAACGGTCACGTCGTGGTCGTTTTCCAGTTTTTTGCGGATGGCGCGCATGAACGAGATTTCGTGGGGCTGTTGTCCGTTTTTGGTGATTTCGCGGAGTTTGAGTGCGTGCATTTCGTCGATCATGCGCTTGGCCATGGCGTGTCCGGCCCCTCGTTTGCGAAACGGTTCTCGCACGAAAAAATGGGTTTCAATCATCGTTCGGTCTTCGATGCGGAATCGGACGAATCCGACGGGTTCGTTTTGGGTGCGTGCGACAAGAAAGCGATGGCCGGTTTTGAGGTCTTGGAGGATTCGTCGCCGGATGTTTTTTGGGGGTTGGCCCAGCACGTCCGAAAGGCAAACCCTTAGGTTTTCGATGCCGCGCTCGTCCGAGGGCGCGTGTACCATTCGAAGGGTCAGTCGTTCGTTCATGCCAAGACGCATGTCTTCGGGCCCTATTAATTTGCCGGTGGTCCGCTTCACCGGCGATTGTCCAAGGGGTTTACTCGAATTCGACGCGCTGTTTTGTGAAAATTTCGAAACCGTTGGATCCGATTTTGTAAGGTACGGTTTCCTTGAGGTGCTTGCCCGAGCGGAGTTTGAGGATTTCGAGTGCGTTGCTGCGTTTTCCGCCGACCTTGAAGTTGTAGAACACGATCACGCCGTCGACGAGAAATTCTTCCACGCCCGAGCGCGAGTAGGTGTTGGGGGCCTGTTCGGTTTCCGAGATCACGAGGTTGATCGACTTGTACTTGTGGAACAAACTGAACAGTTGGGTGATGTATTTTCGGTAGTCTTTGTCGTTCTCGAATTCGATGCTGAGGGCCGAGAGCGAGTCCACGCACACGCGGTCGGGGACAAGCGGGAATTCCATGTCTTTGATCGGGATGCGCAAAATGCCTTTTTCCTTGGCGAGCCATTCCTCGACTTGGCGCGCGACCATGCCGGGGTCGAGGCGCACGATGGAAAACAGGCCGAGTTCCTCGAGTTTGTCGAAGTCCCAGCCGTAATTCTTTTTCATGTGGTATTTGATGCTCGCGGGGTCTTCTTCGAAACTGATGTAAAGCGATTTTTCGCCGTTGAGCGCGCCGTAGTAAAGCGATTGCATGCAGTACGTGGTTTTTCCGGTTCCCGCGCCGCCGGAGAGCAGGAGCGTGGCTCCGCGCTCTAGCCCGCGGTCTTCGAGAAGGTCGTCGAATTTGTCGACCCGCATGGGCAGCAAGTCGTATTTTTTCTTGTCGGGGGCGCCGTCGTCGATTTCTTCGGCTTTGAGGTCCTCAAGGCTCTCCATCCGAATTTCTTTGGCGATTGCCTTCGCGTCCTTTTTGGGGGCGTCCTCGTCCTTTTTCTTGCGGGCGCCAAACAGGTTTGCCAGTTCCATACGATCCGTGTTCCATTAAGGGGGATTGAGTATTAATATTTTGCGAGTTCCTTGTCGATTTCCGCCATTTTTTTCTGGGATTCCGCGCTTTTTCTTGCGAACGCTTCGCGGTCCATTGCGTTTTTTTCAAAGTATTCTTGTTGCATGCGCTCGTTCTCGAGTTCGAGTGCCTTTCGTCGTGCCAGCCATTTGTCGCGGCGCATGCGGCGCAGGGTTTCCGGCAGCAGCCATCCGCCAAGGGCCAAGACGCCGATTCCGGCAAGCGCGATAAAAATCGCATTTTCGAGGATGATGCCCGACAGGGTCTGGTGCACGCTCACAAACACGGTCTGGGTGCCTTCGTTGCCGAACTCGTCGCGTGCGTTCACGCGAATCGTTTGCGTTCCCTGTTCGTTGCTTGAAAATGCCCATTCGGCGATCGCGCGGCCTTCGTCGTCCAACGCGTAGTCGTTTGTCAGATCGTTGACCGCGAGCGTGCTGGTTCCGTTTCGCACGGGCGAGCCGTCGGCATAGGTCGCCGACCATTCCATGATCACGGCCTTTCCGGTTTCCCAGTTGGTCTGGCTTTGAGAGGCCCAGCGCACCAAGAGCGTGGTCGGTTCGATTTCGAGGGGCTGGACATAATAGCCGCCGAGTCCGTCCGCGGTTTCGACGACCCATTGAACTTCGATTTTTCCGAGCATCGCGCCGGGGTCGATTGCCAATCTTTTGGCGTACACTCCGTTTGGGCGCTCTTCGAGTCGCAGGGGCAGCGCGGTCGCGCCCCACACAACGCCCGTGGCGCCTTCCACGGGACGGTCGTTAAATGTCGCGCGCACGGACGATTCCGCGCTTGTGGATCGCTCGATTTTTTCGGGGGGAATCGATAGCGGGGTCACGCGCACGGTTTGTGCGTTGCGGTTTGCACGCACGCTCACGAACCGGCTTGCGCTTTGGTTTCCGGACGTTGCGCGGATCTCGTATCGGCCCACGGGAAATCGGTTTTCCAGCATGACGTCGGCGTTGAATCGGTTGGATGTGCAGTCGACTTCCGTGCTCCAAACAAGCGTGGCAAAGTATCGGCCCTCGAGCGCAACGGGAAACGCGCACGTTCCCGATAGGGCAAGCGAGGACCCTTTTTCTGCGGGTGCGGGTTGAATCAGCGATAGTCCGCCTTCGGGCGTCGACTGGCCAAGGGTCAGGCCGGATAGCGCCAGTAGAAATACTGCCAACGGGATCCATTGCAAATTCATGGTTTGCCCCACTTGGTCTTCAGGCGCTTGCGCTCTTTTTCCAGCATGTCCATTTGCGCGTCGTATTCGGCTTTTCCGATCTCATTTTTTTCAAAATAACTCTGCTGCAGTCGCTCTTCCAATTGGGTGATTTCTTCGAGCCGTTTTTGTCCGTGCGCCCGGTGTCGTGCGTAGACAAACGCGGCCGCTCCGACGATAATGGCCAAGAGTACGGCGCCCGCCAGTAGCCCGTTTTGGGCGAGCCAAAAAAGCAGGGGGTCCGCGGGCGTGACCTGAATCGATTTTTTGGCGATGAGTTCGTTGCCGTATCCGTCCACGGCCTGCACGCCGATCGTGCGGGCGCCCGGCTCGACTTTGCTTAGTGCGTAGGTGCCCTGCAATATGCCCGGTGCGGGAGACTGGAGTTCCTGCTGGCGATTGTCAATGATCGCAAGGCCCCGCAGGCCCTCGGGCGCCGTGCCGTTTGCGTACGCCAGCGACAGGCGAAGGTTCAGCACGTCGCCTTGGGTAAAAACGACTTTTTGGGGCTCGAGCCATTCGGCAAAAATGCGCGCGGGTTCGACGCGGACCGAGAACACGAGCGTGCGCGTCACGGGCGTGTTGTCAAGGAATCCGCGCGCTTCAAGCCGCATTTCTTGTTCTCCCAGCGGCAGGTTCATCGGGACCACGTATACGACCGTAAATCGTCTTGGGGTCGAGCGCTCGAACGAAACGCGTGTGCCCGCGGGGTCCACGAGTTCGATTGCGCTTCCCTCAATCAGGCCCTCTTGCGAAAACCATTCGAGCGCAAGCGGCAGGGGCGTTCCCCGCGTCGTGCGATCGGGGGCGGGTCCGATGAATCGGACGCCCCATTCGTTTTGGGTTGGGGCGAGCACGCTCACGGTTTTTTGTGCCTCCAACTCATTTCCGTTCGAGTCCCTGCCGGAAATGCTCAATTGGTATTCTCCCGGTGGGTCGATCAGGGACACGGGGAACGCAAAGGTCCCCGTTCCGTTGGCATCCATCCACACGTCGGTTTCGAAAACGCTTGTTGTTCCGCGATTCCATTTCAAGCGCGCGGGTTGTGCAAACGCGCGCGATCCGTTTTTCACGCTCACGCGTCCCGATAGTTCGCTTCCGGGCCGGATGCTTTCGGGCGCCTCAAGTTCGGCTTTTAGCGTGCGCGTCACCGGGATGGCGAGCAAAATGTTCTGGTCAAGGACGGTGTCGCCCCAACGGTATCGCACCTGCAGGCGCATGGTCAGCGCATTTTGGTCAAAATCGGCGGGCACTGTCACTCGGCCGGCCCATCGGGCGTCCAGTTGGTTCGCGTCGTTGTGCGCGCCGTCGTCGTAGACTGGAATCCGCGTGGATCCGATGAACGCTTGTATCTCCGCGCCCAAGACGCGGCGGCCGAACGAGCGAAGGTCAAACACAAGGTCGTATGCGTTGGCGCGTAGCCATGTCGCGTCGGCGTCCGAAAAAATTCGATTGGCATCCATCGGACTTGGTGCGCAATCCAGCGCGCACGAGGCAAAGTTTTCGGGCGCTTCGCAGATCTTGTTGCAGCACACGCCCAAAATCGGTGCTTTAACGCATGCACCCTGACTGTTGAGCGAATAGGCAAAGCATTCTTGGTCAAGGGCGGTCGGATTGCACGACTGGCCGCTGGCAAAAGCGGCCAAAAACAGCGTGATTCCAAAAAGCAATGCGGTTCGCATGAACAATCGGTTATTTCATGGCATTCAATGGTTTTAAGCCTTTTTTCCCACGGGTTTGAATTGATGCCGTCCTCTCGGGTGTTTGCGATCGTATTGGTTGCTTGGGCGCGCGCGGGCAAGGACACCGCCGGCCGCTATTTGCAGAAAAAATGGGGGTTTGCCCGCATCACGTTTTCGAACTTGCTCAAGGCGGAATTGCGTTCGCGCGGTCAAACGCCTTCGAAAGCCCGCATGATGGAGCTTGGCAACGAACTTCGGAAAAAATTCGGCGCCGGAGTCATGGCCGAATTGGCGCTCGACGCGGCCTCGCGACTGAAGGTTGCGCGGATCGTGTTTTCGGGCGCGCGCAGTCCCGCCGAAATCACGCGCTTGCGAAAAGCGTATCGGGACACTCGGGTGCTTGAAATCCGCGCGAGCATTGAAAACCGCGTCAAGCGCGCCGCGCGCGCGGGTTGGAGTCCGGCCGATCTTCGGGCGCGCGATCAAAACGACGACCGTCAAAAAGGGCTCGGTCGGACCATTCGCATGGCCGATGCCGTGGTGGAAAACGATTCCGGAACCCGGCGGTTTCATGCCGCGCTCGACCAAGCAGTTGGCGCGTTTTTGAAATCCCGCCGAGGAAACGTTCGCGCGCGACGCGGTGCTTGAACGGTCGGCCCCCGCGTTTTTTTTGTCTTTGGCGACTCGGGTTTTTGGCTTGAGGCCGGTCCGATTGCCGGCCGGCCGAAGACTGTTTTTTTTTTCTCGCACAACGGCGTTTTAACGCTTTAGGCGCATCATTTGTTCGAATGAAAATCTCCGACGTCGTGCCCAATGCGCGCAAAGTCGACTTGGTTGCGCGCGTGGTTTTGGTCACGGATGTCCGCGAGGTGGCGAGTCGTCTTGACGGCCAATCCCACCGCGTGGCCGAAGCGCTGATCGCCGACGCCACCGGTTCGATTCTTTTGACGCTTTGGGACGAAGCAATTTTGGGGGTGCGTTCGGGCGTCACGTATCGCATCACGAACGCGTATGCGAGCACGTTCAAGAATTCGCTTCGGCTCAACCTCGGGCGCTTTGGCAAAATCGAGGAAAGTCCGGAACCGTTGGATTCGGTAAATGAGAACAACAACCTATCTGAAAAGGAACTGCCTCAAAATCATCGCCCCTGAATGGGCACGGGGCGTCCGCCTGTTTTTTTTTGGTGTCCACAGGTTGTCCGGACGCGAGCGGTGCGTGAACAACACGGGATTTTTTTGTTCACCCAAAGCCAGAAATAAGCCTGTGTTCCAATCGTTGGTATGGCTCCGAATGGCCCGCGCCGAAAACGGCCCCCGTCACGTCTTTCGCGCGTTGAGCGCGAAAAACAGAGCATTATCGACCGGGTGTACAAGGGTCGTGCGATTCCCTTGGGTCGGCGTAATAAACTCATCGAGCGCCTGACGCGGCTTTTCAAAAGTCAGTTGCGCGAACTTGCGGGCGATCCGCGCACCGATGTCCTTCGGCGCATTTCGCGCATGTCGGGCGCGCCCTTGCCCCACGTCGAAGAACTGGTCGAATCCTTTTTGGCCGGAAAGCCCGCCCGTCCGATCCCCTCGATTCCCCGTATTGGCAATGTGTACCGCTGGCGCGCCGATTCCATGACCCCCGCACAAATCCAGCATCTGAACCGGCTTTCGCAGTTTGCCGAAGAGTACGTGGCCCAGATCGCGCACAACGTTCCCGGTGTTGTACGCGTCGAACTTGCGCCAAAAAACAATCCGGGCTTTGATTTGAAAGTGTACCTCAAACGCGCGCCCCAAACGCCCGTTCCGGTCGAAGTCAAGCTGTCGCTCGAGCCCTTGGCCTCGGCCGTAATTCCGATCGCGGTGCGAAACCGTGAATTGACCAACCAAGGCGCTCGAGTGTTTGCGGTCGTGACCCTCGAGGGCGTCGCACTCATCAAAGCCGATCGCTTGCGCGCGTATGTTCGCAATGCGCTTCTTGAGCGCGGGCTTGACGAAATCAACCGCATTCGGGTTCTGCACAAAAGCGCTCAACAGTCCGGCGACCTTTATCATTTGCTTGATGCCGAACAACGCCTAGATCGCTTTTTGTGGTACGAGCGAAAATATTATTCCAAAAAACGCAGCATCCGCTTTCCCCTCGGCCCGCTTTTGCGCGACCGGTGGGCCGTGGTTCGCCGCTATGATTCGGTCGACCGGCGCCAACGCCTCACGCGCCCCGACTTTTTGTCGAAGTCGGGCTTTGTGTTGCCTCCGCGGGCAAATTCGCCGGATTAAATAGTTAGGCACTACAATCTCTTGTTTCGGAATTGCGTTTTTGATTGGACGTTTTCTCCGGTGGGTGTGCGTGATCAAACTCGGGAAAAAAACGGGTCGGACACAAGCGTCTTTCAGCCTTTTATCCCATCCTCTGCGACGGGGGTCTTGGGGGGCAATAGTCTTTGGAAAAACCGCGGTTTTTTTGGCCGGCACGAAAGGGTTAATTTTTTTCCAATGCCCGCTTTTTTTTATTGGAAGTAGAGAATTGGGCACGGGCGGATTTGAACCGCCGACCGTTGGTGTGCTTAGCCGAGGATTGGAGGATCGAACCCAAACCGTTTTTGGTTGGTGCGCGATCCGGTGCGTCGTATAAGACCAATGCTCTAGCCGGGCTGAGCTACGTGCCCATTTTGTTGTCGATGGATCGGCCTAAAAAACGCGCGCTCCCATTGACCAAAACCTATTTATAGTTCGAGTGTCTTTCTTGTGTAATGTTCGCAGGCGTTTCTCAAAAGTGGCTGATCGCCGCCGTTTCGGCGGCCGCGCTTTTTGCGATGGGGCTCGTATTTTTGGGCAATGCCGTCGGCGGGCCCGTGGCGCTTGCCGGCTGTTATTGCTCGTGTTATCGGACCGAATCCGCCACGATTTTTTGCAATGCCGCTCTTGTTTCCCCGGGTGCCGATTGGGTTTCTCAAGACGATGGATACGGGACCGTGCGATATCAACGCACGTTCGCCTGGAGTTTTGCTGAATCCAGGCGCGGCCAGTGTCCGGAAGCGTGCGGAAGCGCGTGTTCTTTTCCCCCAAGCCTTTATGCGCAGATTGCCAACGACCTTCAACAGGCCCAATCGGAGTGCCTGCTGTCGCCCGGCGGATGGTTCGAGGAAGAGGCCGGAACGCCCCAGATCCATTGCGACACCGTGTGTCCCGCCTCCAATGCGTCTTCCTCCCAACGCAACTGATTCAGCATTCGTCTTCGGTTGAACCGTCGTGCGCGTTCTTTTTTTTTTCAAACGCCGCGAACGTGTTTTGATTGTTCGCCAAAGACGGGCCCTATGTAGTGCCTAACTATTTTTTTGTGCCGGCGCATCCCCCGTTTTTTCCCGCTTTTTTGCGTTTTCCGGGTTTGCACGCGCGTCTTTTTTAATCGTTTATATGAACGAGTCAGTAGATGAAGTCTCCGCTCAAGCCGTTTAACAACGCGATCGAATCCGAGATCCATTCTTTTTGGGAGGTTGCGAAGATTCCGGCGCAGGCCCGCGCGGCGTCCGCGAAAAACGCGAAAACGTTCTATTTCATGGACGGTCCCCCGTACGCGACGGGGTACATTCACATGGGCACGGCGCTCAACAAGATTTCGAAGGACGTGGTCATGCGCAGCAAGCGCATGCAGGGTTTTCATGTGTACGATCGTCCGGGCTACGATACCCATGGCGTGCCGATCGAGAACAAGATCGAGCAAAAGCACGGTTTCAAGTTCAAGCAGGACATCGTCGATTACGGCATCGGCCCGTTTGTCAAAGAGTGTAAGGCGTACGCGACCCAGTTTATCGGCGTGCAAAACAAGGAATTTGCCGACTTGGGCGTGTGGATGGACTGGGACAATCCTTATCTTACGCTGTCGGACGAGTACGTGCAGACCAACTGGTGGACCTTTCAGCAGGCGTTCAAAAAAGGGCTTTTGTACAAGGGCACGTACTCGATTCACACGTGTCCCCATTGCGAAACCGCCGTGTCGTACAACGAGATCGAGTACGACAAGCAGACGGACACTTCGGTGTATGTCAAATTTCCTCTGGCCTCCGATCCCACCACGTTTCTTTTGATCTGGACCACCACGCCGTGGACGCTTCCGGCGAACACGGGCGTCATGGTTCACCCCGACTACGATTACGATTTTCTCAAGCTTAGTAACGGCGACTCGTGGATCGTCGCCCACGATCTTTCGCAGGCCATCATGGACGCGGTCGAGGCCGGTTTTGTTCTTGAAAAAACAGTCAAAGGCAAGGCCCTTGAAGGCCTGGTGTATGAGAACCCGCTGGAATCCGTCATGAAGCGCCCCGACTTGCCGGGGAAGAATCGCGTGATCCTTTCGACCGAGTACGTGCACCTTGATGCGGGAACCGGCCTTGTGCACACGGCGCCCGGCCACGGCAAAGAGGACTTCGATGCGGGCGTCAAGAACGGCTTGCCGGTCTATTGTCCCGTGGGCTTGGACGGCGTGCTCAATGCGGAAACCGGAAAGTACGCGGGCAAGCGCGCGCGCGTGGTCGACGCCGAAATCATGGCGGACCTTAAAGCCTCGGGCCATTTGCCCTACACGCACCCCTACACGCACGATTACCCTCAGTGCTGGCGATGCAAAACACCGTTGCTGATGGTCTCGATTCCCCAATGGTTTTTTCGCATCACCCAAATCCAGGATCGTCTTCTGGAACTCAACGAGGGCGTTCAGTGGGTGCCTGCGCAGATGAAAGCGCGCATGAAAAACTGGTTGGAGGGCATCGGCGACTGGCCGATTTCGCGCCAGCGCTATTGGGGCACGCCCCTTCCCATTTGGACGTGCGAATGCGGCCACGTTGACGTCGTGGGTTCGATTCGCGAACTCGAGCAAAAATCGGGCCAAAAAGTCGTCGAGATCCACAAACCCGAGATCGACGAGATCACGATTCCTTGTGAAAAATGCAAGGCCGCGATGCGCCGCGTTCCGGAGGTCCTTGACGTCTGGTTCGACGCCGGTGTTTCCAGCTGGGGCACGTTCAACTATCCGCGCCAGACCGCCGAGTTTGAAAAGTTTTGGCCCGCCGACTTCAACGTCGAGGGGCCCGACCAATTCCGCGGCTGGTGGAACGCCGAACTCATCACAAGCGCGATCTGCTTCGACCGCGCGCCCTTCAAGGCCATCGGGGTCCACGGTCTCGTCCTCGATCTTGGCAAAAAGAAAATGAGCAAATCCAGCGGAAACGCGACGTCGCCCAAAGAAGTCGTCGAAACGTTCTCGCGGGACTACCTGCGCTATTATCTGGTTCTCAATTCGCGCGGCGACGATCTGAAGTTCGACTGGGACGCGTTTGACGACATCCATCGTTTCTTCAACATTTTTTGGAACACCTATAACTTTTGCCAATTGTACCTTGATCTGGACCCCGCCCGCGACGCAATCGACGAGAAAAAACTCGCAATCGAGGACCGCTGGATCCTTTCGCGCCTTCACTCGCTAATCCGCGATTCGCTTGACGCCTACAACGCGTACACCCCGTATCTGGTTCTCCAGAAGACCGAAAAATTCGTGATCGAAGACCTCTCGCGCACCTACATCAAGCTTGTGCGCGACCGCGCCAAAGGCGCGGAAACGGACGCCGCGGCGCGCGAGACGCTTAACCACGTGATCCTCAACCTGCTGCGCCTTCTGGCCCCGATTTTGCCGCACCTCTGTGAGCACGTGTACCGCCATTATCGCACCGACGCGCTTTCTGAATCCATTCATTTTCACTCGCTTCCCACGGTCCGCGCGTCGTGGATCGACGCGGTGCTTGAAAACGAGTTTGCGACCGCGGGGCAGATCGTTCAGCAGGCGCTGTTCCTGCGCGAGAAAAACAAGTTGCGCCTGCGCTGGCCGCTTCGAAAGCTCGTGATCCAGAACGCGTCCCAACAGTCTCTTTCGCGCGTGCTGTCGATCGTTCAAAACACCGTGAACGTGCAGGCGATCGAGGAAACCAAAAAATCCCCGGCCGGAACCTTTGCCCGCCAACCGCTGGCGGAGCCCGCGGGTTTCACGCTCCACCTCGACGTTTCCTCCGACGCCCGCCTTCGCGAAGAGTGGGAGTTCGAGGAACTCCGTCGCCTGATTCAGGACGCGCGCAAAAAAGCGGGCTGCACCCCGAACGAAATTGTCACGCTCGAACTCGCGAGTTCCGACCCCGCCTTCGTGCAAAAGCACAAGGCCGCGCTCGAAACCGAAACCAAAACAAGGATCGCCGAGGGCAAGGGCGCGATGGCAAAGCTTCTCGACCGCGACTTCTTCGTCGAAATCAAAAAATAAATTGCTATTTCTTCCGGTCGACCTTGTAGCGCAGTTGAATCTCGTCGCGCGACAGTTTCTCGGTTCGGATCAAGCGCAATTTCGCCCCAAAGTCGATGTGTGCAAAAAGCGGGACGCCTTTGCCGAATATTTCGGGCATGACATCGAGCACGATCTCGTCGACGACGCCCGCGTTGAGGAACGCCGCATTGATTGTTCCTCCGCCTGCAACAAACACGGTGTCGAACCCCATGCGGCCCAGCGTCTGAACAATCTCGGCCGGTTTTTTGTCGGTAAACAACACTTGGTCGCCGAACGGGTTCTCGACCTTTTGCCGGGTCATGACCACGTTGTAGCGGCCCTTAAACGGAAACTCTCCGTTGGCGCGGCACACATCAAACGTGGTTTTTCCATAAACGACATTGCGGGCTTTTTTGCTTTCGGCCTCAAACGACGCCCACTCGGTCTTGCTCACAAAATCCGTTTCATGGTTCGCGCGCGCAATGAGCCCGTTCGGAGTCATGGCCATATATATGACGACTTTCATCGGTTCACCCTCGTTTTCCACAGGTTCCACGCGATGGGTGCAAGCGAGATCGCAATGATGACGGCGACGATCGGGACCAAATAGTTTTCGGCGTCCGGAAGCGTGGTTCCGAGCAGGTACCCAAAGAGCACAAACAGTAGGCACCATACGAATCCGCCGATCACGTTGTAGGCGACGAACGTGCGATACTCCATTTTTCCGATGCCGGCGACGATGGGTGCGAACGTGCGCACGACCGGCACAAAGCGCGCGAGGACAATGGCTTTTTTTCCGTGTTTTTCGTAGAATTTTTGGGCTTCGTGAATGTGCTTGGGGTCGCGAAAAAAGTCGCCGGTTTTGCTGAAAAAGCGTGGGCCGAACTCTTTGCCGCTCCAGTATCCCACTTGGTCGCCCAGAATCGCCGCAAGGATCGTGCCCATAAGGACGAGTTCGATCGGGAACACGCCTTGCGCGGCCAAGATGCCGGCCGTGAACAAGAGCGAGTCGCCGGGCAGGAAAAATCCGAAAAAGAGTCCGCTTTCGGCAAACACGATGAAGAACAGGACGGCCAGGCCGTACGTTTTCAAGAGGTCGAACAAAAAGACTTCGAGTCCCGTCATAGGTTTCTACTCCGAAAGATCCCGATAGGCCCCGTTGTGCGCGTATTCTGTTCTGGCGAGCTGCCATAGTTTTCGTAGCGCCCGCCACACGCGTCGCAGGGGGATGAATCCAAAGATCAGCAAGAGAGCGACGGCCACGATCGTGCGTCCGTGCGCAACGCCGGTTCCCAGGTCCGGAATCGCCCAGTACAGTTTGTTTGCGATCACGACGAGGCACAAAAGGATCCCGAGGTTGAGGCCCATGTCGCGGAACTGGCGGTCGCTCTCCGGAGAGGGCTCCAGCGCGGGTTTTTCGATCACGGGGCGCGGGGCCAATGCCGGAATTTTCGACGTAAGCCGGTCGTGCAGGTCCAATTGCTTGTTGAGCGGCTCAAAAATCAGGAGGGTGAGCATGATCAGAAGAAACGCGATGGGGGCGAGGATCGCGCCCTCGGCACTCGAGATTGCCGGAAGCACCGCGATCGCAATGATGATCACGAATTCGCCAAGCGGCATGAGAAGGATCGCGATCTGGCTGTTTGAGCGGTTCGAGAGCCCGAACAAGGGGCCGATGACCGTGAACACCGTGCTGCGGACAAGAAGAACCAGCGCGACCAAGAGGACTACGATGCCGACCAGGAACGCAAGTTCGCCCGACTCGGGCAGAACCACGCGGCCAAGTCCGGTGTCGTAAAAGAGCGTGGATCCGAACGCGACAAAAAAGAACAAGAGAAAAAAGTCGCGAATGAACCCGATCTGTTCTTTGATGCGGTGGCCCGCATGAAGTTCCGACAATGCGAATCCCGCGAAGTAGGCACCGATCGCCGCGCTCAACTGGAGGAATCCGCCGAGGACCGCGACCACGAGGCCGATCCCAAGGCCGTAGAGCGTAAGTTCGACGTCGGAGAGGTGCAGGCGCGCAAACCATTTTTCGACGTGGTGGCTCAACAGGTGCACGACGTAAAAGCACGCGGCGGCGAACAGCAACGCGGTGAACGCGAGTTCAAAGGGCGACTCACCGGCCTTTGAAAAACTCGTCAAAAACACGAGAATCAGGATCGCCAAAAAGTCCTGCAGGATCAAAATCGCAAGCCCCAGTTGCGCGGCGCGCTCGCGCATCATTCCGCGGTCGATGAGATACTTGCCCACGATCGCGCTGCTTGTGCAAAACAGCATGACGCCCACGGCCGCCGAAAACAACGGCGAAAACCCCAAAAGGAGGCTGACGCCCATGCCGATCAGGAACGAAGTGATCATGTCCGGTAGCGCCAAGCCGAGCGTGGACATGCCGCTCTTGATGAAATCCGAAAACGACAGTTCGATTCCGAGGTAAAAAAGCAAAACAAAAAGCCCCAGTTCGGAAAACGAGTGGATCAATTCGTTTTCGGGGCGCAAAAATCCCGTCAGCGGTCCCAAGAGAAATCCGCACAAAATGTAGCCGAGCACCGGGTTTTGCCCGAGGCGCTTGAACACAAGCGACAGGATCAGCGCGGAAATCAACACGACGCCGATGATCTCAAGCGGGTTTTGTGCGACCGCTTCGGTGGCCATGGATTACCCAAGGGTCTTCGCCAATAAAAAGATACGGTTGCGTTGGCCGTTTGCGTGCAAATCGTGCGCGCTTTAGGGCGCCAGATTGCGGATAACGATCAGGACGACTACGAGCGCGATCACAAAACCCAGAACGAGTTCCGGCGACAGTTTCGGAGTCTTCGAATCCGAGTCAAAAAAGCGCACGATGCCAATGGCTGAACTCGGGCCCTGCGTCGTCTGCTTGTTCTGCTGAAATTTCATGCCGATTCCATGTAATTCAACGGGTGAAGGTATATAAAGGTCCCCTTGATACTACTAGTGTCAATAGCCACGGAATCTTTCCCATGCCCGACGACAATGGTTTTTCGTTTGACGGTCCGATCCGATGGATCGGCATCCTCGCCCTTCTTGCCATCGTTGCCGGAGGCGCCTATTTGCTTTTGCGGCCCGCGGCTTCCACGGGGTTCGTTTCGCTTGGCTCAAGCGAAAACGATTCCGTCGGAATCGCAAACCCGCTTGACCTGCTCACGGGGGGCTCCAAAGACAACGCGCCGCGCATTTCGCTTTCCCGCCAGCGCGTGAGCGCTGAACTTGCGCCTGCGCTCCTCGAATGGGACGTTTCGGACTCCAACATGGATACCAACGGCGAACTCGAAATCGTGCGCCCCGACCAGCAAACCGTTCGCATCGGTCCCGGTGCGGCGCGTCTTCAGGGCTTTTCGGGCCAAATCCGTCACTCTCCCCAAGGCGTGTTTCTTACGGGCGCCCTCCAACGCGTAGAACGCGAGGGCGCATCCATTGCCTTTGGAGAAAATTCCGATGTTTCGATCATGCTCAAAAACGGCTCGCTCTTTATTCCCCAAACGGTCATTCCCTCGCTTTCAACCCGCGCGACGGGCTCGCTGTCCTCGGACGCCTTTGTTTTTCGCATTGCCGACGAGCGCTTGAGCGCAAGCAACTTTTCAGGCCGCGTTGAACTGGCCGCCGACAAAGTCCGGCTCGTTGGAACCTTTGACTCGATCGACTGGTCGCACCAAAACGCGCTCCCGGCCGCCATCGAAGATGCGTCCGCGGGCAATCCCCCCGACGTGACCGAATCCACGGACGACTGAGGGATTCGCGTGGCCGCCCAAACCCAAAACCTTTACCGCGTCCTCTTTCTCATTCTTCTTTTGCTGGCCACGGTCTTTGTGCTCACTTGGTCCGGCATCGTCAAATGCGGTTTTCTGCCCGGGTGGTGTCGCCTGTACAACAGCACGCTCTCGGCGTTTGGACAGGACACGCGCATTCTCATTGTCTACGGCGACGGTGGTCTTGGAACCCCTTTTCCTGAAAACAATCTCTTCTCCGCACCCGGAACCGACGACCCCGTCATCACAACCTCGCTTCAGGAATGGCTCGCCAATCCCGATGTCGTCGGCAACAAACCCGACCTCATGCACATCGACCGCATCAACCTCGGAAACTTGCGCAAATACCGGCTTATCATCGTCGAGCGCGCGCGCAAAGTCAGCACGGCCCAACTGCGCACGTTCATGGACTACGTGAACTCCGGCGGCACCCTTCTTTGGACCGGCGACGCGGGCACCGAACTCGGGTCCACCAACGGCGTGCCCGACGCCGCCCTTTACTACGACGAAAAGGAAAAAGACGCGCCCCACACGCTCATTGGGCCATGGGCTCGCCGCCAAGGCGACGAAATCGTGGCCTTCGACGAATTCCTTGGGGTTCGCTACCGCGGAACCTTTTGCCAGCTTACGCGTTGCGCGCCCAACGTGCCCAACCTCGTGGGCCGCATCAAATACGATGCCTCCGACAAAACCAGTCTTGCCTACGGCATGGCGCCCGTCCTGCCCCTTTATGTTTTTGACCAGCAGGACTTTGCCATCGTCGAACTCATCCAAGGGCCCACGCTCACCGAACACTTGTACCTCGACTCCGATTTGCCCATCCGCGCGGACACCAACTCGTTTACAACGGGCATTCCCCTCATCACCACCAACGGTGCGAGCCAACGCGTCGCCTATTACGCGCTTCCCCCCGAATACTACGCCAACACGCGACTCCTTGCATACAACAATCCCGACCGCCCCGACCTCGAAAAAGGCCTCTACAAAATTCCCCTCGAAAACATCTACTATGGTCTCCTGTACGGAAGCAGCAAAATCGAAAAACTCGAATGGGAAGATTAAAGGCCCTTTGAATCCTCTTCCCCGATGCCCTAAACAAGCGGATCTTCCGCCTCGCCAAATGGGCGTGGTCCCTTTTTTATTTCGTGAAGGATCCCCCAAAAGTTAGGCACTACAAGTCTTGGTCCTTTGACCCCCAAAAAACCCGTCCCGCCGTTTTGCCCCAACAATTAATAATAAAAAGCCCAGATCACTCTAACAGTATAACAACGCAGGGTTAATTCCGCAACGCGAAGGAGTGAACGCACATGTATCCCGAAGGTGGAGGAGCCGCTTCCGCACCCGAGCCCATGGATTTCGGCGAGGAAAGCATTACAAGCAAACTGACCCGGAATTTCGAGGGTCTGATTCCCATTCTTTTGATTCTCATCATCATCGCTTTTGTGGGCACCCGCGCCGGCTTTTTGCAATTGCCGATTCCGGGGATCTCCGAACGCCAGCCCCTTCGCGCGCTCGTCATCGGCGAACCCAGCATCGACTTCATCAGTCTTCTGGATCAGGACCGCGACATCGTGTACACGCGCATTCGCGACGCGGGTTCGCTCACGGTTGCCCCCCTGCAAAACATTTCCCAGTACGATCTTGTGATTCTAAACCAGACCAACACGCCCGACAAGCGCGTTTCGCGCCAGCTCGGCGAGGCCATCATCGATTATGTTCGCACCGGCGGCCGCCTCATCACCGTTTTGGATTCGGGCATTCTTCGTTCGGGCGGAATCACGGGCGAGGGCCGCGCGGCCGATGTGATCGGCTGGCAGGCAACCTTCGACAATGTCGTCCCCGTTGAGTGCGACCGCGGTCTCAACGACGTGCCCACGTGCACGCAACAGATCGCCGTCGTCGCCCGCATCTGGCGCGAGGACTTCGACCATCCGATTATGGAGGGCATTGAGGTCGCGCCGGCGCATCCTGCGGATCCGCCGTATTCGCTTGTCACGTTCAACGTCAAACCGAACGGCAACCAGATTGCCTTCATCAAGGACGCGCGAACCACGAGCTACTATCCCGCGATCGTCGAAAACCGATTGATCATCGGAAAGAGCCTGTACTTCAACTACGATCCCGCGCTCACGCCGGGAATCTGGGAAAACACGCTCGAATACCTGCGCGGCCAATAAAGTAGCATTGTACGGGGTTGGCCCCGTTTTCTTTTTTTTTTGGCCCCTGTTTTTTTAATTCCTTTTTCTCCTTGTGCCTACGCGCTTTTTGCGCAGGATATGTTCATGGTCCAAGAGCGCAGTGTCCTCATCGGCAAAAAAGGGACCATGGCCTATGTGTTGGCCGTTGTCACCCAGATGAACCAGCAGCAGGCCCGCGAAATCACGATCAAAGCCCGCGGAAAAGCCATCAGTCGCGCGGTGGATGTCGCCGAAATCGTGCGCCACAAGTTTGTCAAGGACGCGAGCGTTCACTCGATCGGCATTTCGACCGAAGGCGTAAAAAGCCACGACGGCACGCCCCTCAAGGTCAGCGCCATTGAAATAAAAATCGTGAAACCCTGAACCGCTCCGACGTCTACGGGAAGGAAAGAAGGGGGAATCCCTTGGCGCGTTTGTTTTGCGGTTCCAAAATATTATTTGTGGATTTTCGTTGGGGGTCCGTCTTTTATTCTCTCGCCCGGCCAATCGGTGCATGAAAGGCCCCGTTCCAGTGCAGGCCGCGTTATCGGGCGCGTTTGACCTTTTGACGCTTGCCCAGATCAAGAGCGGCCAGTTGACCGAGCGCGACATCGAAGTCTTTCGCGCCCTCTTGAACCTTGAAAACTCGCTTCGCAAGCGCTTTCCGATCACCTTCAAACGAGCGTTGCCTTTGGGCGACCATTTGGTGCTCTTTTGCGAGGGGCCCATTGGCGCGCTCGTAGGGCCCAAGGGCGCGCACATTCAAGCGCTCTCGGAAAAGCTTGGCCAGAAAATCCGCGTGGTCAAGATTGGCGGAAATCCCAAAGCGCTCCTCACCGATTTGTTGGGCCGAACCGCCAAGATCGCGGGCGCAAGCACGACGTTTTCCCCGAACGGCACGCAACAGACCACGATCGTGCTTTCGGCACGCCACGCGCGCTTTCTTGAAAAACAGTTGCCGGACATCGAAAAAGCCCTCAACCAGTTCAGCACAATCCCCGTCGTGCTCGTTCTTGAAACCCCAAAACCCAAACCCGCCTGAATCAAGGGCGGGTTTACGCGTCTTCGAAAAAAAAATGAAATTGAGGGCGAAGCGTTTAGGCTTTGTCCTTGAGGTTTCTTGCAAGGAACGCGAGGGTTTTTGCCCACGCGTCCGCCGTGGGTCCGACCGCGTGGCCGGGATTGCTTGGGTTTGCGAACGCGTGTCCCACCGCGGGGTACACGTGAATCTCGCGCTCGACTCCGGCGTCCGCGAGCGCTTCTTCGAATTCGTTGACGCGCGACACGGGAATGCTGGTGTCGAGTTCTCCAAACACGCCAAGAATCGGCCACTTGATTTTTTCAAGGAGCGCGGGTTCGGTCACGAGGCTGCCGTAGTAGATGACGGTCGCGTCCAAGGGCTCGCCCGAGACTGCGAGTTGCATGGATTGTCCGCCGCCAAAACAGTAGCCGAACGAGCCCACTTTGGTCGCGTTCTCGGTTTCCTTTAGGAACGCCTTGGCCCCTTTGAGGTTGGCGACGGCTTCGTCGGGGCGCACGGCGCTCACAAGCACGCGGGCTTCGTCCGCGTTTGCCGCGGATTTTCCGTTGTAAAGGTCCACCGCGAGCACAATGTATCCTTCGTTGGCCAGTTTGTCGGCGGTCAATTTCATGTTCTCGTTGAGGCCCCACCATTCGTGGATAAGAATGATGCCCGGATGGCGTTCGGCGTCGTCGGGGCGCGCGAGGTACCCGTTCGCCGTACCGTGATAGTTCACGCTTTTGCCCGTGATTCCGGGCGGTTGGGGGGCGGGTTCGTCGCCCGGTGCAGGTCCAATTGGTTCGATTGGCGGAGCGCTTCCATCAGAGGGTTCGTCGTTCGGGTTCGCGTCGCCCGTTTGGGGTCCGCGGGGTCCGTCGGTTTCGTTCGGGCTTTCGCCTGCCTGCAGTTGGTTGTTCGTGCAACCCGCCAAAAGAACAAGCAGCAGGAGTCCCACGGTCGCAATTCCAAACGATTTGTAGAACGTCATGGAACATCGGACGTCCGATGTTTTTTTATGGGTTGTCCGAAGCGCCGCGCGGATTCCATGGTTTGGCTTTTTCCCACTTGTCCTCGAAAAACCGGCGGTACGTGTCGGCCACGTGTGCGCTTTGCATGAGAAACACGACGGGTTCGTCGGCGATGTCGATGGTCATGACCTTGTTCGCGTAGATGACGAGGCTCGTGGGCCCGATTTCGTCGGTGATGCGCAGTTCGGTGTGCGCGAGTCCTCCGAAAACAAATGACAACGTTTCCTCGGTGCCATAGTACGAGAGTCCGCGCACGTTCACACCTTTTTCCGTGCGTTTCGCATGATACTTTTTGTAAAACAGCTTGATTTTTTCCTCGACAAGTTTTTCGCGCGGCAATTGCACGAAATAGTACAATTCACCCGCACGCAGGGAATGCAGGACGTCGTCGTACGCCGCACGCAGTCCCTTCATGCCCTCGAATACGCGCGCGGACTTGGGTTCAAGCCCGCTTTTTTCCTTTTGGTTGAGTTCGGGTAGCAACTCCTCGAACTGTTTCTTTCGGTCCTCCCAAAAAGTCAGGAAGATGCCCGGTTTTTCGGCTTGAAAGAACTTGACCTTGCCGCGCAAAATGTAGCTGACCACGCCCTTGTCGACCAGCGTTCCAAGCGTGTGATACACCGTGCTCGATTGCATCTTCGTGCGGCTGATCAGGGATCCTGTCGTCGAGGGGCCCGATTCCAAAAGTGCGACATACACACGCGCCTCGGCATTCGAAAGTCCCAAATCCTCCAATGCAGAAAAGTCCATAATACTCTCCAATGTTGGAGAGTAATTTTAAATTAAGCGGGTGCGGGGCCATATTGTTCAGGTGATCGAGTGAAATCGTTTGACATTAAAATCGTTGCAATAGCCGTTATCGTGGTTTTTATTGCGGTTTTGGCTGTTTTGTTCTTGCAAAACCCGTCCCCGGCGGCCTCTGCCAATCCGGTCGTTCATGTGGCCTATTTGCCGTCCTATCATAGCCTTCCGCTCTTTATTGCTCTTGAAAAAGGCTATTTTGAAGAGGCGGGCTTCTCCGTCGAGGTTTCGCGCATCGAGACCCCCAAGGACATCATCGATGGCCTGGTTTCGGGGCGCATTGATGCGGGTCCGCAGTCGGTGGCCGCCGGAATTGTCACAGTCGTCGAAGCCCAGAATCCAAGCGCGCTAAAAGTGTATTCGCTGGCCTGCGAGTCCAAGGGATCACTCAGCAGCGAGGTCTTGGTGCCCGTCGATTCTCCCGTGCAATCGATTGCCGATTTGCGCGGCAAAAAGATCGGGCATATTCCCGGCGTTCAATGGCAATCCATGACCAAGATGACGCTCATCAAAAACGGCATCGATCCCAGCGAGGTCTCGCTTGTCGAATTGCCGTTCTCGAGCCAGTTGCCCGCGCTTGCCTCGCATTCGATCGACGCGCTTTTCACGCTGGAACCCACGGGCTCGATCGGCGAACGATCGAACGCCGCCAAGATTCTTGTGGTCAGCCCGTTCACCGAGCACGTGGTCGATCCGTGGTGCGGCGGAGCCGGCGTGCTCTCCGCAAAGTTCGCGACCCGCGATCCGGTAACCGCCCAAAAATTCGTCGCGGTCATGAATCGCGCGGGCGCCGAGGCCGACAACCCGGCCTATCGTCAATACCTCGTGAAATACCTTGACCTGCCCCAAAGCGCGGCCGAGTCCGTGCAATTGCCCGAATTCATTCCGGTGCAATCCGCGGATGCGCGCGTCGTGCAGGGCTACCAATCGTTTGCCGACGTGTTCTTCGAACTCGGCGTGACCACGCAAAAAATCGATGTGGTAGATCTTTTCCTCAATCAACCCTGAATCCCGTCTAAACCAACCAAAAACCCGGGGTGAAAAAACCATGAACGCGATCCACGTGAACGGTCTTGCCAAGAATTTTACCGTGGGTTCCGCGAATTCGGCGCAGGAACTGCAGGTCCTCGAGTCCGTTTCCTTTAACGTGCGCGAGGGCGAGTTCGTGGGCATTCTTGGCCCGAACGGTTGCGGCAAGTCTACGCTCCTCAAAATGGTGCTGGGTCTGCTTCCCCCCGATGCAGGCGAGATTCGCGTGATGGGCGCTCCGGCCGGACAGGTCGACGTCGCCTATGTTCCCCAAGCCGCGAACAATTCCCTGTACCCGTGGTTCACCGCGCTCGAAAACGTCGCGTTCGCGCGCGACGCGTCGGACCAAACCCGCATCGAAAGCGCAAGCGCGGCGCTTGCCGACGTCGGGCTCTCTTCGTTCGCGCACGCGTACCCGTACCAGCTCTCGGGCGGCATGAAACAAATGGTTTCGATCGCGCGCGCGAGCCAGCATGCGAGCGTGTTCCTTTTGGACGAGCCGCTCAACGGACTCGATTATTCGAACCGGCTGGCGCTCGAGCGCCGGCTCTTGTTGATGCGCGACAAAGCCCACACGGTGCTCTTGGTTTCGCATGACCTCGAGTCCACGTTGCTCTTGTGCGACCGCATCGTGGTTCTTTCGCAAAAGCCCACGCGCGTGCGCGCCGTGCTTCCGGTTTCGCTTGGCAAAAACCGCTCGCACGCGACGCGTTTTTCGCCCGAATTCAACGCGCTGCTCGCCAAAGTGCACGCCTTGATCCAGGAGCCCTGAACATGCGTTTTTTCTCCGTCAACGCGCCGTCGCTTCGCGCGATCGCTTTTGGACTGGGTCTCGCACTCGTCTGGCAAGCGGCGTTCTTGCTTCGTTTTTTCGACGCGTTCCTGTTTCCCGCGCCGCTTGAAATCGCGACCGCGTTTTTCGCGCTTTTTGCAACCGGCGCGGTCTTTGCCGATCTACTCAACACGCTTTTCAAGATCGCGCTTTCGATGGCGCTGGGTTCGATTCTCGGTTTTGCGCTTGGCATCGCGCTCTTTTTCCTGCCCGCGCTCTACGACGCAATCTCGCCGATGCTGGATTTTTTCCGAAGCATTCCGCCAACCGCGCTTTTCCCCTTGTTCCTTCTGTTTTTCGGCATCGGCGACCCGACGCACGTCGCGCTGGCCACCTGGATTTGCGCGCTTTATCTCTCGCTTCATGTAAGCAAGGGGCTTCGCTCGACCAGCGAATCGTCGGTTGTCATGGCCAAAGTCCTCAAAAAGTCGGGGCTTGACACGCTGTTGCACGTGCGCCTGCGGGAGGCGCTCCCGCTCATTTTCGTGGGCTTTCGCACGAGCGTGAGCCTGTCCGTCGTCGTGGTCGTCGTCTGCGAAATGTTCGTCGGAACCAAAGAGGGCATCGGACGCATTCTGATCGACGCCGCCTATTCGTACCAGATCCCCAAGCTCTACGCGGGCATTCTAGTGATCGGCCTATTGGGCTACCTGCTCAATTCGCTCGTGATCCGCGCCGAGCACTCCGTCGTCCACTGGGCCGGCAAGTGATTCAATTCGCGCAGGCCATACCTTCTTATGCCTTTTTTTTCCAATTTCGTTTGAGGGGGTTTTTGTTTCATGAAAAAGATCGGCATCATCGGAACGGGCGACGTGGGCATGGCGCTTGCAAAAGGCTTTTTCAAGCACGGGTTCGAGGTCATGGTGGGTTCGCGCCAGGGCGCGGCGCTCGCCGACTGGGAATCGCACACGAAGTCCAAGGGAAAATCCGGCACGTTCGAGCAGACCGCCGCATTTGCCGACATCGTGGTCTTGTGCGTTAAGGGCAAGGTCGCCGAAAACGCGCTCGCGCTTTGCAAGCCCCAGAATCTGCGCGGAAAAATCGTGATCGATGTCACGAACCCGATCGACGACGCGCGGCCGCCCGAAAACGGCGTCCTCCGCTTTTTCACGAATCTCGACGAGTCGCTTTTTGAGCGCCTGCAAAAAAAGGTTCCCGACGTGCGATTCGTCAAGGCGTTCAATTCGATCGGCAACGCGTTCATGGTCAATCCCGACTTCGGCGGCACGAAACCCACGATGTTCTTTTGCGGCAACGACGAACCCGCCAAAGCCGAGGTCAAAAAGATCCTCGTCCAATTCGGTTTTGAGCCCGAGGACATGGGGGCCATGGAGGCCGCGCGCGCGATCGAGCCCTTGTGCATGCTCTGGTGCATTCCCGGACTACGCGAAAACAAGTGGTCGCACGCGTTCAAACTGCTCAAAAAGTGAATCCTTTTGACAACCAAACACCCCGCCGAATCCGATCGGATGGATCCGCGCACCCAAATTGGCCACGTCCATTTCACGGTCGCCGATCTCAAGCGCTCGATTGCTTTTTATCGCGACGTCCTTGGTTTTGAGGTCACGCAGGATTGGGGCAGCGCGGTCTTTCTCTCGGCCGGCGGTTATCATCATCACATCGGCCTCAACACGTGGTCAAGCCCGCACGCGCAAAAGCCCCACGCCGGCCAGATCGGTCTTTTTCACGCGGCCATTCTGGTTCCCTCGCGAAAAGAGCTCGCGCGCGCCCTAAAACGCCTCTTGGCAAACAACATTCCAATCGATGGCGTGGCCGATCACGGGGTCTCCGAAGCCATTTATTTTCGCGATCCGGACAAAAACGGTTTGGAACTCTACTGGGATCGGCCCAAAAAAGACTGGCCGCGCGACGAACAAAAAAAGTTGGCGATGTTCACAAAACCGCTGGATCTCGACGACTTGCTTCAAGCCGACGACTAAAAAAACTCGTTTGCCCGAAAACCTATTCGTACATGCTGCCCGAAAAAACGACTTTGAACAACTGGGCGTTCTCTAGTGCGGACAAGTCGGGCAGCACGCGATCGACTTTTTCAAGGCGAATGCGCGACACGTAGTGGAAAAACCGTTTGGGAAACGCTTCGATCGTGTACACGTCTTTGCCCCGGCGCAAAAGGCTCAAGGCGGAATTCTCAAATTGGAGGATATCGTCTCCGCTGGCTTCTTTTTCCCGATTGGGTCTTGACAAATAGACGGTTTCGGTCATGCTTAAAGTATTCCACCGGCGATCTCCTTAATAATACCAAAACCAAGCGCCGCTTCATTTGCAATCGATTTTCGGTCCCAGCGCATCAACGCATTTGCTTTAATGCCGAATCGTGTTTTACGTGTGAACATGAAAACCCGAACACCCTGTCCGTGGCCCGGCGACGACCCGCTCATGATCGCGTACCACGACACCGAGTGGGGCGTGCCCGTGCTTGACGATCGCTTGCTCTACGAGTTTTTGGTTCTCGAAAGCGCCCAAGCGGGATTGTCTTGGCGCACGATTTTGCACAAGCGCAAGGGCTACAAACGCCTGTTTGCGAATTTCGATTACAAAAAGGTCGCGCGTTTTACTCCGAAGGACGTGAACCGTTTACTCAAGGACGCCTCGATCATCCGCAATCGCGCCAAGATCGAGGCCACAATCACCAATGCGCAACGCTTTCTCGAAATCCAAAAAGAGTTCGGCTCGTTTTCGTCCTACATGTGGGCCTTCGTGAAAAACAAGCCCGTTGATTCCAAGCGCAAAAGCATGAAGGACATTCCCGCGGTCACGCCCGTTGCCGAAGCCTTTGCCAAAGACCTCAAAAAGCGCGGTTTCAAGTTCATGGGTCCCACGATCGCGTACGCGCACATGCAGGCCGTCGGCATGGTTAATGATCATTTGGTCTCGTGCGTTCGGCACAATGAAGTCAAAGGGCGTCCCAAAAAAACATGAGCCGGTTTAATCCCCCTCGAACCGCTTTTCTTCGATCGTCCTTGGCCCAATGCGTTTATGCGTTTGATCCCGGCAAGGGCAGCATTTCGTGGACCTCGATTTCGCACTCGGCATTCCATTTCAAGTGCGGGTGATCTTTGAGCATGGCCTTGGCCTTGTCCATGGTATCTGCCTGCAATACCGAGTATCCGACCACGTTTCGCTTGCTTGGCATGCTTGCGGTCGGGGAAAGCTGTTGGCCGTTTCCCAGTGGCGCGCCCAAGTCAACCAGTCCGCTTCCGCACTTTTTGGCCCAGGTCATCCATGCATCCATTCCTTTTTTTGCGTCTTCCGGGTTCGCGTTTTCCATTTGCTTGTTCGCCGAAACCGTCGCATGATACAACACAAGGAATTTTTTCATCAAGACCACTCCATTCGATCGTTTTAGGAACTATTTTTGGGCGTAAAATGGTTATAATGGGGACAGAACCCATTACCTTGCGGAACTTTTGTGAAACCCGAAAAACATTGGGGCGTACATCGCACCGCACCCGACTCCAAGAAAGCCCAACCCTTGCCAACGGCCAAAGAAATCGCTTTAGAACTGTACTCTCGATTTTATGCAAGCCCTCAACCTGCACAAAAAGGGGAGTAACTGTGCCTCCTTTATGTGCAAAGCCCGTCCGACCGGGTCTTGTTGATTAATTCAAAAACAAGGGCCTGTGTTGAAGAATTGCTCTACTTTTAGCTAATTTATGGGTCTCAAAGAGTGGCTTGAGATGGTAGGCAGGGACTATCGTCAATATGGCGAATGGACGGATGATAATCGCAATATGGCTGTTTTCGTTAAACAGGAAGCCATTTACATCGGGGTGATCGTCTCAGTGTTATTTGCGATCATTACTTATGGGTTGGATCTCTTTTTTTTGCTTCTTGCTAAATTTGGTCTGGTATTTGGTTATGGTTGGACTTTAGTTGCCAAGATTGTTCTCTTGCTTTGTTTAGGGGCAATTTACTTGAATCACATCCAATACGACAAATGGAAAACTAGTCAAACTAAGTCGCCCCAAAGGTCTAATTAGCAGAGCCAAAGGCTCTAAAATGCGTTTTAATGCAAAAGTATGCAAAATTACACAATTTTACAATCTCTGGGTTAGAACATTAAAAATAGGTTTAAAAACCTCTTTGGTGTCTAAATATGTTAATATGAGCCCTGGCGTTCCTACGGGGACGCCAGACGTTAAGCTTCTTCTAATTCGCGTGGGAACTGACTGTTTGCAAACATCTCTCGTGTTATCAACACACTTTTATCGCAAACTGTAAGAATGTGATTTGACATTGAAAATCGGGACTTACGGATATAATCATTGTAGTAGTAAAGTACAACGACAATCCCAAAAGTTTCACGTATTTTTTTAATTACTGGTAC
>JAANMU010000462.1_pt1 | contig 49165 bp, 55 predicted proteins | sample 7279701 | NCBI WGS metagenome assembly JAANMU01 (sample SAMN14094539, study PRJNA606508) | bioreactor metagenome | isolation source: A lab-scale SPAN reactor treating ammonium-rich wastewater day 57 | place: Ireland: Galway | collected 2017-03-13
TACTAAGGGTGGGCAGCATAAATATCGTTGATTGTTTTCAGAAAATTAGACCCGGTTTTAGGTGGATCAAAAGTCAGGGAATCTCCCTATCTCCTCCCTATCTCCTTCGGGGGAAACCAATACGAAATTAATACGAAAAGCATAGCAAGACCATAATGGCAATAGACTCACTATGGACTCAGTATAGAGATACTCCGAACCTGACCCGAAGAAAAACAGAAGAAAATAAGAACATAATAACGTCCTTTGGCAGACTGCACCGCCCTCACTTCCAGAGAAACAACAATACTCCAAGATACAGAAAAAATTTGAAAAAAATGATGTTTGCTAAAAGCAAATTTGCAAATCTGCAAATCTGCTTCCTAATCAATTAACCGATTAATCATTTAAACCAATCACTGTAATCATTAAACAACCATCTGTACAAACTTTTCAAGTCTCTCCGGTTTTTATTTTTTTCGTTTTGAATAAATGCTTACCTTTGCAGCCAATGGAAACATTGCAAAATACATTTCCGGAAACACATTCAGAAAACGGCTTTGCCGATAACAACAATATTTATTTTAGGTAACGAAGCCATTGCGGCTTCGTTTTTTTTTGAAAAAGAATAAAAAAATGAACACGATTTCAGAACTTTCCAAAGAACAAATACTCCGCACTTTAGACGATGCACTGGAGTTTGCAAAAGGCAAAACAATGAAGATAGCCGGACAGGTTTTTGTATCCAATCTATTTTTTGAAGACAGCACCCGCACCAAAATCAGCTTTGATATAGCGGAAAGAAAACTGGGCCTTGAAGTCATCCCTTTTGACACCGCTACCTCCTCTGTCAATAAAGGCGAAACGCTGTACGACACGGTGAAGACTCTGGAAAGCATCGGCGTTCAGCTGGCCGTCATCCGACACAGCAAAAATGAATTTTATCGTGATTTGAAAGGAATTTCTATCCCCGTCATCAATGCCGGCGACGGTACCGGAAACCATCCCAGCCAAACGATGCTGGATCTCATGACCATCCGCCAGGAATTCGGAGATTTTAAGAATCTGAAAATAGCGATTGCAGGAGATATAAAACACAGCCGCGTGGCCAATTCACTTTCTGATGCGCTCCGAATGTTGGGAGCCAAAGTATATGTTTCCGGTCCCCGGGAATGGTTCGATGTCGGTAGCTTTATGAACGGTTCTTACGTGGATATGGATGATTTAATTCCGGAAGTAGATGTCATCATGCTCCTTAGAATTCAGCACGAAAGACATGCTCAAAGCTTCAGCACGGAGGAATATCTTCAACGCTACGGACTGACCAAAGCCAGAGAACAGAAAATGAAACCGAATGCCATCATTATGCATCCCGCACCTGTAAACCGCGGTGTGGAAATAGACAGCGATCTGGTGGAATGCCCGCGTTCCCGGATTTTTACCCAAATGGAAAACGGTGTTTATGCAAGAATGGCGATCCTGAAAAATACACTGGAAAAGAACGGATTCAAGTTTTCCTAAAAACTCTAATCTTAATAAAAACATCACAGGCACTTAGATCACTAATAAAAGAGAATGAAAAAGAAATTAATATTGGCCTCCGGAGAAGTTTTTCATGGTACCGGATTCGGAGCACAAGCCGAAACAGAAGGAGAAATTGTATTCAACACCGGAATGACGGGATATCAGGAACTGATTTCCGATCCGTCTTACTGTGGGCAGATCGTTTGCATGACCTATCCGCTCATAGGAAATTACGGAATCAACCGTGATGATTATGAAAGCATGGAACCCGCCATCAAAGGGCTCATCGTAAAGGAACTCTGCGACTTGCCATCCAACTTCCGTTCTCAAATGACGCTCGATGAACTTTTTAAAAAGAAAAACCTCTCAGGAATCTCAGGAATCGATACCCGAAGACTAACCCGCATCATCAGAAATCAAGGTTCTGTAAAAGGGAAAATTGTAGATGCTAATGTCGATGAACAAACGGTCATCTCATACCTGAATACAGCAGAATCCCCTACCAATCAGGTGGAAACAGTTTCTACAAAAACAGCCTATGCAGCCCCGGGAAGAGGTTTGAAAGTGGTTCTGGTTGATTTCGGTTCCAAACTGGGAATCATCCGTGAACTCTCTCAGCGGGATTGCGATATTACGGTGGTTTCTCAAAACACCACGGCGGAAGAAATTCTGCTGATGGATCCAGACGGCGTGATGCTTTCCAACGGACCTGGAGATCCGCAGGATGTGAAAGGTGCCAAAGAAATGATCAATAAAATCCTTGGAAAAGTGCCCATTTTCGGAATCTGTCTCGGACATCAGCTCATTGCCTTGGCTTGTGGCGCAAAAACCTTCAAACTGAAATTCGGCCATCGTGGCGGCAATCATCCCGTTCTAAATCTTGAAAAAAACAAAGTGGACATCACTTCCCAGAATCACAGTTATGCTGTGGAGCAGAAATCTCTGGAAAATACCGATCTCATCGAAACCCATATCGCACTGAACGACAGAACCAATGAAGGCCTGAGACACAAAATACACCCCTGTTTCTCAGTACAATATCATCCCGAAGCCAGTCCCGGACCGGAAGATGCCAACCATCTCTTTGATGAGTTTATTGAAATGATGAACCAATTTAAAAAATAACAGTGTAACAATTTCACACATAAAAATATAACAGTTGAGCAAGGAAAGTAAACGCACTAGTTACATTTTAAACTGTTACATTATTCCATTACTATATATTTATGAAAAGAACAGATATAAAAACCATCTTAGTAATAGGTTCCGGCCCCATCATCATCGGGCAGGCGGCTGAATTTGATTATGCAGGAACACAGGCCTGTCTCGCATTAAAAGAGGAAGGATACCGCGTCATCCTCATCAATTCCAATCCTGCAACCATCATGACGGATGTGGAAATTGCAGACAAAGTCTATATAGAACCCATCTCACTTCCTTTCGTGAGCCACATCATCAGAAAAGAAAGGCCGGATGCGCTGCTGCCCACTTTAGGCGGACAAACCGGGCTGAATATGGCGGTAGAGTTGCAGAACTCCGGTATTCTGGAAGAGTGCGAAGTGGAGGTTTTGGGTACAAAACTTTCAGCCATCAATCAGGCGGAAGACCGCGATCTTTTCCGGGAATTAATGAAAGAACTAAATGAACCGGTCCCCGACTCCGATATCGTAACCACAGTGGAAGGTGCTTTGCATTTTGCTGAAAACATCGGCTATCCTGTAATTGTTCGCCCTGCATTTACCATGGGAGGAACCGGTGGCGGAATTGCAGATAATGAAATCCAGCTTCGGGAAATCGCCGAACTGGGACTGAAGCATTCACCCGTAACCCAGTGTCTTATTGAGAAATCCATCGCGGGATACAAGGAAATTGAATACGAAGTGATGCGGGATGCCAACGACAATGCGATCGTGGTGTGTAACATGGAAAATATTGACCCGGTGGGCGTTCATACCGGTGACTCTATTGTGGTAGCACCTTCCCAAACTTTGTCGGACAGAGAATATCAATTATTGAGAAACGCTTCGCTGAAAATCATTCGTGCCCTCGGAATTGAAGGAGGTTGCAACGTTCAGCTTGCATTAGATCCGAATTCATTCAATTATTTTATCATTGAAGTGAACCCAAGAGTTTCCCGTTCATCGGCATTAGCGAGTAAAGCTACCGGTTATCCGATTGCCAAAATTGCTGCTAAAATTGCGGTCGGCCTCACCCTCGATGAAATCATGAACCCCGTCACCGGGAAAACATACGCCTGTTTCGAACCGGCACTCGATTACGTGGTAACCAAAATTCCGAGATTCCCTTTTGATAAGTTTGAAACGGCTGACAGAAGGCTTTCTACCCAAATGAAAGCGACCGGCGAGGTAATGGCCATCGGAAGAAATTTCGAAGAAAGTATCCAAAAAGCCATTCGTTCTCTGGAAACGGGAATGCGCCACTTGGGTTTGAAAACCAAACAGGCCGAAGCCCTCACAGATGAAGAAATTGAACGCAGAATAAAAGTGTGTGACGATGAAAGATTATTCATTATCGGAGAGGCTCTGCGCAAAGGCTACGATTGGGAAACTATTGTGGAATGGAGTAAAATAGATAAATTCTTTATCTGGAAACTGAAAAAGCTGGTTGATTTTGAAAAAGTAATCGTTGAGAATAAATTCGATGTTGATATTTTAACAGAAGCCAAGAAATTAGGATTCTCCGACATTAATATTGCACATCACTGGGGCGTAAAACAGCGTGAAGTGTTCAATTTCAGAAAGGAAAACGGAATCATGCCGGTGTACAAAATGGTGGATACCTGCGCAGCTGAATTTGAAAGTGAGACACCGTATTTCTACGGAACTTATGAGGAAGAAAACGAAAGCGTTGCTTCTGACAAAGAGAAAATTATCGTTCTGGGTTCCGGTCCTATCAGAATTGGGCAGGGCGTGGAATTCGATTATGCTACGGTTCACTCAGTTTGGGCCATCAAGGAAATGGGATATGAAGCGATCATCATCAACAATAATCCCGAAACTGTTTCCACAGACTTTTCTATTTCAGATAAATTATATTTCGAGCCTTTAACAGAAGAAGATGTCATGAACATCATTGAGCTGGAAAAACCGAAAGGCGTCATCGTTCAGTTCGGCGGACAAACTGCGATTAATCTGGCGGATAAACTGGCTGCACACGGCGTTCAGATTTTGGGAACTTCGCTGGAAGATCTTGACCGTGCTGAAAACCGCGATAAATTCGAGAAAGCTCTGGAAGAAATGGGAATTCCGCAACCCAAAGGCAAAACTTCGTACTCCAAAGAAGGCGCGGTGGAAATTGCCAACGAAATCGGTTATCCAGTGCTGGTTCGCCCAAGTTATGTTTTAGGCGGACGTGCCATGGAAATCGTATATAATGAAACCGAACTGTCGCATTACATGGAACATGCAGTGGAAGTGGATCCGGAAAAACCAGTGTTGGTGGACAAGTACATGATTGGTAAAGAAGTGGAAGTAGATGCCATCTGTGACGGAGAAACCGTCGTGATTCCCGGAATTATGGAACACATCGAAAGAGCCGGCGTTCACTCGGGCGACTCGATTGCGGTGTATCCTCCTCAGAATATCAACGAAAAATGCATGCAGCAACTCGTGGATTATACCGAAAGGCTTGCAAAAGGCCTGAATGTCATCGGTTTAATGAATATTCAGTACGTTCTTTTTGAAAATCAGGTGTATGTCATCGAAGTGAATCCAAGATCTTCGAGAACCGTCCCTTTTCTTTCTAAAATCACCAATGTCCCGATGGCAAATCTGGCAACCAAAGCCATTTTAGGACAAAAACTGAAAGACTTGGGTTACAAAAACGGACTGGTTCCGGAAAAAGAAGGCGTGTTTGTAAAAGTTCCCGTATTCTCTTTCTCAAAACTGACCAAAGTAGATACTTCTCTCGGCCCGGAAATGAAATCTACCGGCGAAGTAATGGGGAAAGACACAACGCTGGAAAAAGCATTATACAAAGGTTTCGTGGCTGCAGGACGGAAAATGCCGCTGCACGGCTCTATCCTTTTTACAGTGGCCGACAAGCATAAGGAAGAAGTTTCCGAATTTGCAAGGCGCTTCCATGAAGTGGGATTCAGGATTTGGGCCACGGAAGGAACGGCAAAATTCTTCCAGGAGAAAGGAATTCCTGTAAAAATCGGTTACAAAATCGGTGAAGAAGACGTTAACCTGATTGACCTGATTCAAAAAGGAAAAGTCCAGTACGTGGTGAATACCACCACCAAAGGCAAACAAGCCGAAAGAGACGGCTTCCAGATCCGCAGAATGTCGGTAGAAAACGGCGTTCCCTGTCTCACTTCCATGGATACCGTCGAAGCGATTCTGAAGGTGATTGAAAGTATGAGTTTTAAAATGGAACAGATGTGATGATGATGCCACGCTGAGACATGCATAGAAAACGCGCCTGAATCATCGGGCGCGTTTTGTTAATATGATGTTTATATCCTTATTTCGGATCTCGTGTGCTTATTCTACAATCAGTTTACCATTCATCATGGAAGCATGCCCCGGGAAGGAGCAGATATAATCGTAAGTGCCTGCTTCAGGAGCGGTAAACTCAATAGTTACGCTCTCTCCGCCCCCGATGGTTTTGGTATGTGCAATCACTTCTGTTAACAGACTTTCCGGAACTTCAAAATCAGGAGCTTTACCTTCCTGTACTGCTTTGGTCGCGAATGCATTAACATCGGTACCTTGGCTCAGCAATACAAAATTGTGGCCCATTGATGATTTCGGCAGTTTGCCCACATGGTTCAGGGTAAGGCGAACCTGTTGTCCTGCATGGACTCTGATTTCGTTTTTGTCGAACTTCATCGTGTCTTCTGCATTCAGTTCCACTTCTATGGTATCCTGAACTTGCGAAGTAGCTGTTTCATCAGCCACCGTTACTGTTTCGGTTTCCTGTGCCGAGCTTACCTGCTCTTCCTTTTTATTCTGTCCACAGGCAACAAGCATCATCCCAGCCATGGCTACTACTGAGAGGTGTTTTAATTTTTTCATAGCGATAAGATATTTATAGTTATATTTCTGTTTAAAGTAGGGCAAAGATACTTTTAGAAAAGCAATAAAACAAGAAACTGCTTGGTTAATCAACAGGATTTTCATCATGTTTATTCACTTTTATATTTTAAAAGGTTAGGAATGAATCGGATTGATTATATTTGTCGATCATTATTTAACAAGTATTTCAGACAGAAATGAAACAAAGTATAGGCGATCGGATTTTAATGATTTTAAAGGAGAACGACGAGATTTCTGTAGCCGCATTGGCAAATGAATTGGGAATAACCAAGGAAGGTGCCCGGTTACATCTCTTAAAACTCACAGAAATGGACTTGGTTAAAAATATCCGGAAAAATGAAGGCGTAGGCAGACCGGTTACTTATTATTCTTTATCTCATAAAGGACATTCGAAATTCCCCAATACCCATGCCACGGTAACGGTAGAACTGCTGCGTTCTGTGAAAAAACTCTTAGGTGAAAATGCGGTAAACTTACTGATCAACGATCGCGAAAACCAGATTTACCAACGGTATGAACAAGAGATACAGAACAGCAATACGATGGAAGAACGGCTAGAGTATCTCAGTAAAATCCGTTCAGAGGAAGGCTATATGGCAGAATGGAAAACTGAAAACGGAAAATACCTTTATATACAAAACCATTGCCCCATTGGTGCGGCAGCTGCAGAGTGCCGAGGGTTTTGTAATGCCGAGCTAACAAGTTTCAAAAAACTGATAGGCGGCGAATTTCAGATTGAAAGGGTTCAGCATATTCTTTCAGGAGCGCATCGCTGCATCTACAAAATTTATTAAACAGCAGAACATATTTACAAAAACCAGTTAATCATTCTCTTTTAGCAAACTTTATGAGCATAAATGTGAATCCAAAATAATTGAACCAAGAAACTGTCTAATTTTGAATTGACTTATATAGCGTTTTAAGTTTAGTTGGCTGATGAAAATCGGCTTTTTTTGGTCGTTTTAAAGGATTTACGTGCTAAGCACGATTACAGGTTCGTTCTGTGTAAGCGGAGATACTTTTTACAAAAAGTGTATGATAATACCGATATGATGCAGCTTTCAACGTCTCGCAGACCTTAAGCGATGGCGAGACGAGAGCATTATTCCCTGATAAAAGTCTTCGGGATGGTGCATTATGAAATAACAAGAGATGGAGCCCACTTCGTTGCCTTCTACAAAATCAGGTACTGCGGTTAAAAAGTGTCCTGACAAATCAGGAAGTAGCCGAAATCAATACAAACCGCCACGGCATATTTTTCCATACCTCGCCTGCATAATCCACGCCTACACGAGGTCCTGCGCTGATCTCACCTTCTAAAACAGTATCCTCCATCCATAGCCGTTCAGAAATTCCCAAATCTTCCCCGTAAAAACTTTGATCAAGTTCCAGCAGATTTCCTATACGTCCTGGCCCGCTTACAGTATTCAGTCCCCGGATTAGCACGGCTTCCGGCTGCCCCGCTTTTCCCGTGACAATATTGAGTAGCCAATAACGCCCGTAGATCAGATAAACATAAACGAATCCGCCTTCCCCAAACATCAGTTCCGTGCGCGCCGTGCGACCTTTGCGGGCATGACTGGCCAAATCATCAGTACCGAAATAGGCTTCCGTTTCAGTAATTTGCGCACGCAGTTCGCGACCATCCGGAAACTTACGAACCAAGGTTTTACCCAGTAACAACCGGGCCAGATGTACAGCATTATGTTTTTGAAAATAGGAGGTTGGTAAACGGTCAGCCATTTCTATATAATAATAAGAAAAGTATAAAGTGAGTAAATATATAGTAAAAATCCTCAAATCTCGTACTCCTTAAAAATTACATTTTCTTTTGACCGTTATTCCTGCAAAATTCATATCTTCTTTACACCTTTGCGTCTTTCGTAAATACCCTCTAATACCGTGTATAAAAACAGAAACAAACCGCCGAAAATTTGAGTCGCCAACAATACAGGTTGGAACAAATGCAAAACTCCGGTGTTTGGCACTGTTAAGTGAACCTCATTCAGTTCATGATATTTTTCATATCCGTTGTTGGATATCAATAAAAGTGATAGATTTGTTCTATTGTTGTTATTTATGAATCACTATAACAAGATAGGAATATTGATATCGTTAGCCATTTTATTTTCTGTCTACACGGTCATTCTTTACAGTAAAAATTCTGAATATCCCGCCGTTTCCGGAACTTCCACAGATCGTGGAAAACGAATTTGGCAGGAAAAAAACTGTATCGCCTGCCACCAGATCTACGGTTTGGGCGGATATCTGGGCCCGGATCTCACCAATACCTACTCTGAAAAGGGGAAAGACTACATTATGGCTTTTTTGAAAAGCGGAACTCAGGTTATGCCCGATTTCAATCTTTCTGAAAACGAAATCAATGATCTAACGGAATATCTGAAAAGCATCGATGCCTCCGGAACCGGAAGGCCTGGTAAATTAAAAATAAATGATGATGGAACCATTGAACAGCCTGAGAAAATCCCCGGCAGGTAAATTCTTCTTTTTCGGACTTTTCCTGCTGGCAACCGCCTTGATTTTCGGACTAACAGGAGCTTTACAATACCTGATTCCGGGATTGTTCAGAGATGATTTCTCATTCGAAAAAGTAAGGCCGCTCCACGTTTCTTCTGCGGTATTCTGGATTATTACAACAGCCATCGGTGGCGTTTACCATTATATTAAAGAAAGATCCGACAAGGGAATTTATTCTGAAAAGCTGATGAATATTCAGTTTTATCTTTTGTCAACAACGGTAATACTCATTTTGATAACTTATGTTTTCGGAATCTTCGGCGGCAGGGAATATTGGGAATTTCATCCTTATCTGGCGATCCCGATTGGCATCAGCTGGATTCTCTTTATTATAAATGTATTCAAATCCTTATCATCACTCCGGAAGAAGCCGGTGTACATCTGGATGTGGATGACGGGTGCGGCATTTTTCCTTTTCACTTTCATAGAATCTTATCTTTGGCTGATTCCTTTTTTCCGGGCCAATATCGTTGGCGACATGATGATCCAGTGGAAATCCTACGGCTCCATGGTAGGTTGCTGGAATATGCTGATTTATGGAAGTAGTATTTATCTGATGGACAGAATCAGCGGGAATGAAAAGTACAGTTATTCAAAGATCGGCTTTCTGCTCTATTTTTTAGGTCTATTCAATCTGATGTTCAATTGGGGTCATCATATTTACACACTACCCGCTCCGAAGTATGTTCAATACATCAGTTATGGCGTCAGCATGACAGAACTTATTCTTCTTGGAAGAATCATCATGTTATGGCGTTCTTCACTCAGTGTCGCAAAGAAAAATTACCATTTGTATTCCTACCGTTTTCTTTTGGCGGCAGACATCTGGGTTTTCCTCACCCTTATTCTCGCCATTATGATGTCGGTTCCGGCCATCAATGTGTACACGCACGGAACGCATATTACCGTTGCACATACGATGGGCGCTACCATTGGTATCAATTCTTTCCTGCTGCTTTCTTTTATTTTTGATGTTTTTGGAGTGAAGGAAAAAATCTCTGCAAAGCGTTTTACAGCAGCTTATTTTATATTAAACATCAGCCTGTTTATTTTTTGGATCGCGCTCATTATTGCCGGAGTTCTGAAAGCAGATTGGCAGATGCATACACCGGAAATTCCCTTTGCTGAAATGATGCGCCGCCTGAGACCTGCATTTATTGTATTTTTTGCCGCGGGGATCGGCGTAGCCATCGGATTTTTAATGATTATTTTTAAAATTATAAAACACTACCGCCTCACCAAATAATACCGGGCGTTTTATTATCTTTATCAAAATTTTTACAATGAAGATATTTCCGATCGCTATTTTTTTGGCCTTTTCCGTTTCAATGAGTGCGCAATATACACTGCCGGCAGCCAGTCCGAGACAAAAAGTTGAACAGCAATTCTCCGTTTCTAAAATTACAGTCGATTATAGCAGGCCTGGTGTGAAAGGAAGAACCATCTTTGGAGAACTGGTGCCTTACGGTAAAGTATGGAGAGCCGGAGCCAATTCTTCAACCAAAATCACCTTTGGACAAGCCGTACTGTTTGGGGGTAAATCAATTCCTGCAGGAACCTACGGACTTTTCATCCTTCCTTCTGAAAAAGAGTGGAAAATTATCCTGAATAAAGACAGCCAGAACTGGGGTACGGTGTATGATGAAAAACTGAATGTAGCAGAAATAACGGCTTCCGTTCAAAAATCTGCAGAAAAACAAGAGTGGTTTGAAATTGACCTGAAACCTGTCGATGATCATTCGATGGAAATGATCCTGAGTTGGGAAAATGCAAAAACAACGGTTCCGATCAAGGCTGATCAAATGGATAAAACCAGCCGTATCACCGAGAAACTTCGGGAAATACGAACCATCGAAAGAGAAAAATAACAAAGTGGGCTTCGGCTCACTTTTATTTCAACAGCTTCTCAAAAGCCAGTCTTGCCGCGCCTCGAATCTGCACTTCGCCGCAGTGCGTGTAACCCATTTTCCTGAAGACCGCCAGCATGGCAGGATTATCAAAATTGGTATCGGCACGGATACTGTAAATATTCTGATCCTTAGCGAGCACTTCTACCCTTCTCAGCAACTCTGTGGTAAAACCGCGTCCGGCGTATTTTGCAGCAGCAGCAATCCGGTGAACCACGATGAAATCGCCTTCAGAAAGCCATGCACCTTCAATATCTTCATACGCTGGTTCATTATTTAAGATCACAGCGCTATATACCGCCATGTCACCGTCAGTTTCCAGTACATATCCATACTCTTTTTCGATATCGGAGCGCACCGTTTCGGGATTGGGATATCCGTCCTGCCACTGATCGGAACCTTCCTCCTTTCTTTTCAGGATGGCCTGCTGTAAAATCCTCCATATTTCTGGAGCATCTTCGGGCGTTGCTTTTCTGAATGTAATCATGTTTTTGAGATAGAATACCGTTACAAAAAAGCCGGAAATCATCGTTCCGGCTCAAACAGTAAAATTTAAAATATAATGATTGGATTTGATGATGATTATTGTTCATTCTCCTGAAGCCAGGTATCGATAATTTCAAAAGCTGCCGGTTCGTCTTTCAGATCCACCATTACTTTTAATGTAGTTGCAGTAGGAGTCGTGGTAAATGTCATATAATTGTTTTCTACGGAGTTTTCTATTCCTTTTTCATCCAACCTGGATTTGATCCGCTGAATCTCCTGCTGTATATCGCTCTCAAATACTGATACTTTTGTCGTCCTTCCCATAAATTCTGTTTCTTCTGACCACTAATATACGAAATATCTGAAAAACACAAGTAATCTCTATAATATTTAACAAAAATTTAATAAAAGAGTTTTATTAAATTGATATCACAAATACTATTCTTTCGCTAAAGGGTGTGAAAACCTAAGGAAATCCAGTGAATTACCATTTTGGCACTAATTTTATTGCTATTTTTGATCACATTAAAATCTAAACATATGAAAAAGACTTTGGCAACAATGTTCATTGCGCTGGCCGTTCTGGCCGGGAACACCTCATGTAAAAACAAAACCAACGACGCAGAACTGCAAACTTCTGCTACGACTATCGTTTCTTCCAATCCTGAAGCATCAGTAGAAATAAAAGACGGAACAGCACACCTGAGCGGTACTTTTGAAGATGAAGCTTCCAGAGATGCCACCATCGCACAACTGAAAGCCATCCCCGGAATAAAAGATGTACATGATATGACGACGATCCGTGAAGTGGTGGCTGTGGAAACCGTTTCTCCGGTAGATCCGGCAGTTCAGCAGAAAGTGGCAGATGCCATCAAGGATTTCCCTTCGGTAAAAGTTGAAGTGATCAATAATGAACTCACGATTACAGGAGATGTTTCTACTGCACAGGCAAGAAGAATTAAAAAATCTGTAGATGCCTTACAGGTAGGCAATGTAAACTATAATTACAACGTAAAATAATTCACTATGAGCACATTACAGCAAAAATATGCAGGAGTTATTTCTGCAGCGCAGTCATCCGGAATTACCGGACTTCAAGTACAGGAACAGGACGGTATTTTGTATATTTCCGGAAATGCTTCTTCTACAGCTGAAAAAGACGCTGTGTGGAATGCGTTGGGAGCTATTGATTCAACCTATTCCGCATCTGATGTGAATCTTAATATACAGATCTCCGGGCTTACTTCCGGAACAGCTCTGACGGTCGCTACAGAACAGTCCAATCTGAATCTGCGGAACCTCCCTTCTACCGACGCTGACGTCATCGGGAAAGCAGCGAAAGGAGACACCGTTACCTTGATAGAGCAATCTTCTGATGACTGGTGGAAAGTAAGAACTTCCGACGGCAAAGAAGGCTATGCTTATGCAAGATATCTGCGGGTGTGACAACAGCCCGTACTTCACCCTAAAACCCTTCTGAATCTTATGTCAGAAGGGTTTTTATTTGGAACCATTTTTTTATTATCTTCATCGCTTAAAATTAAAAAATGAGATACTTTACAAAAATTGCTTTGTTAACCGTGGCGGTTTCAGTCACTCCTCTCTGTGCGCAGCAGAAAGACCCGATGATCGACCATATTATGAATGAAACCTATCAGAATTCCCAACTTGAACAGCTTGCTTATGAACTGATCGACGGCATCGGGCCGAGGCTTGTTGGAAGCCCGAAAATGCAACAGGCTCACGACTGGGCGGTGCAGCGTTTTCAGAACTGGGGAATTGCAGCCTCCAACGAGCAATGGGGCGAATGGAAATCATGGGAAAGAGGAACTTCCAGCATTGAAATGGTGGCTCCTTATATAAAGTCTCTGGAGGGAATGCAACTGGCTTTCAGCCCCAAAACTCCGGCGAAAGGAATTACTGCAGAAGTAGTTGCCTTGCCTCTTTTCCAAAGCAAAGCAGAGTTCGAAGCATGGCTTCCAAAGGTGAAAGGGAAATTCGTGATGGTTTCCCAATACCAACCCAGCGGAAGACCGGAATACAACTGGAAAGAATTTGCCACTGCTGAATCTTTTGAGCGGTATAAAGCCGCCACTACAGAAGCTACCTCCGCCTGGAACCGTTCGATGGAAAACATCGGACACACGTGGCGTTCACTAAACAAACCTTTTGAGGAAGCCGGAGCTGCGGGAATTATCTGGAGCAACTGGAGCCGCGGATTCGGGGTGAATAAGATTTTCAGTGCCGGAACCAAAAAGATTCCCGTCGTGGATGTTTCTCTGGAAGATTACGGTCAACTGTACCGGATGCTGCAGCACGGCACTGTACCCAAACTTAGAATTAACGCGCAGTCCAAGGATCACGGAACTGCTCCCGCCTTCAATACGGTCGCGGAAATAAAAGGTACGGAAAAACCTGAAGAATACATTATCCTTTCTGCCCATCTGGATTCCTGGGACGGCGGCACCGGTGCTACAGACAATGCTACCGGCGTGATCACCATGATGGAAGTGGCCCGGATTTTAAAGAAATATTATCCTTCTCCCAAAAGAACCATTGTGGTCGGACTTTGGGGCAGTGAAGAACAGAGTCTCAACGGAAGCCGCGCATATGTCTCTGCCCACCGGAACAAGATGCCGCATATTCAGGCTGTATTTAATCAGGATAACGGAACCGGAAGGGTGCAGAATATCAGCGGGCAGGGTTTTCTGCACGCCTATGATTATCTGGGAAGATGGCTGAACGCAGTTCCGAGAGAAATCACCAAAGAAATAAAAACAACTTTCCCCGGCTATCCGGGCAGTGGAGGCAGCGACCACGCCTCTTTTGTTGCCGCCGGAGTACCTGCTTTTATGCTGGGTTCACTTAGCTGGTCTTATGGAAATTACACATGGCATACCAACAGGGATACGTATGATAAAATTGTTTTTGATGATGTTAAAAGCAATGTAGCACTGATTGCGATTCTCACGTACATGGCCAGCGAAGATCCGGAAAAAGCATCCACAGAAAGAATAAAATTACCGATTGATCCAAGGACACAACAACCGGCGCAGTGGCCGGAACCAAAAGAACCGACCCGAAAAGGCGGATTTGAATAAAAGTCAACACATAAAAGAACAGCCGTTTTTCTTTGGAAAAACGGCTGTTTCAATCAATATATATGAATACATTATTCCTGAACAGGCATGGCATCACCGGTACTTATATTTTGAAATAACTGAGGAAACATGGCCTCCATCACAAAATAGAAAAGCACCAACAGAATAATAACCGAGACGGCAATGATAACACCTTTGGGCGGAGTATTTTTTAAATCGGACATATCTATATTTTTTGTAAACTTAAGATTATTTCCTCCCGCATGTTTTATAAAATTTCACGAAAATATTAAAGAATCAGAAGGGATAAGATTATACAATTTTACCGACTTTTTATAAGTATTGCAGAGCGATTCCCGCGACATCACTTATTTCTCTAATTTTATGTTCTGAAAATCTAAATAGAGATGGGAAATATATCATTAAAAGGAAAAACAGTCGTCATTACCGGAGCTTCCAGCGGTATCGGACGCGCTGCAGCTGAAGCATTTGCAAGAAGAGGCTGCAATATGGTATTGGCAGCAAGAGGAAAAGAAGGTTTGGAGGAAACGCTCCGTCTTTGCCACGATCTTGAAGTTCCTGCCATTGCAGTACCTACCGACGTTTCCGTTTCTGAACAGGTACAGCAGCTGGCAGAACAGGCACTTCAGTTTAATGGACGAATTGACATCTGGATCAATAATGCGGGCGTAATGGCGACCGGGCGTCTGGAAGATATGCCCACCACTGCGATAGAACAGATAATTAAAACCAATTTATTGGGATATCTCTACGGTGCGCACGCAGTACTTCCCTATTTTAAAAAACAGAACGAAGGAATTCTCATTAATAATATTTCAATTGGCGGATGGATGCCTGCTCCTTATGGCACAGCGTACGCTGCTTCCAAGTACGGCACACGCGGTATGGTAGAAGGCTTACAGGGAGAGGTTTCTGATTATCCCAATATTCATATCTGTGCGCTCTATCCGGGCATTCAAAGATCTACCGGGAATATGCATTCTGCCAAATATTCAGGATTTTCAACCAAGATTCCACCGCTTTCTTTCGATCCGCGCGAACTGGCTGCTTCTATGGTAAAGATGGCTGAATCGCCCAGAAAGTCAATGTTCACAGACTGGTCTGCAGTTGTTTTCAAAAACCTGTACAGCCTGTTTCCCAGAACGATTATCAATACGGCTTCAGCAGGTGTACGAATGATGATGGATAAAGATAAAACTCCGGAAACTAACGGAAATATTATGGTTCCGTCCGCTGAACCACACCGCATTTATGGAGAAACCATGTTACCGGCTCCATCCAGAAATACAAGAAAACTGATGCTGGCCGGACTTTTTACAGGACTAGCGCTGCTGTTATTCAATAACAGCAAAGGGAAATAACTTGTCTTTTGTTTCAGGACCAGGAAGGATTCCTTAACCGAAGTCTCTTTATAATTTTAAGAATTTCACTGGCCATCAGCGGAACAGTTCCCAGAAGAATGATCATAAACCATCCATTGCCGTCGGGTATTTTCAGGCGAAAAGCTTCCCGCATTACCGGGATATAAATCACGGCAATCTGCAACAGGATACCCAGAACAATAGCTTCGGCAAGACGGCGGTTGGTGAACAACCCCACCTGCAACACCGATCTTGTCTGGCTTCTTACCGCTAATGAATAGAAAAGCTGCGCACATACCAACACCATAAAAGCTAGAGTCCGGGCATTTTGTAATGCCGTTTCGGGAACCTCATCATCCCAGGGCTGAAATCCATATTCGTGAAATCCAAACCAATACGCGAAACCTGTCAACGCACCAATCAGCAAGCCTCCGGAGATAATTTGCCCTGCTGCACCATGGGAAAAGAAGCCTTCATTGGAAGCCCGGGGTTTTTCCTTCATCACTTCCGGATCGTCGGGATCCATACCCAGCGCAATGGCCGGCAAGGAATCAGTTACCAGATTGATCCACAGCAATTGCGTGGCCAGCAAAGGAGCGGGCCACCCCATAAGCAGACATCCGATCATGGCTACCACTTCGCCCAGATTACAGGTCAGCAGGAAAATAACAGCCTTTTTAATATTGGAATAGATATTTCTACCCTGTTCCACTGCTTTTACAATGGTAGAAAAATTATCATCGGTTAGGATAATATCCGCAGCACCTTTGGCCACATCCGTACCCGTAATTCCCATCGCAATACCGATATCTGCAGCCTGAAGAGACGGCGCATCATTCACTCCGTCACCTGTCATGGACACGATATTGCCTCCTTTTTTCAGTGCATTGACAATCTTAACTTTATGTTCCGGGGAAACCCGGGCGAAGATCCGGTATTTCTCTAAAGTTTCCTGCCATTTATCTTCCGCAATTTTGTCCAGTTCAGTTCCACTGAGCACTTCCTTTCGGTCTGAAGCAATGCCCAGTTCTGCCCCAATGGCAAACGCCGTATTTTTATGATCTCCGGTGATCATGATGGTGGTGATTCCCGCCTTTCTTGCTTTTTCAATAGACGGTCTGGCTTCTTCCCTCGGAGGATCCAGCATTCCGGTCAGTCCGATGAAAATAAGATCCTTTTCCATTTCCTCTGCGGGTATTTCGGAGTTTGAAACTTTGTAACCCAATGCCAAAGTTCTTAAGGCCTGATCTGACAGTCCGTCTGCCTGACTTTTGATAAAATCCCGATGTTCATCGGTCATAGGAACTGGCTGTCCCTCCGATAAAAAATGAGTCGATATTTTCAGCAGACTTCCTAACGCTCCTTTTGTGAAAACAAAATACTGCTCCTCATTTTTCACCAGTACCGACATCATTTTTCTGCCTGAATCAAAAGGATGTTCGCTGACGCGCTGAAACGCTTTCCGGAGCTGTGTTCTATCCAACATAAGATCATCGGCCAACATCAGCAAAGCTATTTCTGTAGGATCGCCGGTACTTTGGTCTCCGTCCAAGGTCGCGTCAGACGCTAACACCATTCCCCTCGCTAAGAGCTGTACTGTTTCAATAGCTTCATTCTCCTGTCCGCGGATTATTTCCACTGCGCCTTCTGAAGTTACTACCTGTGTTACGGTCATTTTGTTCAGGGTGAGCGTTCCGGTTTTATCGGTACAGATCATGTTCACCGAACCCAGGGTTTCTACTGCAGGAAGTTTTTTTACAATGGCATTATTCTTCGACATTCGGGTAACACCCATGGAAAGCACTACGGCCACGATGGCGACAAGTCCCTCCGGAATAGACGCCACAGCCAGAGATACCGCAGTAAGAAACATCTCAGCCAGATCTCTTCCCTGAAGCAGCGACAGCAGAATAATAAATACACAAATTCCTCCCGCTGCCCAGCTCAGCAACCTGCCCAACTGCGCCATTTTAAGTTCCAAAGGTGTTTTGTTCTGAAGGTGGTCTCCGATAAGGTTGGCGATCTTTCCGATTTCTGTCTGCATTCCTGTGGCTACGACAACTCCTTCTCCCCGGCCATGGGTAACGGTAGTGTTCATAAAAGCCATATTGATGCGGTCGCCTATTGGCATTTCGGAATCGTCAAGCACTTTTGAAGCGTCTTTATCTACCGGAACCGATTCTCCTGTGAGTGCAGATTCTTCCACCTGAAGACTTTTGCTTTCAGTAAGTCGCAGATCGGCGGTAATCAGCTGACCAGCCTGAAGCATGACCAGATCTCCGGGCACCAGTTCGGAGGCATCAATTTCTGTTATTTTACCATCGCGTTTTACAGTACTTTTAGGGAAAGTCAGTTGTTGCAAGGATTCAAGGGCTTTGCCGGCTTTCTTTTCCTGATACACTCCCAGCACTGCATTCACGGCAATTACCACCAGAATAATGACTGCATCGATATATTCCTGCAGCATTACCGTTACGATAACAGCTGCAAAAAGAACATAAATCAGTGCGTTATTCAGTTGTTCTGCAAACATCCGGAGTAACGATTTTCCGGGCTTCTGTTCCAATTGATTGGGGCCGTACTGTTTCAGCCGTGAAAGGGCTTCGTTTTCCGGCAAGCCTTTTTCGGGATTTGTTTTTAACTGTTGCGTGAGTTCCTGAATCTTTTGGGTGTGCCAGTTCATACGGTATGTTTGCTGTGATTTCAAATTTAGCTAATTTCAGGGAGAAGCGAAGAGAAAAAGCAGAAAGATAATTTCACGTAAAGATGGTGTAATGATGACGGATTGAGTTCTCACAGATTTCACGGATTTTCAGATTTTAAAGTAGAGAAAAGGCAAAAGGGAAAAGGGAAAATGGAAAAGGGAAAAGGAAAAAGGAAAAAGGCAAAAGGAAAAAGGGAAAAGGGAAAAGGGAAAGGAAAAAGGCAAAGGAAAAGGAAAAAGGCAAAGGCAAAAGCAGAAAGATAATTTCACGCAAAGATTCAGGGTTTAATGTAAAAGTCAAATGAATACACCGGATATACTGTAGGATAGCCTTAGATAGGCGGGAGAGTACCGGGAGAGTACCGGGAGCTACGCCGGAACTGCGGTACAATTATGGTGGAACTATGGTGGAACGCTCGGGGAGCCTTTATTGCTGGGATTTCTGAAGAACACAATATAACGAATCAGCCATAAAGCACAAAAACAGCTTAAAATAAGGCCGTCTTGCAGCGGTGATTTCCAAAGATACGAAAAGACAGATAATCAGCAAATTTATTCGGTGCTTTTGCAATAATTAACATTTTGAACGCTTGCTTGCTTACCCTCTTACAATTTTGAAATTGTTGGGATCCTTCCGCAGTTTTTTACTTCTAAATCCGATTTTTTTGCCGTTTTTGTTCGGATGGTCTTCGGGTCGTGCTCGGTAGACCTTCGGTAAAACCACCATTTCACCGAACACGATCTGAATGAGACCCGAACAGTATTCGAAGAAAGAGGGTTGGAAATAGTTTTTTTGACCCGTCCTAAAAAAAGGATGTTATGACGAACTACACCCAATATATTAGAGGATCTTGAAGGAAATATCCGATTACATTTCTTTCATTTCTTGTAGTGATAAAGAACAGGAAGCACGGAAAAGTAATATCTTCCTTCGACCAAAGTTAGTGTACAGATTACATCATTTATTTCAGTTGCATTTTGTATATTTGGTTGTTTACAACGATATGAAAATGCCCGGCTAAATTTATGAGCAACTTTACACAGACATTCAAAAACATAGACGACTTACTTTACAAAGATTCAGGTGCCGATTCCGAAATCGATTATATCGAACAGTCCTCCTGGATTCTTTTTTTAAGATACCTGGATTCCCTGGAAAAAGACAAGGAAGATGAAGCTGGCCTGGAAGGCAAGGAATATAAATACATCCTTGATGAACCTTTCCGCTGGGAAACTTGGGCAAAACCACGCAGCGAAAACGGTACCGACGACCACCATCTGGAACTTACCGGTCCCGACCTTGTAAAATTTGTAGAAAACCAACTTTTTCCTTACCTCGCTGAATTCAAAAACCTTCATTCTGAAAATGCCAGAAGTATTGAATACAAAATTGGGGAAATCTTTTCCGAGCTGAACAACAAAATAAAATCGGGTTACAATCTTCGCGAGATTATCGATATGGTAGATAAACTGCCGTTCGGGACCAGCAAAGACAAGCACGAACTTTCCCACCTTTACGAAACCAAGATCAAGAACATGGGGAATGCAGGCAGAAATGGCGGCCAGTACTATACCCCCCGTCCGTTGATTCGTGCAATGATCTCAGTGATCGATCCTAAAATTGGTGAAAAAATCTATGATCCTGCTTGTGGATCTGCCGGCTTCCTTTGCGAAGCCTACGAATACCTGTACGAGCGAATGGAAAAAACAACCGCGAATCTCGATACGCTGCAGGATAATACACTGTTTGGAAAAGAAAAAAAGAATTTGGCTTACATCATCGGGACCATGAACATGATCCTCCACGGCATCGAAGCTCCTCATATTACACATACCAATACTTTAGGGGATAGCATCCGCGATATTCAGGAGAAAGACCGTTATGACATCATTCTTGCGAATCCACCTTTTGGCGGCAAGGAAAGGCCGGAAGTACAGCAGAACTTCGATATCAAGACCGGCGAAACCGCTTTCCTCTTTATGCAGCATTTCATCAAATCGCTAAAAGCAGGAGGCCGTGCTGCAGTAGTTATTAAAAATACTTTCCTGAGCAATACCGACAATGCTTCGGTGGCCTTGCGAAAATACCTTTTGGAAACCTGTAACCTGCACACAGTATTAGATATGCCTCAGGGGACCTTCCAGGGAGCTGGCGTGAAAACGGTTGTCCTGTTCTTTACGAAAGGCGAACCCACAAAGAATATTTGGTATTACCAGCTGGATCCGGGTCGCAATATGGGAAAGACAAATCCTCTTAATGATGCAGATTTAAAGGAATTTATTAATCTTGAAAAAACCAAACCAGAAACAGAAAAATCATGGAACCTCCCGGTGGCGGAGGTTCCCGAAGCCACATTGGATCTTTCTGTAAAAAATCCCAACAAGCCGGAAGAAGCAGCTCTGCGTGAACCTTCATTAATTGTCGATGAACTTTTCAGACTGGATACCGAAACAAACCACATCTTGCAAAGTCTAAATGATTTGATATGAATTTGAAGACAATTACAATAAATAATTATCGGTCTATTGATAATCTGGTGTTTGAGATTTCTCAAATAGCTGATAGCTCATATACATATGGATTAATTGGTGAGAATGAAGCAGGGAAGAGTAGCTTTTTAAAAGCTGTAGCATTCAAAGATATTGATAATAATATATCCGTAAATGAAAAAGATAAGACAAACAGAGATAATTTAATTGAGACAAGGTTCATCTATGCAATAAACGAAGTTACTAGAAAAAAGATAATAGAGCAATTATCTCGGATGCAATTAGAAGATAGGTTTGATAGTGCTCAATTTACAGATTTAGTGGTAGATTTTGCCTATAACACAGAAACATCTGTTATAGATATTTTTATAAACTTTTTTAATAAAAGTGGTGAAGAAGAATTTATAGAACTCGATGAGGGAAGTGAGATTTTGGAGATAATAGAATCATACGTTCACACAACAATATTTTGGTCATACGAAGAAAGATACTTACTATCAAAAGAAATTGTTTTAGCAAATTTTTTTGCTGACCCTCTGGTAGTCTCCGTTCCTTTAACAAATTGTTTTCTTCTAGCAGGGTACAAAATCGAACATTTTAAAGAATTGTATAATTCCATTATGAATTATTCAACTGATCGTGAAGAGATTAGGGACAGATTAGGGCAAGCAGTAACAAAACACATTAGAAAAGTTTGGAGAAACCACGATATAATAATAACCTTTGATCTAACCCCTGAAAAAATAAATTTTCATATAAAAGATACAAAATCAAAGAGTAAGGCCAAGACAGCCGATCAAAGAAGCGATGGGTTTAAACACTTTGTTTCTTTTCTATTAACTGTTTCAGCTCAGCATAAAAATGCTCAACTTACTAATACTATTTTGCTGTTAGATGAACCAGAAACACATTTACATCCTAAAGCGCAAGAATTCTTTCTTGAAGAATTAAAAGAGATATCTAAAACAAAAAATAACATTGTCTTTTTTGCAACACACTCCAATTACTTTATTGATAAATTTCATTTAGAGAGAAACTATAAAGTTTTTAAATCAGGAGACAATACTAGTTTGAAAAAGTTTGAGGTAGGGATGTCAAGTTATGGAAGTGTTAATTTTGAGGTTTTTGGGATTGCGTCAGTAGAATACCACAACGAATTATATGGTGATTTAATGATATTGACAAAAACTGACAATATTCCTTCTTTTGACAAAAAGCTTTTAAATATATGCGGTAAATACAGCATAAAAATGCCTGTAAAAAAAGACTATCTTCATACTAACGGTAAAACATTCGATTGTTGTTTACCGACTTATATACGAAACCAAATTAGTCATTCGGAAAACAGAAAGAATGAAAATTATAAACCTGCTGAACTTGAAAAATGTATAATTATAATGCAAGAACTTAAAGATAAAATTCAAGCAGATATCAAATCAAAAAATAATGTGGCAGATTAAAAAAATAAAAGATGTTGGGATGGTGACAGCAGGACAATCTCCGGAAGGCATTTATTACAACGAAAACGGTGAGGGGTTGCCATTTTATCAGGGTAAAAAAGAATTCACAGAAAAATATATAGGTGATGCAAAAGTTTGGACAACAAAAATTACGAAAACTGCAGAAGTAGGCGATGTTCTTATGTCTGTTCGTGCTCCAGTGGGTCCAGTAAATTTTGCAACTAAACAATGTTGTATCGGACGTGGTTTGGCCTCAATACGAGTAACTGAACAATTTGATAAAGATTTTCTTTTTTTATTCTTTAAACATATTGAAAATGAGTTAACCGGAAATATAGGCGCTGTTTTTAACTCAATTAACAAAAGTCAGATTGAAAATATTTCGATACCAGTTCCCCCACTTTCCGATCAAAAACAAATCGTAGAAAAATTAGACACCGCTTTCGACCTGATCGACCGCGCCAAAGCCAATATCGAAAAAAACATCCAGAATGCAAAGGAACTTTTTCAGAGCAAACTGAATCAGGTGTTTTCGGAAAAAGGTGAAGGGTGGGAAGAGAAAAGATTGGAACAGGTATTTAGATTGCGAAGTGGTGCTGGTTTGACCAGCAAAGAAATGATACCAGACGGAATGTATCCTGTTTATGGAGGTAATAGAATTGCCGGTTACTTTAATGAGTACAATTTTGAAAATGGTGTAATTATAGGAAGAGTCGGTGCTCTATGTGGAAATGTTCGGTTTATAAATCAAAAAATATGGATTACTGATAACGCTTTTAAACTCACTGATTTCAAGTTTGATCTTGATTTTAAATATTTAACGTATTTATTGAATTGGAAAAATCTACGTAGCTATGCAAGGCAGGCGGCCCAACCTGTGATTTCAAACTCATCATTAAAGGATGTGCTTTTAAATTTTCCCTCATCTTTAGATGAACAAAAGGAAATAGTTTCACAGTTCGATCAACTTTCCGCACAAACCGAACTCCTTCAGCAAAAATACCAACAAAAACTCACCAACCTGGAGGAACTGAAAAAAAGTATTTTGGAGAAGGCCTTTAAAGGCGAATTGATTTAAATTATGAAAAATTATATCCGCGTTATATTAGGCTCAAAAAGCATTTATGCTGACCTCTGTAAAGCACAGAACTTTATTGGGGCTCATTATGGCATTAATCAGGATTTGTCTCAGGAACTTCCTGAGGACTGGCGGGATTTTAATGCTAAATTCCGCGGAATCTATCTGGCTTCGCATCCGGATAAATCCAAAGTAGCTGCAGGATTAGCTTGTGGTATGCTTTACACGATCTGCAAAGGGATTAAAATCGGTGATGTAATTCTGAGTCCTGATGGGAAAGGTAATTACATGGTAGGCGAAGTAACTTCGGAGTATTTTTATTCACCTGGTGAGGTGCTGCCGCACAGGCGATCTGTAAATTGGTTCCCTGTAACAATATCCCGTGCAGATATGTCACAGGAACTGAAAAACTCTACAGGATCAGCAGGAACAACTTCTTACATCACCCAATATGCAGATGAAATTCAGTTGCTGATTGGCAATATATCCCAACCGGTTATCACTTCGAATGATCCTTCAATTGAAGATACAACTTCATTTGTGCTGGAGAAACATTTGGAGGATTTTCTGGTTCAGAATTGGTCAGCTACTGAACTTGGTCAAAAATACGACATTTATCAGGAAGATGGCGAATTGGTAGGCCAGCAGTTCCCAAGTGATACAGGCCCTTTGGATATTCTTGCAATCAGTAAGGATAAAAAAGAGCTTCTGGTTGTGGAGCTGAAAAAAGGCAGGGTGAGCGACAATGTGGTCGGTCAGATCCAGCGCTACATGGGGTATGTAAAAGACGAACTTGCAGAAAATGGTCAGATTGTTAAAGGAGTAATCATTGGTCTTGAAGATGATTTACGGATCAAAAGGGCACTGTCTGTCACTCAGAATATAGAATTTTACAAGTATGTAGTATCTTTCAAACTGGTTAAATAAGGTAACATGAACGAATCCGAAACCCGCGCAGAGCTCATAGACCCGCACCTTATCGAACAGGGCTGGCAGGTGGTAAAAGACAGCCGCATCCGTCGCGAATATCCCATTACAAAAGGTCGTTTAATTGGTGCCGGCAAAAGAGCCATGCCCGATAAGGCAGATTATATCCTGCAGTATAAGAACAGAAATGTTGCGGTAATCGAAGCCAAAGCAGCTGCGTGTTATTACACGGAGGGTTTAGGTCAGGCAAAGGATTATGCAAAAAGACTGAACCTTAGATTTGCAATCGCAACAAACGGTCATAAATATTATCTCGCCGATCTCGAAGGAACAGAAAAGGATATTGATAAAGTACCAACACCTGAACAGCTTTGGCAAATGCTTTATGGTAACGAAACGCATGACCATCCTACGGCGTTCAATTGGAAACAGAAATTTTACGACATTCCTTTTGAAACAAAGGGCGGCACCTGGGAACTTCGGTATTACCAGCAGAACGCCATCAATAAAGTCCTGGAAGCAATTGCCGATGATCAGAAAAGAATCTTGCTCACATTAGCTACCGGAACCGGTAAAACAGCTATTGCTTTTCAGATTGCTTGGAAATTATTTCATGCAAAATGGAACATCCGAAAAGACGGATTAAGAAGTCCTCGCATCCTTTTTCTTGCTGATCGTAATATTCTTGCCGATCAGGCATTCAACGCCTTTGGTGCTTTTGAAGAAGATGCATTGGTACGGATAAAGCCGGCAGAAATAAATAAGAAAGGACAGGTCCCGAAGAACGGAAGTATTTTCTTTACGATCTTCCAGACCTTTATGTCCGGGAACAAAGAAACAGCATCTTCAGCACTTCCTATGGTTGCCGATGAAGACACTGCGTATGGAAAAAAAGGAACTCCAAACTTCGGTCAGTATCCAAAAGATTATTTTGATTTTATTATCATTGACGAATGCCACCGCGGGGGCGCAAATGATGAAAGTACCTGGCGCGCAATCCTCGAATATTTCTCCCCCGCGACTCAGCTCGGTCTCACGGCGACACCAAAGCGTGACGTTAATGCTGATACCTATGCTTATTTCGGCAAACCGGTGTATGTATATTCACTTAAAGAAGGAATCAACGACGGTTTCCTGACGCCTTTCAGGGTAAAACAGATCGACACGAATATTGACGATTATATTTACACCTCAGATGATAAAATTGTAGAAGGAGAAATCGAAGAAGGCAGGGAATATAAAGAAGAAGATTTTAACAGAATCATTAAGATAAAACAGCGTGAGGAGTTTCGGGTAAAACAGTTCATGAATCAGATTAACCAGAATGAAAAATCTTTGGTATTCTGTGCAACCCAGGAACACGCAGCAGCTATAAGGGATTTAATCAATCAGTTCGCTGCCAGCAAAAATCCAAATTATTGTCAGCGGGTTACCGCAAACGATGGCGATTTGGGCGAACGCTACCTCAGAGAATTCCAGGACAACGAAAAAACCATTCCCACAATTCTCACAACTTCCCAGAAACTCAGCACCGGCGTAGATGCACCGGAAATCCGGAACATCATTTTATTGCGCCCAGTAAATTCCATGATCGAGTTCAAACAGATTGTCGGAAGAGGCACGCGCTTGAATGAGGGAAAAGACTACTTTACCATTTATGATTTTGTAAAAGCCTATAAACATTTTAGTGATCCTGAGTGGGATGGTGAACCATTGGAACCGTTTCCTGTTGATCCGCCACCCGCAAAAGAACCTTGCAAAGAATGCGGCCAGAAACCGTGTATCTGTGAAAAACCTCCTGTTGAACCATGTGAAATATGCGGTTACAGAGATTGTCGTTGCAATGTACAGCGAACAATGGTCGAAGTGGTTCTGGCAGACGGTAAAGTCCGTCAGCTACAGTCAATGACAACAACCTCTTTTTGGTCAGTAGACGGCACCCCAATTACCGCTTCAGAATTCCTGAAACAACTGTACGGCGAACTGCCTTCCTTTTTCACCAGCGAAGCCGATCTTAAAGAACAGTGGAGCGTTCCCGCAACCAGAAAAAAACTTCTGGAAAAACTATCAGAAAAAGGCTTTACCAAAGATCAGATCATTGAATTTCAAAAGATTCTTAATGCAGAAAACAGTGACATCTTCGATGTACTTTCTTATGTTGCCTACGGTAGCAAAATTCTTGAGCGTGTGGAACGTGCTGAGAAAGCACGGCTTCAGTTTGACAGTATGGATGCCAATTACAGAGAGTTTCTGGAATTCGTGCTTTCGCAATACATCCGTAACGGTGTGGAAGAACTAGATGATGAAAAGATCAGTGCTTTCCTTCAGCTGAAATACAACTCTATTCCTGATGCCAAGTATAAACTCGGTGACGTGAAAACGATAAGAAATACTTTTATTGATTATCAGAAGTATTTGTATGTATAAATATCCTGGGTAGTTTACTGTATGTAAGGTACCTTATTTTTATGATGAAATTCATCTATTTGTATTGTGTGTTATAAAGCTTGCGAAACAGTATTGCTATAAGAAGGAATAAAAATATTGTAAAAGTCATGACACTAAAAGATTTTGGAACCAACCATCAAACCGCTTTTTGATAGTGGATTCCTTTTCAAGGGCCTAATGGATTTCTAAAGGATTTTAATATTTTTTTTCTCTCAATGAAGGTTTTAAGTATATTTGATCAGATGCTTTTCAACCTTTACCTTGCAGGCTCTGAACCACTCTACTGAATGATAAACCTACCTCTATGAAAATAAAAGTTTTATTTTTTCTTTTATTGGGCTTACTAACGCATTTAAATGCTCAATCCGAACTTACAAAAAACTTCGATTTTAAAAGCACTACCTGTCCTTTTCCGGATACCCAAAGAGCAAGAGACATTTTCCCGCTTGGAATTGAATTGATTCAAAAAAATCTTTATCTCGGTTCAGCTGCAGAAATTATGACAGAAATGATTACAATAGATTCTGCATTCTGTGATGCTTATTACTGGGCCGGATACGTTTTCAGAAAAAGCAATATGAACAAAGAAGCGGTAGTAATGTATTATATGGCAGACAGCTTGGCTCAGAATAAATCTTTAGAATATAAACAGAATTTAGCGTCCATAAGTATGCTCGTGGGTGCGGATAAGGTCGCACGTAGAAAATATGAGGAAATAAAAAAATACTTTCCAAGTAGTCCGGAAGGGTTCTATGGTGTCGCTTTAACTTCAACCATTATTGGAGACGTAGATTATGGTCTGGAAAACATTCATATAGCAGAAGAAAAGTATAAGGAACCCAATGCCGACACGCAATTATTGAAAGCCATTCTCCTAACCTTAAATGGCCAACACGCGGAATCATTACTATATTATGAAAAAGTGAAAAATAAGTTTACTAAAACTGACCATTATAACGGAAACTATGCACTAAGTTTATATGAAGTAGGAACCATGAATAATGATGAAAAAATGCTGAAGCTTGCCCGAAAGCTTTATAACAAAGTGAAAAATAAAGATGAACTTACTGAATATATCCGAAGTAAGTTGGAAAAGAAATAGTATCGGCAGAATAATTTGGTCTCAGATGATTTTGACTGGACAACACGGCCATAAGTTCAACTAAGCCCTATGATGACTATCCAGAAACCTCATCTGTAAACTCCAGAGAAGTCATTTTAAACCACCATCACTAAAGGCTAAAATTAGTCACGAGATAGAAAGCGGCCCACGCCACGAAAACGAGCGCAATGAGCCACACCCAGACGGGAATGGTTCTCGGGTTTTCACTTCCTTTGATGATGAAACTCTGTTTTCTTCCGGTATCGTACGCATTCAGCATCAAAGGCAAAGTGCCGCTCACGGTTTCGTTCTCGCTAAGGCCTTCGATATGGATAATGGGCCCGTTTCGCACCGTGAATGGAATGATTTTCAGGCCTTCTTTCTGATCGAACTGGCTGACGATTTTCAGGGTGTGTACTCCGTCGGTTAGTTTCGTGGTATCGAGGTTGAAGACCACAGGGGTATTCAGCGCCGCTACCGGGTGAGTCCCGTCGTCTATATACAGATACACCATGGCGTTGTTTTCCGGCATCTTTTTTAATTTTTAAAATTCCAGTACTTCATTTTTAATATGCTCTTTGTTTTTCTCACCCGGCCTGATCAGGTATTTCAGTGCATAAAAAAGCGTATAGAGGGTAATGGCAGCAATGAGGGCAACGATCAGCCAGTCCCACCTGGAATTCGGGCCGGTTCCGTGGGTCAGTTCCTGCGTTATCTTGGGTTGCTGCAGTTTGCACGCTTCACAAGCTGCGTACCAGACAGATCCGCCGAGGAAAAACAATAAAGTCCACAATATTTTTTTCATTTTATTTAATTTTATCCATAATGGCTTTTACTTGTTCAGCTGTCACGGGCTCTGCGCCGTTTCCCCAACTGCTTCTTTCGTGGTTGATGAGTGCTGCGACCTGTTCAGGCGTCAGTGATGCATTGGTTCCGACGGCCGGCATGGCGGCATATTCAGGCCGCGGATCGTAACCTTTCATAATGATCGTTACAAACAGTTCCAGATCCTCTCCTACGACTATTGGGCTTCCTTTTAGTGGCGGAAAAGCACCGGCAAGTCCTTCCCCACTTGCCTGATGACAGCTGGCACAGTTGGCGGTGTACAGTGCACCGCCGTCCGGCAAGTTGCTTCCTCCACCACCGGCTGCAGCTGGTTTTTCTTTTGCTTTATACAGAAACTCCCTCGGCACAATACTTTTCGGAAGTTCCGCCTGCTGAAGGCTCAACAAATAGGCCACCAGATCTTCCGCATCTTTTGAGGGGACAATTTTGCCTTTTATCCCGGATCTGAACTGCTCAGGAATATTCACCTCCACATCGCCCGGACCCAGCTGGTCTTTCACGATAAAAAGCCATTTATAGGAGGGCATGATAGATTCCGGGACTACGGCCCTCGGGTTGTACAAATGGGTATACTGCCATTCTTTACTTGGCTGCCGTGTTCCGATGCTGATGAGGTCGGGGCCGGTTCTTTCCGTTCCCATGAGGGTGGCGGTATTCTGCCAAAGGTTCAGTCTTTTGTTCCGTGCGTAATCCACGGCTAGGCTTGGGCGGTTTCCGAAAACCTGATCCATATCCACATTGCGCACCTGCTGGGTATGGCAAGCCACGCAGCCTTCGCGGATGTACACTGCCCTTCCGTTATATTCACTTTCCGTGAGTGCCTTGCTTCCGGGCAGCGGCTTGTTTATCTTCTCATTATTCAACGCAGGCAAAATACATATAATCAGGGTGAGCACCAGAAAAAAGGCCAGTGCCGAGGAGAAAAGTTTTGTATGGTTGTTGTAAAAATTCATTATTTATCTGAAGGTTTTAATTTGATGCTCTGCAGAATTTCAGCCGGCGTCTGAGGCACTAAGATTTCTTTCCGGGGTTTTATCATGCGGTAAAAATTGTAGGCGAAAATGATATGGGAGATCCACATCATGGTACCGCCAATGGCCCTCCACAACCAATACGGAACCATGAGAACCACGCTTTCAATAAATGGTTTTTTCGCCATCCAGAGCATTCCTTTTTCGGTGCTTCCAATCATCAGGGAAATGGTATAGAGCAGCACTCCGATTAAAGCCATCCAGAAGTGCAGCCCTACCGTCAAACTTGGCGGTTGTAAGGAAGTGAGCCTCGGAATCAGGGTATAGGTAAATGAAAACAGCATAAAAGTGATGATGCCATACATGGTTAAATGCGAATGTGCCACCGTAAAATCGGTGAAGTGCCACAACAGATTGGTGGTGCGGAAGGCTTCCACTGTTCCCTGCATGGATCCGGTGAAATAAAAAATAATAGACACTACATAAAACGGAAGCACATAACTGAGCTTCAGGCGGTGCCATGATCCGCGAATGGTCATCATGAAATTCACACTTCCGGCCGCTACGGGAATAACCATTCCCACACTTGCTACGATGGCGACCGTCTGCATCCACCAGGGAATGGCACTGAAGATAAAATGATGCGTTCCGATAAGGGTATAGAAAAGAATCTGGGTCCAGAATGCCAAAATGCTCAGGCTGTAAGAATATACGGGACTATTGAGTTCCTGAGGGAGAAAATAATACATCAATCCGAGGTTCAGAAACATGAACCACATGCCAACACCCTGGTGCATGAAATACCCTTGGACAATCGTCTCTCCCAGCCCCTGTTGCCAGAAAGGAATGTAGGCTACCACGAGAATGGTAATTACAAACATCATGGCTGCTACGATGTACCAATTGGACACATAAATTTCTTCTGTTTTCCGGGCAGCTATGGTTTTCAAAAGATTGTAAACGGTGATAATAATGCCTACAGCAAAAAGGGACATGACCGGCCAGATGTATTCGCGGTATTCTCCGCCACTGTTGTTAATTCCCGACATCAGGAAGATACTGCCAATTAATACTGCAGCGTTCATCAGTGCTAAGGTGGTGTATCCTGTTCTGACACTGAAAATACGGGTGTTTCCTACCCGAGGAACAACATAATAGGAAAAACCCACCATCGCCATCGAAGACCAACCCCAGAACACCATATTGGTATGCACCGGCCTGAGTCTGCCGAAGCTGAGCCAGCTGATGTGATCGGCATCCGGAGCAACGAATTTTATCCCAAGGTAAAAACCCACGGAAGTTCCTACAAAAAGCCAGAAGATGGCACAGGCCAGATACCAGAGAATGAGTTGCTTTTCTTCCGTTGGAATTTCTATTTTTCCACCTGCTGATTTCCTCTTGGTATGGAGAAACCGGATATCGGTAACATCCGCTGTTTTAGCAATAATCCCTTTCGGGTCTTTTACGCGGGTTTCGGGAGAAAGTTCGTTCCCTGAAAGTTGAAACTCCAGTTCCTGCCGGCGGGTCTCCAGTGCGGAAATTTCCTCAGGCAGCATTCCGGCAATTTTTTCATTCACTGATTTTAATTCGATTTTTCTCATCACATCTTTAATCATCCGGTTGACCCGAATCAGCATAAGAATGATGGCGAAAATAATCGGTATAGCAAGAAGTATGATGGTGAGCTGCAGTCCGGGCTCATTGAAAAGTTTATCCATGATGTACTTTGAGGAGAGATCAGTCTCATTCCAAACCCTAAAATTATCGTGATTAAAAATGGGTCCTTATGACCTCAATCATAAAGCGTCTGGCCTCAATAGTAGATTTTATGATCTTTGATCTGAAGTTCTCCTTTTTTTTCCATCAGTTTAACCGTCCGGATGACGGTTTCGACCCTTAGGCCAGTAAGGTTGGCCATTTGTTGCCGCGTTAAAGGAATACAATACGGATCTGATAAACTTGTACTATGTATTTGTTTAAAATAATCCATGAGTACCGTAAGACGAACATGGGGATCTTTTGAGAAGATGTTCTGTGACATCAGCATTTTATAATAAAGCCGTTGTGCGAGATTGCGGTTTATTTCAAGAGAATATTGCGGATGCTCTTCCAGTAAAGAGAAGAATTTTGCTTTCGGAAGTTCCAGAATTTCGCAGTCGCAGAGGGCGATAGCATTGGACGGATATTTTCTGTTTAGAAACAACAGGGCTTCTCCAAAACACTGCCCTTCTTCTAAAATATGCTGAATAAACTCTTTGCCCTCGACCTCGAAGTTATTCAGTTTCACTTTACCGGAAATAATTTGAAAATAGTATTCTACCTCCTGATTTTCTTCATATATGAAATCCTGTGGCTCATAGTGATGTACCAGGGCACCGTGTTTTCGTAAGAGTTCTTCAGAAATCATGCTGAAAGATAAGGAATAGTTTTGGAAACCGGGACGTGTTTTTTTGCTTACACGGGGGATTTATATGCATCCACACCGTCTTAAAAAGAAAAGAATGAAATTGAAGTAGCTAAAGATTATTTTTATCACTTATATTCATTTTCATGACCTTAGCCTTTACCGTTAAAAATGAAATAGCTGGTAAGAACTATCCCTCTTCGCCCCCTGTATTCTTAGATTGGTTGCTTTTTCTTTTATTATATCGTTTCATCTTGTCTGATGTTCCGCAATGTTTCGGATTGCACCATTTACGGCTTCCATTTCTCGTTTCATCCAGAAAAACCCATCCGCATGCCGGACATTCTTTTATCCGATGCAAATCGTGATTGGTGACGAGATTCACCAACGAATACAGGACTTTCCATACGGGAAACAAAAAGTCTATGGAAGTCTCCCTCTGTTCCATAGAAAATTTATTTCCATCATATTGCAAGTGGTGTCTCGAAAGTGCATCGGCCACCAAAAGATTGGCTTCGGGCAAAAATATCAGTTTCTTTCCCTCGTCCTGTTGGGCAACTGCAGAAATAAACCCGTGTAAAATCCGCCGGATTTCCTTAATGCGGTTGAGCGCAGCCGAGGCTTCAGCAGCGTATGCACCTTCTAATTGCCGCAACGTGTGGATACATTGGGAGTTAACAATTCCCAGTTTTGAACACCATTCAATAAAATCATTATAGTTGGCCAAATAATCATAATGATTTTCTGATTTCCAAGAGCTTACCGTATTTACAAAATTACAGCACAGGATATTGCTATCAATTACTAACGTTTCTATGCTACGAAATTTCCCCATATCGCAAAGCTATGATATTTATTAATTTTGAGCCTACAACACGCCCTCCATTCTTATGCTGTTACTATTTGGAACAAAAATGCAAAAAGTATAATAAATATTTTACTAATACCGTTGTGCGCACTATAAAAAATATCTAAATTTACCATCTAAATAAATGTAGAGGGTAAATATGGAGAAGTGTAGTATGCTCTTTATTTTATGATCTGCGATCTGAATCGTTGGGCAAAAGTAAGTTTGTATAAAAGCGACCTCAACCTGTTTTTTTTAGGTAGTGGTATCCGACTATTTGACGGAATTAACAAAGAAAAGTGTGATAATCAGAGTGAAGAGGTTATCCCTTCAAGCCTGAATATTTCCTACTGAAAATGAGGAAATCACAGAATATCGAATTGATGCATTTGTTGATCCTAAACGAGCTAGGTAATTTTCTGGATTGATTTTCAAAAATTCTCTAACTGAAAAATTTATAGGTTGAATGAAAATAGATACAGAAAGACTTAAGATTACACCATTATTGGACTCAGACGCATCTTTATTGTTGAACTTTTAAATACTGATGGATGGATAAAAAATATTGGAGACCGAAACATCCGTTCAGAAAAAGATGCATGTGAGTATATCCAAAGAGTGAATAGTAATCCGCATATCACCTATTGGATAGTAAAGTTAAAACAAGAAGGATTGCCAATCGGTCTGGTGACCATCATCAAGAGGGACTATTTACCATCTAAAGATGTAGGTTTTGCCTTCCTACCCCAGTTCTTTCATAAGGGCTATGCGTTTGAGGCAACCAAAGCTGTTTTGCTGGCTTTGGTAAATAGCAATGGGCTTGAAATTATTCTGGCGATCAGCCTGCCGGATAATAAGTCATCGATAAAGCTGATTGAAAAACTCGGTCTGAAATTTGAAAAAACGATTAGTCATGAGAATAGTATTCTGGGTGTCTACAAAGCTTCAATGGAAGAATTGTTCCCAGATAATTAAGTTAGAATTTCTTGCCATACGATAACTTGACCTAAACAAAGTTGTTATAATTTTAGGTTTTTTATGGCTTAGCGGGAAACGATTGGTCGATAGGCACATAAACAAATGTGTAGTAAATGAGACTTTATATTTTAACTCTTGAACACACTAATATAAATGCAATTTGACCCAAACAATAAAGTAGTACAACTCTGTGCAGAAGGAATGGAACTTGAAGGGCAAGGTAAAAAAAATGAAGCACTTCAACTTTTTCAAAGAGCGTGGAAAATGGGTACCAATGATTTCGAAAAATTCACATCTGCACATTATGTAGCTTGACATCAAGAAAGAACTGAAAACAAATTACAGTGGGACGAAACCACCTTAAATTCGGTTTTGAAGATAAATGATGATAATGCCAAAGGAGTATTGCCATCACTTTATGTAAACGTCGCAAAATGTTACGAGGATTTGGGTGATTTTCATAATGCAAAAACAAATTATGAATATGCGCTATCCCACGCAAACCTGTTGCCTGAGAATGGTTATGGAAATATAATAAAAGGTGGAATTAGAGATGGTTTAAACAGAATAAGATTGAAATTACAATGACATAACTAATCCGTCGCTAAAACAGACAGAAATAAACAAACTAAATAAAATTGATATGCAAACAAATCATCAATCAAAGTATCAGACCATTATCAAAGCACCAATTGATAAAGTATGGGATGCATTAACCAATCCCGAAATGGTAAAGCAATATTTCTTCGGTTCAAATCAAGAAACGGATTGGAATGTTGGCAGCAAAATCTCATGGACAGGGGAATATGAAGGAACACCTTACGTAGACAAAGGCGTGGTTTTGGAGTATTTGCCAAACGAGAAACTTTCGTATAGTTATTTAAGCAGTTGGATTGTATTGGAAGATAGGCCCGAAAATTATCTATTGGTGACTTATGAAGTAACCCAAACTGAAAATGGAACAGAGCTAACGATTACACAATCAAACTATGACGAGGAAAAAGCAAAACATTCTACCGAAAATTGGGGCGTTATCATAGACGGACTAAAAAAACTAATTGAATAAAAAATTACAAATGAAAATTTCACTAATCTCCTTATTCGTAATCTTTTTTGCATCATTAACTTCTGGACAGAAGCCTACACCCGGACAAACAGGTGTGGCCAAACCCTTTATTCTTGGTGTGATCGATGAAATACAGTCAAAAGAACTGAATGAAAAAAGGGTGTTGAATATCTATCTCCCTGAAGGCTATAATCCTAAAGACACGATTCGTTACCCTGTCATCTATTTACTTGACGGTTCGGCAGATGAGGATTTTATCCATATCGTAGGGCTGGTGCAGTTCAATAGTTTTGAATGGGTAAACCAAGTTCCAAAATCAATAGTAGTGGGTATCGCGACGGTGGACAGGCGAAGGGATTTTACATTCCCTACAAATGTAACCGAAGATAAAACTACAAATCCTACCTCAGGGCATTCCAACCGGTTTATATCGTTCATCGAAAAAGAGCTGCAGCCGTATATACAGGAAAAGTATAAAACGGGTTCTTCAAAAACCATTATTGGACAATCGTTAGGTGGGCTTTTGGCAACTGAAATCCTGTTTAAAAAACCGGGACTTTTTAACAAGTATATCATCGTCAGCCCCAGTTTGTGGTGGGATAATGGGTCGCTGTTACATGAGCCTGTGGCAAATTTCGAAAACACAGAAATTTATATCGGCGTTGGTAAAGAAGGTTTGGCTCCCACTAAAATTCCCCGCGTGATGGAAGTAGATGCAAATGTATTAGCCGATAAAATCAAAAGTTTGAAAAACAAAAATGTACATGTTCATTTTGATTATCTGCCACTGGAAGACCACGCTACGATAATGCATCAGGCTGTATTTAATGCTTTCAAACTCGTATACCGATAAATACAAATCGTTTATTGATTAAAAAAACAATTATCAAATAGCTTCGATAGCACTTTAAAACATCTTAGGTCGTAAAATAGAGTTTTTGCCATTTAAAAAGTTCAGGCCACTTTAAAATAAAAACAAAAAATAAGATGAAGAGTAAATTGTTAGAAATAAACAACGTTGGTATCGTTGTAGAAAATCTTGATAAAGCAATTGCTTTTTTTACAGAAATCGGGCTTACACTGGAAGGACGTATGAAAGTTGAAGATGAATGGGCCGGACGTGTAACGGGACTCGGAACTCAATCTGTAGAAATTGCGATGATGGTTACACCCGATGGCCACAGTCGCCTAGAACTTTCAAAATTTCTTACTCCTGCAACAATTTCAGACCACAGGACAGCACCAGTTAATTCGCTTGGCTATCTCCGTATTATGTTCAGGGTCAATAATATTGAAGAACTGTTATCCAGACTTTTAAAACTCGGCGCTGAACTCGTTGGAGAGGTGGTTAACTACCAGAACATGTATAGGCTATGCTATATACGAGGAGCGGAAGGGCTTTTGATTGGACTGGCCGAACAACTTGGTGAGCAAACAACGAAAGATGTCTTAGAAAACTCTTGACATTTAATGAGAAAATTGCAGCGACCAACGGTGCCAAAAGTAAGTGTTTAGCGACAGATGTAAATATTAATTGTCTTATTTTCAGTTGTTTGTAGTTAAATTTGAAAATAATTTCAAAAAACATTTGACTCTAACGTTACGTCATAGCCTACCTTTGTACAGTCGATAAGGATAAGAAAGAATGAAAACTCTTACAGTTAAAAAATTGGCGGAAATATCAGGTGTGAGCGTACGCACACTTCATTATTATGACCAGATCGGCCTGCTCCGTCCATCAGTAAGAACTGAGAAGAAATACAGGCTTTATGGAAATGACGAGCTATTGCGCTTGCAGCAAATTCTGTTTTTCCGTGAACTGGACTTTCCACTCAAGGATATTCTGGAAATGATGGACGAGCCTGACTACGATCTGGTTAAAGCGCTGATGCAGCACAAGTCGGCACTGCTCAACCGCAAAAGAAGAATTTCTGACTTATTGAGAACGATCGACATCACTATTAATAATCTTAAAACAGGAGAAATGATGAAAGATCCAGAAGAATTGTACAAAGGTTTTCCCAAAGAAGTTGGAACGACCTACAGAGAGGAAGCAATTAATAAGTACGGCGCGCAAACCGTCGAACAATCTGAAAAAGAGCTGATGAAGCTTGGTAAGTCGGGTGTTGAAGCGCTTCAAAAGGAAATGGAAAACGTTTTCAGCGAACTATTTGCACTGAGAAACGACTGTCCGGAATCGGACATCGTACAGCAACAGATTGCAAGGCATTATGGGATAATTAGCAAATTTTGGGGCAATTCAGTTGTGCCAGATCAAAAAGCTTGTGCTTATGCGGGGCTTGGTGATCTTTTAGTAAATGACGAGCGCTATTTAGCTAATGTTACAGACGGAAATCCGCAACCTGAATTTGCGCTGTTCTTGCAGAAAGCAATGAAATATTTTGCTGAAAATAATTTGGAAAAATAATGTAAGCAAAAAACAGTTAGGGAAAGTCCTGATAACATCGGGCTTTCCCTTATCCTAATAAAAGATTGAAATATGAATGAAATAGATCTAATTAAGGAATTTCAACACATTGAAGACAACTTCAACCGGGCGGTTGTCACAAATGACATCGCAGAAATAAAAAAATGTATCACATCCGATTGGGTGTTGGTAGACAGTCAAGGTGGAATTATACCACAAGAGCGGTTTTTTGAAGTTCTGAAACAAGGGCTGCTATCCCATTCGGTGATGAGCAAAGAAGTGTTGCGAGTAAAAATGTACGGAGATATAGCATTGGTAACTGGCCGGGGGCAAAATACCGGAACGTGGCAAGGAGAACCAATGGAAGCTGATGAATGGATTACAGATGTGTACAAAAAAGACGGTGACAAATGGTTGTGTGTACTGACCCATTTGACCCCGGTAAAAAAATAATTAGTTATGGTAACAGTTGAAAAATTGCGGAAACTGGCGCTTTCCTTTCCTGAAACCACGGAGGAACCCCACTTCGAAAAGACTTCTTTCAGGGTGAGGAAAAAAATATTTGCAACGTATGATGATAAGCTAAAAAGAGTTACCGTCAAGTTATCAGAAATAGATCAGGATATTTTTTCTTCCGCAGATAAATCTGCCATTTATCCGGTTAAAAACAAGTGGGGCAAGCAGGGCTGGACTATAATAGAGCTCGAAATGGTAAGTTGGGAGCTTTTCGTTGAAGTTTTGACAACGGCGTTCTGCGAAGTCGCACCCGAAAAACTAGGCGCCTTAGTTAGATCAGATAAAAATGGACTAAATAACTAAATATACGCTTGCATGGCCATTGAATTTACTGATATAAGTAACCAAAAGCTACTATTAAAACGGCTAACTGAAAAAGATGCTATTGCATTTCACAGTTTGTATTTCCAAAAAGACGGGCAGGAAAGTGAAAAAGTCGAATCAAAGGAGAACAGCAGAGCAGCTTTCGAGTTTACTGAAAATATCATTTCACAATGCAATGATATTTTCACAATACGCACCACCGTAAACCCAGAAAAAATCATTGGAGATTGCGCATTGCACCATTGGGACAAACTGAGGAACGAAATTGAAATCGGCGGCTCCCTGCTTCCCGAATATTGGGGAAAAGGGTTTATGGCAAAAGCTTTCAGTCTTCTGATCCCTTATGCACAACGGGAATATGCAATAAACAAAATTGTAGCAAATACAACCGCTGAAAATATAAACGCATTAAAATTCGCCGAAAAACTAGGTTTCAGAATAGCAGGAACGATGGAAAACAATGTACTGTTAGAAAAAGATTTATGAGATTTTCTGGCAAATTAATTTAAGACGGAACAATGACAAAACGTGAAGAAATTATAAAAAATTATGTTGACGGCTATAATGCATTCGACATTGACAAGATGGTCCGGGATTTTAACGACGCTATCATTTTTAAAAACATCAATAATGATGAGGTTACGATGGTGTTAAACGGGATTGAAGCGTTTAGAAAACAAGCTGACCAGGCAAAATCCTATTTTGAAAGCCGGCTGCAAACCATAAAATCTTTCAAGCATAAGGGCGATACCACCGAAATTGAAATAGATTACATTGCAACTTTAGCTTCTGATCTTCCCAACGGATTAAAAAAAGGCGAGCAAATTGATTTAAGCGGAAGATCCATATTCAAATTTTCTGAGGATCAAATTGTTGAGTTAATTGATATAGCTTAGTAAGCGGTACAGATACGAATCATTTAAAAAATTAATCTGACAAATGACAATTGAAACACACCATACCAACAATTTAAAAATAGCTGAAATTATTTCTGACGACATTGTTTTAAGATCCGTGGAAGATGGATTGGATCTACTGGGCAATCTATATTATCAGGGATTTGATAGGATTCTTATTCATGAAAAAAACATTGCGTCCGATTTTTTTGATTTAAAAACAAAAATCGCAGGTGAAATACTTCAAAAATTTGCTCAGTACCGCATGCCATTAATCATTATAGGGGATTTTTCAAAATGTGAATCCCAAAGTTTGACCGACTTTATTTTTGAAAGCAACAAAGGCCGACAGATCAATTTCGTTGGTTCTCTGTCAGACGCAATAAACGATAAGCAATGAATGCAGATATAAAAACATTTATGCATGAACTAATGGTAAAAATACCGGCAGGAAATATTGAATTGAGGGATGACCGAACAAACCGGAAATGGACGGTTTCTATAGAACCCTTCTTGCTTGCAAAATTTGCCGTAACCCAGCATCTGTATTTTGAGATTACAGATGCGAAACCGAGCACCTTCGCAGGAAGCCAACGGCCCGTTGAAAATGTCAGCTGGCAGGAAGCTGCATCTTTCTGCAATTCTTTATCTTTAAAATACGGCCTTACGCCATGTTATGTTTTTGCTAAAGAAAACGAGGAAGTCATTTTTGACTGCTCGTCGGACGGGTTCCGATTGCCGACAGAGGCAGAATGGGAATATGCATGCAGAGCGGGTACATCAGGTATCAGATACGGTAAATTAGATCGGATCGCTTGGTATAAAGATAATTCAGAACGAACAACACATGATGTTGGAAAAAAAGAACCAAATGCCTGGGGACTCTATGATATGTTGGGGAATGTGTGGGAATGGTGTTCTGATTTGTATGATACGGATGTATATGGATCGTATCGCATTTTCCGGGGAGGTGGCTGGTGCGACGAAGAGCGAAGCGTTATGGCAACTACACGGAGAAGAAGCCATCCGTTGAAATTTAAGATAGATGACCTTGGTTTCAGGGTGGCAAGGAACATAAAAGAATAGTAGAATATTTATCAAAAAAAGCCTATGAAAACTGTATTAGATAAAAATACACATATCGAATTGATTAACGAGACGTATGCTCATGCCATTTTCGAAATGGTGGATCGAAACAGGACCCATTTGAGAGCGTGGTTACCGTTTGTTGACAAGATGCAGTCCATTGAATTTGCAGAAAATTTTGTCAAAGGAACAATACAAAGAAACGAAGCGGGGGTTGAACATGCATTCGTGATTTTAGAAAATAACCAAGCTATCGGGAGGATAGGTGTATATAAAATCGACAATCAGAATAGGATCGGAGAAATTGGGTATTGGATCGTTGAAAATTCACAAGGAAAAGGCATTATAACAAAAGCCTGCGAAGTGATGATAGACTTTTGTTTCAACGATCTGGACTTGAACAGAATTGAAATAAAATGTGCCACGGCGAACCTGAGAAGTAAAGCCATCCCCGAAAAACTGGGCTTCATAAAAGAAGGAGTAATCAGACAGGGAGAGTTTGTCCATGACAGATTTATTGACCTGACGCTGTATTCCCTTTTGAAATCAGATAAAATAAAAAGCGTAAAGTAACGCACCGCAAATCCGGAATTTCGGTTGACCGGGACATGGCATTTTGAGAAAGAGGCCTGATGGCAAAAAAGTGATTCCGAAAGCAAAATAAATGACAATAGTTGTAAATGAAAAACGATGAGAAAAGTAATTGCAGCAATCAACACCACACTAGACGGTGTTTGCGACCATACCGCAGGAATTCCTGATGATGAAATACATCAACATTACACAGATTTACTGCGCCATGCGGATGCTATTCTGTTTGGGAGGGTAACATATCAGCTTATGGAATTTTGGCGGACTTTAGTTGAAAAACCCTCCGGCGAAAAATCAATGGACGACTTTGCCGCGGTTATAGATAATATCCCAAAAATTGTTTTTTCCAGAACCCTCGAAAGCGTAGACTGGAAAAGTGCAAGGTTGGCGGATCAGAATATAGAAAAAGTGATATTAGAACTTAAACAGCAACCGGGGAAAGACATTCTTATTGGTAGCCGAAGCCTAATTTTACAACTGATGAAACTTGATTTGATTGACCAATACCAGCTCTGTATGCACCCTATGGTGGCCGGTAGCGGCTTGCCGTTGTTTGAAGACATCGAGAGAACGGTTTTAAAATTAAATAAAACAAAAATATTCGGCAACGGCGCTGTAATGCTTTACTATGAACCGACAAAGAAAAGCGCTATAAACGGCTAAGGACATCCATCATGCAAACCATCTAATAACAAGAGAAATGTCAGACAAGTTACGATCAGTGCTTAAAATGTTTGCCGACTTTGACGAAAACGAGCTGGTTAGAATATTAAGTTGTTTTAAGCGAAAATCCGTCAGCAAAAATGATATTTTATTGCATGAGGGAAGTATTTGTAAAGAATTTTACTTTGTGAAAACCGGTTGTGTCCGTATATATTTTGTAGATAAAAACGGGCATGAAAAGACAAGATACATTATGCTCGATAATCATATTGGAACTGCTTTAACAAGTTTCATTTATCAAAAGCCCACGATAGAAATGATAGACGCTCTTGAAGATACCGAGCTCTTAGCCATCAGTCATGCGGATTTTTATCGTCTGAATAGTCAAATGGATCATTGGAGAACTTTTTACCAGCGAATTTTGGAAATGGCTTATTCGTTTCAAAACCGGAAAATTGCGCAAAGAGTAACCCTAACTGCCAAGCAACGATATGAAATTATTTTGAATGAAAATCCTGCTTTAATCCAACAGGTATCCAACAAAATATTGGCATCTTATCTGGATATCCGAGAAGAGACCTTAAGTAGGCTTAAATCAAAATAGAACGATTTTGACCTATGTCAATAGAAATGCGTGTGGGACTAAGCATTTTTGTATTTACAAAATACAATGCAATGAAGAAAGTTACACAACACAATTATTGGATAATAATCGCAACGGGACTGATAGCATTTGTCCTCAGTGGAATTTGGTACAGCCCAATGGTTTTCGGTGAAGTATGGGAGACTTACCGAAACCCGCCAAACCCAGAAATACCCAAATGGACGATGGCGTTTGCTCCCTTAAGAGAATTGATTGTTGCATATGTGCTGGCGAAATTAATTCTGCTATTGAATTTATCACAATATAAAGACACATTAAAGCTGGTTTTTCTATTGTGGATTTCCTTCCATGCTGTTGGAATGGCGGGAGCAGTTTTATGGGATCACATGCAATGGCAGTTAGGCGCTGTGCATGCTGGCGACTGGTTAATGAAAATGACATTTATGGGAATTGTGTTGACCAAATGGCTTAATAAAAAATCATTATCATTAAATAATCAATAATATGAAAGAATTTGTTTTATTGTTCCGAATGGACATAAAGAGCGAAGAAGCGCAGCCTTCCAAAGAGCAAATGGAAATTTACATGAAACAGTGGATGGTGTGGATCAACGATATCACAGAGAAAGGTATGCTTGCCGATGGTGGAAATCATTTTTCAAGAGAAGGAAGAGTATTAAGACCCAATGACAGAGTCATTCAACAACCTTATATTGCTGATGACGTATCTCTTGCAGGCTACATAATTATTTTGGCTGGAAACTTAGACGAAGCAACTAAAATTGCTAAAAAGTGTCCAATATTAAATGGTCAAAACACAAGTGTGGAAATCAGAGAAACAGCAAAACCTGATCAATAGAAATAATACGAAATACGGAAAAACTATATAAACGAGATATACTAAACCAGATTATAAATTTTTTCTGGACAGCACTCTGTTTTACGCCTGTGTTTTGGTTTTGGTTTCAAGAAGGAATAGACAATATTTACTTTTATTCATTTCTTGGCGTAGCGTTACTCTTTGGGCAACAGAAATATGCAATAACCAAAGTCGTAGCGATTACAACAGTTGAAAATACAAACGCATTAACATTCGCCGAAAAACTGGGTTTTAGAATAGCAGGAACTATGGAAAATAATGTATTGTTAGAAAAAAGATTTATGAGATTTTTTGGCGGATTAATTTAAGACCAAACAATGACAAAACGTGAAGAAATTATAAAAAATTATGTGGACGGCTATAATGCATTCGACATTGACAAGATGGTCCGGGATTTTAACGAAGGGATCATTTTTAAAAATATCAATCATAATGAGGTTACGATGGTGTTAGACGGGATTGCAGCGTTTAGGAAACAAGCTGGCCAGGCAAAATCCTATTTCGAAATCAGGTAGCCACTATTCCGGCATATAGTTTCGCCACTTAACTGGATAAAAGCCGGTCTCTTGTAGTTCCTGCTCTTGGTATTTGTAATTGTAAAAACTGCCTACGCCCAACTTAGCCATCTTCATTTCTCACAAAGCTCATCCCGAAGGGGTAGAAATCATTACTGTCGACCACCAACGGTTTTCCATCATCTTTATAGCTTAATCGCACCGAGCTTCGCTCCCAATCTTCGCCCAAAGTTGCACTTTGTTCTCGCTTGTCAACATGGTCTTTGCCTCTCTGTTTTTTATTATTTTTAATGGAATCGGCGAACCTCCTTCGTCGGTTTATACTGGTAAATATATTCTTTATTTTCAAAATCGTAAAAGCCTTTAGCGGTGGGAAAGAATTTCAAGACATCGGTGAAATTTGTTTCGGTGGTGAAGGCGATAAAGGCTTCCATTTCATAGGCATTGCCACCGGCATCCTGAAACATTAGCCATAACTCCTCGTACCCTACAGAGGAAGCGTAATGAAACCCATCCAGATATTCAGTAGAAGAAGAATACATTTGCCCCTCGGTTCCGGTGGAAAGAAAGTTTTTCTTCAGTTTTATTCCCATTTAGCTGCTTCACCACTTAAAGCCTCAATTGATTGTTTAGGTTTATTTTTTTGCATTTTTTGCCCATTCTGGTAATTCCTTCCAGCCTTCAAGTGGTGCTGATTTTATACTATCTGGAACAAGAATATCTTGAAAAATGTCAGAATAAGAAGGGTCTTCTAAAGAGAATTGAACTAAATAACGTTTGCCAATCTCGGGTTTTTTATTACTATTGTAATCATCAGTACTTGTGTATTTATTTTTGTTTACAATATATGAATACATTACAGTTTTTGCATTCACTACAGGCCAATATATTCTGTATACATATCCAATCGTATAATTCCCCTTTTTTATTGGATTATTTTTATAAAATATATACCAAATAACGGGGATGAATAAAATTAATAAAAAAATTAAATTCCATTTAGAGTTTCTTACAAACAAATAGTAATGCAACAATTCCAATATTCTCTTCATAGATTTAAGGGAATTTATTTTGTATTACACTTGCGCTATAATCTGGTGTATTCATTAATACCGTTCCTACAGCAGAACCTGCAGTTTGCCCAAATCGTGTGGTAGTTTGCATATAACTACCTATAACCGTTCCTTTGAATGCTGAAGAACCACTAATTCCTTTTGCAGCTGCTCCTCCTGCAACACCCAAAGCTGATTGAGTTGCAAACTCTGTTCCTGTACGAGTGCCATTAAAAACTGAATTCTGGCTTTGAAGAGAAATATTGGTTGAAGCTGATAGAATAGAATTTCCTACATAATTCATTCCTACACCTGCCAAAGCAGTTTGTGTTAAGTTTACTCTGTTTAAAGCACTTCCTAAATTCCCTCCGTTGGTTGTAAAGTTGGCTGCAGTCTGTATAGTTGCATCTGTTAACATTCTGCCTCCAATTGCTCCTGCTGTCATTTCTCCTGACAAAGCAAATCCTCCTGCTCCTCCGGTCGCTAAAACTAAAGGAATACCTATAAATGCAACTTTCTCAAAAGTTTCAATTTGTTGACAAGCCTCACAATTTGCAATGGCTTCTCCTAATCTGGCTCTATTAACATTCGTATAATCTTCAGACCAATCGCCGGGACCATTCGGGCCAAGAGTTACTTCAGACCCGGAAAAAGAGGTATATTTGTTATTGGTTATACCGTCAGAATATGAGTCAAATCCGGCAGTTTGTGCTTGTGTAACACTTTTTATATCATCACGCCATTGCCAAGTAGTGCTTCCGTTTCTATCAGTAGTTCCTACCCAATCCTCCCAAAGTCCATTCGGATCTGTCGCATTCACAGGATTGTTGAAACTATATCTATAAGGCGACATATTTGGTCTGCCTTCACTCAATCCGTCGACAACTCCCCATCTCCCAATATCCGGCATATACATCCTAGCTCCATAATCATACATCCCTGTTTCCTGAAGCTCCTTCCCGTTGTACTTGTAATTAAAATAACTACCCGCACCAAAAACAGCGTTTTCCTCTTCATTTCTTATGAAGTTCATTCCAAAAGGATAAAAATCATTGCTGTCGGTCACAATAGGGTTTTGGTTTCCTTCATCTTTATAGCTTAATCTCACCGAGCTTCGCTCCCAATCTTCGCCCAAAGTTGCACTTTGTTCTCGCTTGTCAAAATGGTCTTTGCCTCCCGGATATTTATTTTTTTAATGGAATCGGCGAACCTCCTTCGTTGGTTTGTATTGGTAAATATATTCTTTATTTTCGAAATCGTAAAAACCTTCTGCGGTGGGAAAGAATTTCAATACATCTACGAAATTGGTTTCGGTGGTGAAGGCGATGAAGGCTTCCATTTCATAGGCATTGCCACCGGCATCCTGAAACATTTGCCATAATTCATCATCTCCTACCGAGGAAGCGTAATGAAAACCATCCAGGTATTCTGTAGAAGAAGAATACATCTGCCGCTCAGGTCCGGTGGAAAGGAAGTTTTTCTTCAGTTTTATGCCATTCCGTTGAACACAATTAAACTATTTATTGGTATAGGTATGCTTTCCCTTGCCGTCATAGCACACCCATTCGTGTGCGATGACAGTATCTTTCTTATGAATGTAAAATACTAATTCCCCTTTCTTTTTAACAATAGTATCACCTCTTTTAATTTCCTTTTTGTAAAAATCTAACCATCTGTCAAAACTTCTTAATTTTTTTATTTCTTTAGTTACTGGATCATATCCTTTGGTTTTGAATAATTCAGAGTACTCAGAAGGAGGTATTTCTATAACAAGATTGAATTCTTCTTTAAAAATATATTTTGCATCTCTTTTACAATCTGTACAAGAGTGAAATACAAGATACAAAGAGATTAACATGATTATTTTTTTCATATTCTAATCGATTTGGGGTTTGTGCTGAATCCAATTCAATTCTAAATTATTTATTGGTATAGGTATGCTTTCCCTTGCCGTCATAGCACACCCATTCGTGTGCTATGACAGTATCTTTCTTATGGATATTAAATACCATTTCTCCTTGTCTTTTGACGATTGTATCGCCTTCCTCTATATCATTTTTATAGAAATCTAACCATCTATTACCATCAGTATAAGTTTTTACTTCCTTTGTTATGGGGTCATAGCCTTTCGTTTTAAATGGATCAGGATAGCTTGAGGGAGGAATCTCAATAACTAAATTAAATTTTTCATCATATATATATTTTGCCGATCTTTTACAATCAATACAAGATTGAAAAAAGATAAACAACAATATAATTACTATTACTTTTTTCATAATTTAGTCAAATTGTGGTTTATGCTGGATCCAATTGAATTGTAAAAAGCGATTTAGGGAAGGTGTCAAATCCGTAGTATAAGTTCGCGATATCCCACCTCCAAAGGAGGCTCCAATGTTAATGCTTGTGGTAACAGATCCTCTGGGTGAGGGAAGCAAACTTGCATTTTCAGTACTGCTACCTAATGAGCAGCCCAAAATATAAGAGGCGGATACTTCTGTTCCATACTTAACTGCTCCTCCAAATACATCCGTATATGCGGAACCATCAGGATTTGTTCCATACGCAGACAAAATGTTTAATTGAAAATTGAATCCGTAACTTTCTTTAGCTAAACCCGTTGAAGCTGTACCGAATAATTTAGCTTGGCCTGTACCAAAGTTTTGAAGCAAAGAAAGGGTATATCCAGTTGTACCATATGTATAACCTACTGACATCCCATACGCATATCCTCCAAACATTTTAGCCTCTGCATCACGCAGTCTATATCTTGCTGCTTCTGCATTTCTTTTTGCAATCGCATTTGGATGGTTAATGATTACTTCTTCAATATGCTGCATTTTTCCGCTTTCAATAGCTTTACCTCCACCAGAAGCAGAATCATCATAAATGTAACCGTTGGCAGCATAATGCATATAACCCATCGTATTACTTTCAAAAGCATATTTGGCACCCTCTATACCGTTATCTTTGAAAAATTGGGTGGCATTATCTCTGTTTAAGCTCTTATCATATAGATACGGCCCATCATTTATATAATACCAATCTCTTCCATCAGGATCAAAAATAAGGATAGGATTGTTACCTACATAATTGTAGGGCGAGTTGCTGGAAAATTTTTCAGCCAACTGGTCGATCCCATTCCATCTTCCAATATCCGGCATATACATGCGCCAGCCATAATCATACATCCCAGTCTCTTGTAATTCTTTGCTGTTATATTTGTAATTAAAATAACTTCCAACTCCAAAGTGGGCATCTTCCTCAGAGTTTCTTACAAAGCTCATCCCGAAAGGGTAGAAATCATTGCTGTCCGTTACGATCGGGTTTTGGTTTCCTTCATTTTTATAGCTTAACCTCACGTTTCCTAAGTGATCTTTATACTGGTAAATATATTCTTTATTTTCGAAATCGTAAAAACCTTCTGCGGTGGGGAAAAAAGGCAATCAATTATGTAAAAATAAAGCTACTCATTGAGTTGATTTTTTACTGTTACTTTTTCATTGGAGGAGGAGGAGATTCTTTTTTTGGCAAATAATTATCTATTTCATTTTGCTTTAAAATCTCATTTTTAACTTTCTCAAAATCAATTTTAAATTCTGATGTTTTTGCAGATTCATCTTGCTTGTATATTTTTTCCTTAAGTAAATCTATAATCTCGTTGAACTTAGTGTTCATAAAAGGTGGAACAAAGCAAAGTTTTTCGTTGTTGTTTTTTACTTTAAAATTAATATAGTTTCTATTTCCTGCGTAATACGAACCTTTTTCAAGTTCTTTACTTGCGACAAAGTTTTGTAGGCTTCCCGAAAATAATTGATTTACTTTTTCAATTTCTTCATTTGTAAGTTGATATGAATAAAAAACAGTGTCTTTGTATCTCTTTAAATAAACTTTTAAAACTCCATTTTCATCAATTATTGAGTAAGATAAAATTGAAACGTTCTTGGTTTCTATATCATACACAACAAGTTTAAAATCCTTGAGCTTAATTTTTTGTGCGCTCAATGCTAAACTTAATATTAAAGCAAAAAACAACAATAAATTTTTCATGTTATAAAGGTTTATAATTAAGAGCCAATATCATATCTTATATTCTGCTTTTCCAATTCTTCAAACAATAATTCAAGAATTTTACCTTTATGAATATCCTCTAATTCCTTATTTCCTGAAAGTTTACGAATGCTATTTTCATAAATAACTATATCATATTTCCCATTTAACATTTCAGAATCTACATAATAGGATTCATTCTTATTAGGATTAAAGATAAGTCCCGCTCTTCCCTTGAAAATAATCTTTTTTGGTTTAAATAATCC